>ERZ772867.3902-NODE-3902-length-11812-cov-7.140172_pt1 | contig 11812 bp, 10 predicted proteins | sample MGYA00511341_ERZ772867 | MGnify/ENA primary metagenome ERZ772867 (study PRJEB29015, sample SAMEA2737707) | human gut metagenome | biome: human gut; feature: human-associated habitat; material: faeces | place: China | collected 2012 ... | reverse complement strand
AGACCATGGAGGCCCTGCGGGTAAGTGAGGATGTAACCGACCTGCCGGTGCTGCGGCCCCTGATCGGCATGGACAAGGAGGAGATTGTGCGTATTGCACGACACATCGGCACCTTTGATACCTCCATTCTGCCCTATGAGGATTGCTGCACGGTATTTACACCCCGGCATCCCAAGACGAAGCCCGATGTGAATGAGGTACGGGAAATCGAAAGCGTACTGGACATTGAAAGTCTGATTGACCGGGCGATGGCCCAGAGGGAAGTGGTGAAGGTGCGCCATGGCTAAGGTTTTACCGGAAAAACAGATTTTGTCCCAGTTCATGGAAAAAAAGCTGACTTTTGCGGTTGCCGAATCCTGCACCGGCGGCCTGATTGCCCAGAGAATTACCGAGTTGCCCGGCGCATCCGCTGTGTTCCCCGGCGGAGTGGTTTGCTACACCAACGAGGTGAAGCAGCGGGCTCTGGGCGTACGGCCGGAGACGCTGGACCGGTTTGGCGCCGTATCAGAACCGGTGGCCATGGAAATGGCTGAGGGAATCCAGCGGATGACCGGCGCAGATTTTGGCGTATCGGTAACAGGACTGGCCGGGCCGGGAGGCGACGACCGGGGCAATCCCATCGGAACCGTCTTTGTAGGGCTGGCCGGGGCAGGCGGATGCCGGGTACACTGCCTGCATCTGCACGGCACCCGGCAGGAAATCCGCGAGAAATGTGCCGACCATGTTTTTTCGTGGCTATCGGCCTGCGCAAGCGTGAAATGAAGAAGGAGAAGCAATATGGCTAAAAAGCAGACGATGTACAATCCCTACGCAGACCGTGAGGAGCAGATTCGCAAGGCCAAGGGAAATCCCAACAAGAATATCCATCATAAAAAGAAAAATTCCAACTACGGCGGCGCAGCCCCCGCTCCGAAGGAGCCGCAGCGAGAAGGCCCCAAGACTCCCAAATGGATGCGTATCTCGCTGGGCGCGCTGGTAGTGGTGCTGATTGCCATCTTTATCCTGCGGCTGACCGTGTGGAAGGACAGCGCGCTGATGAGTTACATCTCCTCCATTGTGCTGGGCGTGTCCTGCGGCGCGCTGGTCTTCATCCGCCGGTATACAAAAACCGGGCGGGAGGGTACGCTGTACTCCATCCTGTCGGTGGTGCTGGTGATGATGTGCGTATTCTATGTTGCAATCGGCCTGATGGGCCTGTTTGGGAAATTGGGCTGATTCAGCATTTTTGCCATTGACAAATGAAACTTTTGTGATAGAATAACCACAGATACGGAACATCTGCTGAGATGGGGATCAGTAACCCCGCTTTTCCGAGGCAAAGAGAGCCGCCGTTCTGGTGCAAGGCGGACTTCGGATGCGGCGGCGAATATCACCCCGGAGCATCCGGCTGAACCTTTTGCAGTAAGCACGGACGGAAGAAGGCCGTTACCTCCCTTCCCCCACGGTTTGTGGACTGAGCGGCCGCGCGCATGCGCGACAATGAGAGTGGTACCGCAGAGGCTTTCAGAACGCCTTTGTCTCTTGAAAGAGACAAAGGCGTTTTTTATTTGCTTTTGCGGATGGCCGCACCGGCGGCATGTTCCGGCAACACGCATAAAATTCAAAATGAAAATAGTCGGAGGTCATTATGGAGTACAAAAAGACGCTGAACATGACAAAAAGCGGCTTTCCCATGCGGGCGGGTCTGCCCAAGCGGGAGCCGGAGATGCTGAAGCATTGGGAAGAGATGGATCTGTACCATGAGCTGCTGAAGAAGAATGACGGCAAGCCCCTGTTCTCTCTGCACGACGGCCCTCCCTTCTCCAACGGCGCGCTGCATATGGGCCATGCCCTGAACAAATCCATCAAGGATTTCATCACCCGCTCCTACGCCATGCGGGGCTACTACACCCCCTATATTCCCGGCTGGGATAACCACGGCATGCCCATTGAAAGCGCCATCATCAAGCAGAATAAGCTCAATCATAAGGCCATGAGCGTGGCGGAGTTCCGCTCTGCCTGCCACGAGTTTGCAGACCACTACATTGATGTGCAGCGTCAGGGCTTCAAGCGCATGGGCGTGGTGGCAGATTGGGAGCATCCCTACAAGACCATGGACCCTCATTTCGAGGCCGAGGAGGTCAAGGTCTTTGGTGAGATGTATAAGAAGGGCTATATCTACAAGGGGCTCAAGCCCGTGTACTGGTGCCCCCACGACGAAACGGCTCTGGCAGAGGCTGAGATCGAGTATCAGGATGACCCCTGTACCACGGTGTATGTAAAGTTCCCCATGAATGACGATCAGGGCAAGCTGAGCCATCTGGATAAGAGCAAGCTGTTCTTCGTCATCTGGACCACCACCATCTGGACCCTGCCCGGCAACCTGGCCATCGCCCTGCACCCCGACGAGAGCTACGCCGTGGTGAAGGCCCCCAACGGCGAGCTGTATATCATGGCCGAGGCCCTGACGGAGAAGGTCATGGGCATCGGCGGCTTCGACAGCTATGAGATCGTGGAGACCCACCCCGGCTCCTTCTATGAGAATATGCTGGCCAGCCATCCCTTCCTGCCCAAGACCAGCCGCCTGGTGCTGGCGGACTATGTCACCATGGACTCCGGTACCGGCTGCGTCCACACCGCCCCCGGCTTCGGCGCCGACGACTATCAGACCTGCCTGCGCTACGGCATGGACATGGTGGTGCCCGTGGACGACCAGGGCCGCCACACGGACTACGCCGGCAAGTACGCCGGTATGAAGACCGAGGAATCCAACCCCGTGATCCTTCAGGATATGAAGGAGGCCGGTTCCCTGTTTGCCAGCCAGGAGATCGTCCACAGCTATCCCCACTGCTGGCGCTGCAAGAAGCCCATCATCTTCCGTGCCACTCCCCAGTGGTTCTGCTCCGTGGAGTCCTTCAAGGACGATGCCATCGCCGCCTGCGAGGACGTGCGCTGGGTTCCCTCCTGGGGCAAGGACCGTCTGCGGTCCATGGTCCTGGAGCGCACCGACTGGTGCATCAGCCGCCAGCGCCGCTGGGGCCTGCCCATCCCGGTGTTCTACTGCAAGGACTGCGGCAAGCCCATCTGCACCGACGAGACCATCGACGCCATCGCCAATCTCTTTGAAAAGAAGGGCTCCAACGCCTGGTTCGAGATGGAGGCGGAGGACATGCTGCCTGAGGGCTTCACCTGCCCCCACTGCGGCAAGGTCACCGGCTTCGAGAAGGAGAGCGACACCCTGGACGGCTGGTTCGACTCCGGCTCCACCCACTACGCCGCCATGGAGCGGGACCAGGGCTTCTGGCCTGCCACCATGTATATCGAGGGTTTGGACCAGTATCGCGGCTGGTTCCAGAGCTCCCTGCTGGTGGCCGTGGGCGCCCTGGGCCGGGGCGCGCCCTTCAAGGAGTGCCTGACCCACGGCTGGACCGTGGACGGCCAGGGCCGCGCCATGCACAAGTCCCTGGGCAACGGCATGGACCCCGCCGAGATCTTCAACAAGTACGGCGCGGACCTGCTGCGCCTGTGGGCCGGCTCCTCCGACTATCATGTGGACGTCCGCTGCTCCGACGACATCTTCAAGCAGCTGAGCCAGAATTATCTGAAGTTCCGCAACACCGCCAAGTTCTGCCTGGACAACCTCACCGGCTTCGATCCGGAGCAGCTGGTGGCCGCCGCCGATATGCAGGAGCTGGACCGCTGGGCCGTCACCCGGCTCAACAGCCTGATCCGCCGGGTGTTCGACAGCTACGACGCCTACGAGTTCCACGCCGTGTCCCACGCCATCAACGACTTCTGCGTGGTGGACCTGAGCTCCTTCTATTTCGACATCATCAAGGACCGCCTGTACTGCGACGGGGAGAACAGCCTCAGCCGCCGCAGCGCCCAGACCGCCCTGTTCCTGATCCTGGACGCCATGACCCGGATGTTCGCGCCGATCCTGGCTTTCACCTGCGAGGAGATCTGGCTGGCCATGCCCCACCGGCAGGCCGACGACGGCCGCAGCGTGCTGTTTAACTGCATGGTGCAGCCCTATGAGGGCTACGCCCTGCCGGAGGACGCCATGGACCGCTGGGCCCGCATCGCCGCCGTCCGCAGCGCCGTCAACGGCGCGCTGGAGCAGGCCCGGGCCGACAAGACCATCGGCAAGAGTCTGGAGGCTGAGGTGGACGTCACCGTTCCCGCCGAGGACGCTTTCCTGGCGGACCTGAACGCCGATACCCTGGCGGACCTGCTGATCGTGTCCCAGGTCCGGGTCACCGTGGGCGACGCCCTGTCCGTCACTGTGGCTCCCGCCCAGGGCGTCAAGTGCGCCCGCTGCTGGAAGGTGCTCACCAGCGTGGGCACCGTGGCCGGTCACGACACCCTGTGCCCCCGGTGCGCCGCCGTGGTCAAGGCGCTGCCCGTGGTGGAATAATCGCCCATTTGATCTGACCAACGGGGCGGGGCCGCTGTGCCCCGCCCCGGCTGAAATTTTCGGGCGGATACGGCATCCGCCTGCGGAGGTAAAACGTGAACGACAAACAGGAAGCAAAATTCCAGGAGCTTACCGGCCGGCCGGTAGGCCATCTGGTGTGCAAAATGGCGGTCCCCACCATCATCAGCATGATGGTCACCGCCTGCTACAACATGGTGGACACCTATTTCGTGGGCCAGCTCCACAGCAACAGCGCCACCGGCGCGGTGGGCGTGGTGTTCTCCCTGATGGCGGTGATCCAGGCGGTGGGCTTCTTCTTCGGTCACGACTCCGGCAACTATATCTCCCGCCAGCTGGGCCGCCATGAAACCGCCGACGCCGAAAAAATGGCCGCCACCGGCGTGACCCTGGCCTTTCTGGCCGGGTGCGTCATCCTGGTGCTGGGCCAGATCTTCCTGACGCCCCTGGCCCGGCTGCTGGGCTCCACGGACACCATCCTCCCCTACGCCCGCAGCTATCTGCGGATCATCCTGCTGGGGGCCCCGTATATGACGGCGTCCTTCGTGCTGAACAACCAGCTGCGCTTTCAGGGCAGCGCCGCCTACGGCATGGTGGGCATCGCCGCCGGGGCGGTGCTGAACGTGGGACTGGACCCGCTCTTGATCTTCGGGCTGAACATGGGGGTGGCCGGAGCGGCTCTGGCCACCATTCTCAGCCAGCTGGCCTCCTTCTGCATGCTGCTTCTGGGCTGCGCCCGGGGCGGCAACCTGCGGATCCGGCTGAAAAACGTGTGCTTCCGCCGGGACCTGTTCCTGGAGATCGGCAAGGGCGGTCTGCCCTCCCTGTGCCGCCAGGGGCTGGCCAGCATCGCCACCATCTGCCTCAACCGCAGCGCCGGGCTGTACGGCGACGCGGCCATTGCCGCCATGAGCGTGGTAAGCCGGGCCATGATGCTGGCCCAGTCCGCCCTGATCGGCTTCGGCCAGGGATTCCAGCCGGTGTGCGGCTTCAACTATGGCGCGGGGCTGTATCACCGGGTGAAGGAGGGCTTCCGCTTCTGCGTCAAGTGGTCCACGGTGTTCCTGACGGCGGTTTCGGTGCTGGGCCTGGTCCTGGCTCCCCAGATCATCGCCGTGTTCCGCAACGACCCGGAGGTCATCGCCTTCGGAGCCCGGGCCCTGCGCCTGCAGTGCCTGGCCTTCCCGCTGTGCGGCGTCATCGTCATCTCCAGCATGCTGACCCAGACCATCAACAAGGTTTGGCAGGCCTCGGTGCTGGCGGTAGCCCGGCAGGGGCTGTTCTTCATCCCGGCGGTGCTGGCCCTGCCCCATATCTGGGGGGAGCTGGGGGTGCAGCTGGCCCAGCCGGTGTCGGACGTGTGCGCCTTCGCCCTGACGGTGCCCCTGGTGCTGGGGGTCCTGCGGGACATGGACCGCCAGCAGCGCCTGGAAAAAATCCGATAAAAAAGACAGGCAGCGGGCCTCACAGCCTCGCTGTCTGTCTTTTTTCATACTTTACAGGGCGGCAGCGCCGATGATACCGGCATCGTTGCCCAGCCGGGCCGCGGCGATGATGGGGATGGCCCCATCCTTACCGCCGAAGCAGTTTTTCTCCACATACCGGCGCACCGGGGCCAGCAGGCGCTCCCCCTGTCGGCTGATGCCGCCGCCGATGAGGATCACCTCCGGAGCCAGGGCGTTGACGATGTTGGTCACTCCCGCCCCCAGATAGTCGCAGAAACGATCCACCACGGCGTTGGCGGTCTCGTCTCCCCGGTCCGCCGCGTCAAACACGGTCTTTCCGGTGATCTCCTCCGCCCCCGCCAGCAGGGACTCCGGATGCTCCGCTGCCGCCTGCCGGGCCTGACGGATCAGGGCCGTAGCGGAGGAATACGCCTCCCAGCAGCCCCGGCGGCCGCAGGTGCAGGGCTCGCCGTCCAGCACCAGCAGGGTGTGGCCCAGCTCGGCCCCGGCCCCCCGCATACCGTCATAAATTTTCCCGCCGATGATGATGCCGCCGCCTACGCCGGTGCCCAGGGTGATGAGCACCACGTTGTCGTGGCCCACCGCCGCCCCGGCCACCTGCTCGGCAAGAGCCGCGCAGTTGGCGTCGTTGCTGAGGCGGCAGGGCACATGGAACCGCTCCTCCAGCATCCGGCACACGGGAACGTGGTCCCAGCCCAGGTTATAGGCCCGCTCCACTACCCCCGCAGCGGAGTTGCAGGTACCCGGCGAGCCGATGCCGATGCTGCAGCAGTCGCCGATGGACAGCCCGGCCTTGGCCAAAGCCGCCTCCACGGCGTCGCCCATATCCCCCACCACCTCCGCCGCCGGACGGCGGGCCAGGGTGGGCACGCTGACCCGGGAGACGATGGCGTGGCCGTCGTCCACCGTGCCCACGGCGATGTTGGTGCCGCCCAGATCAATTCCAATGCGAATCATATGATGTTCCTCCCATCCCAGGTAATGTGTTATACCCCGGCCATTTCCTTGGGGGCGGCCTGCTGGGCCGCCGGGGCCAGGTCCTTGATGAAGCACCGGCGGCGCTTGTGCTGCTCCAGGGGGAAGCCCTGCCACTGGGTCTGGACCTTCTGGTTCATCTCCAGCATGGGGCCGGTCTCGGCCCAGCGGATGCCCATGTCAAAGGCACCCCGCATCACCTGGCTGATGACCACGGCGTTAACGCCCTTGCTCTGCAGGTCCGGCCGCACGGCGATCAGCAGCAGGTCCACGGTGTCGTTCTTCCGGAAGGCCTTCAGCAGATCCACCCATCCGGTGGGGAAGAGCCTGCCCTTGTGCTTGCGCAGGGCCTCGGCGATGCTGGGAGCCGCCACGCCGAAGGCCACCATCTCGTTTTCCTCGTTCATAACGAAGCAGGTGAGCTGTGGGTTGATCAGTGGGGCAAACTTCCCGGCATAGCGCTTGATCTGTGCCTCGGACAGATCCACCGTGCCATACAGCGGGGAATAGGCCGTGTTCACCAGCTGGAACACCTGCCGCACCAGGCCGGGATAGTCCAGCCGGGTCCGGGCCTTCTTCACATGGAGCTTCTGCCGCTTGAGCACATAATTGCTGAGCTTTTCCCACCGCTGCAGCACCGCCTCGTCGGTGGGGGCGGTGATCAGCTCCTCGATCCAGTCCACGTCCTTGGCATAGCCCAGGGCCTCCAGATGATCCTTGTAATAGGGGTGGTTATAGTAAGTAAAGAAACAGCTGCGGCGGTCAAAGCCCTCCACCAGCAGGCCCTCCCGGTCTAGGTCCGTGAAGCCCAGGGGCCCGTGGATCTGGGTGCAGCCCAGCTGCCGGGCCCAGTCCTCCACCGTGGCAAACAGCGCCCGGGACACCTGGTAGTCGTCGATGAAGTCCACCTGGGTAAAGCGCAGGCGGTTGGTGTGCCACTTCTCGTTGGCCTTGCGGCTGAGGATGGCGCCGATGCGGCCCACGATCTCCCCGTCCCGCATGGCCAGCCAGCACCGGGCCTGGCAATATTCGAAGGCGGGGTTCTTTTTCCTGTCCCAGTCCTCCAGGTCGTCGTCATAGGTGCCCGGGATGTACTGGGGCACGTCCTTGTATAATTCCATGGGATATTCCACAAACCGGCGCAGCTGCGCCTTGGTGGTCACCTCAACAATAGATACCATATCTGTCTCCTCCTTTCTTTCGGAGCACCTAACAGTTTACCGCCTTTTGCCGCCGATTGCAACCCGTTTGCCGCCGCCGCCCGGGAATTTCGGAAAAAATCCCGGCAGCGGGATAAAAAAAGTGTTCCATATTGTGAAAAAATTTGCTATAATGTCCTTGAACGCCCGCCGGTGAGGGAAAGCCGGCTTATTACGGATAGGAGGAATCATTATGATCAGAATCGGTATCATCGGCTGCGGCAAGATCGCGCAGGTGCGCCATCTGCCGGAATATGCCGCCAACCCCCATGTGGAGCTGGCGGGCTACTACGATTTGAACACCCAGCGTGCCCAGGAGATGGCCGCCCAATACGGCGGCAAGGTCTACGATTCCTATTTTGACCTGCTCAACGACCCCAGCATCGACGCCGTGTCCATCTGCGTGGAGAACCGCAGCCATGCGGAGATCACCACCTACGCCCTGTACGCCGGGAAGCACGTCCTGTGCGAAAAGCCCATGGCCGTGACCCTGGCGGAGTGCGAGTCCATGGTGGCCGCCGCCGAGCGCAACGGCAAGCACCTGATGATCGGCCACAACATGCGCTTCGACCCCGTCCACCGCAAGGCCAAGGAGCTGCTGGACGGCGGCATCATCGGCGACATCATCACCTTCCGGGCCACCATGGGCAACGCCGGCCCGGAGAACTGGTCCATGGAGGCCGGGAGCACCTGGTTCTTCGACAAGCAGAAGGCCGCCATGGGCGCTCTGTCGGACCTGGGCATCCACAAGGTGGACCTGCTGCAATACCTCACCGGTCAGAAGGTCATCGAGACCACCGCCAAGGTCATGACCCTGAACAAGCACACCGCCACCGGCGCGCCCATCACCGTGGACGACAATGCCCTGTGTATCCTGCGCATGAGCGGCGGCGCAGTGGGCACCCTGGCCGCCAGCTGGACGGTGTACGGCCACGAGTGCCAGTCCACCTGCCTGTACGGCACCAAGGGCATCATGCTGATCTATAACAACAACAATCCCGCCGCCCCCATCGAGGTCCGGAACCTGGACGGCACCAGCACCACCTACAACATCCCGCCGGAGACCAATTCCGGCGTCATCGACGAGTTTGTGGACGCCCTGGAGCATGACCGGGAGCCGGAGGTCTCCGGCAAGGAGGCCCTGTCCACCATGCGGGCCATCTTCGGCAGCATCAAATCCTCCGAGATCGGCCGCACCGTCAGCGTCAACGACAGCTATGTGAACCATCTGTAAGCAAAATGCTCCCCTCCGGCTCACACCGGAGGGGAGTTTTTTTGCTTTTCAGAAAAGCCGCCAGCCGAACAGGCACGACGGTGCTGCCATCATCGGCAGACATTTCGTAGGGTCCGCTGCCCTCAGCGGGCCGGGGCGGGGGATTTCTGCATTTTTCGTCAGTCCTGGCTCTCCCTTTGGGAGAGCTGTCGGCGCAGCCGACTGAGAGGGAAAAGCATCAACCGTGCTTTCGGCAAGCAGAACAGCCCCCGGCGAAAGCCGGGGGCTGATTGCAGTCAAATATATTCCTGATAAACGGCGGCCAGTAGGGTCAGGGCGGCCACGGCGGCCCAGAACAGGAGCTTCCTGCGCAGCATCCGCCGGAGCTTCATGGGGCTTTTACTCCGCCAGCTTGCGGCCCATGGCCTGGCAGGCTGCCAGCACATCGTCGTCCGGGGCCTCGCAGCAGGTGATGCTGTCGCACACCCGGTTGATGCCCGCGTCGTCGCAGTCCTTCTCCCAGCTGCGCATCCACTCGCCATCGCCCCAGCCGAAGGAGCCGAACAGGCCCACGGCCTTGCCGCCCATCTGGTTCTTGATGCTGTCGAACATGGGCTGGAACTCCATCTCCTCCAGCACCTCGCTGCCCATGGCGGGGCAGCCCATGGCCACGGAGGACACGCCGGAAAGGCTGGCGGGAGTCACCTGGTCCGGGGTCAGCAGGGCGGCGTCGGCTCCGGCGGCCTTCATGCCCTCCAGCACCGCGCCCGCCATGGCCTCGGTGTTGCCGGTGCCGCTCCAATAGATCACGAGAGTTTTTTTCATAGTTGTACTTCCTTTCTTGATATAACAACAGAATATTTCGTCAGACCGCCACTGCCAGCTGCTCCAGCCGCAGGCCGGTCTGCCACAGGGCGCAGTAGCGCTGGGTGCAGCGGCGGAACCGGTCAAACAGGGCCTGGGCCCGCTGCTGGTCGCCGTACACCTTCCACAGGCCCGCGCACTTGAAGTCCATGGCCCGGTGGTCGATGAACCCCTGCACGTCCTCCGGCGGGTAGCTGAGGAACAGCCCCACCTCATGGGGAAAGTCCTCCTCCGTCCGCAGGCGCTGCACCAGCCGGGCCACGCACCGGCCGCAGCTGCCGCAGGGATACCCCGCCTGCCGCAGCAGACGGCAGGCCAGATCGTCCCCCAGGTCCCGGCACAGGGCCTGGGGCCGGTACAGATACAGCAGCGCCCGGCCGTCGTCCATCCGCATGGGCAGCAGACACAGCCCCCGGGGCACCAGCACCCGGTTCATCCGCCGGATGTCCGCCAGCAGCTGCTGGCGGGACTGGTACGGGCAGGGAAACAGGCTGCCGGTTTTGATCCCGGCCAGGGTGGGCGCGCACTGGCGCACCACCGTCTCCTCCGCGGGCCTCATCCGGCGTGCTTTTCCAGGATCCCCCGCAGAGCGGACAGGGAGCTGGTGTGGCAGCGCTCGATGATGGTGTCCTGGCCCTTCAGCTGGCTCAGGGCCCCCTGCACCATTTTGTGGGACATGGTGCCGGTGAAAAAGATCATCAGGTCGGGATTGCCCAGCTTGTTCCGCAGGCCCCCGGCAGGCTTGGTGAACACCTTGGCCTGGCACCGGTACGTCTGACAGAGCTCCTTGTACCGGCGCTCCATGCACTCGTTTCCTCCCAATATCACAACGCTCATAGCGGTCTCCTTTCTATGGTTAAGGTTCTTTAACCGTCGTATTGTAAAAACAGCGTCGCCAGGACGCCTTGTATGGTCTTATTATATGCAGAAGCAGGAGCCGTATCCACTCCAAAACGGCGGATACGGCTCCAAATTGATTTTTTTGCGGAAAGGGATCAGATGTCCCGGGCCGTGCGGTTGCAGTCGCAGCCGGCGGGGCCGAAGAAGTTCAGCCGCTTGTCACTGAGGCGGATGGTCACATCGTCGGAGGTGATGCACTCACCGTCGAGACAGGTGACGATATCCGGCTTTTCAGACCGGATGCGGACAACCTTGGGGGCAACACACCGGGCCACATGGGGGAATTTATAGTACTGCCCCTTGGAATAGGGGCCAACGAACTTGATGAAGGCGCCCCGGCTGACCTTTTTCACCACCAGGGTGTTCAGCACGCCGTCGTCCATCCGGGCCTCGGCCACCGGCATGAACCCACCGCCGTAATACCGCCCGTTGCACACGGACACCAGGGAGAAGTCGTCCTCGATGGTCTCGCCGTCCAGCTCCACGGTCCAGTGGGAGCCGATGCCCTTGAACAGGAAGTTCACCAGCAGAGAGGCGATATAGCTGCTTTTGCCGTCCAGAATGGGGCTTTCGCTGTATTTATGTACGTCCCGGGCCACCCGGGCGTCGATGCCGGAGCAGGCGATGGTCAGGGCCACCCGGCCATTGACGTCGATGGCGTCCATGGGGAACTGGGGGCCGTCCCACAGGTTCTCGGCGTCCCGGAACTTGTCCATATCGCCGCCGAAGTTTTTCAGGAAGTCGTTGCCGGTGCCCACGGGGATCACGCTCATGGCGGCGT
>ERZ772867.3876-NODE-3876-length-11881-cov-4.634703_pt1 | contig 11881 bp, 11 predicted proteins | sample MGYA00511341_ERZ772867 | MGnify/ENA primary metagenome ERZ772867 (study PRJEB29015, sample SAMEA2737707) | human gut metagenome | biome: human gut; feature: human-associated habitat; material: faeces | place: China | collected 2012 ... | reverse complement strand
CCACCAAGAACGGCCGTGATTCCGAGTCCAAGCGCCTTGGCCCCAAGCGCGCTGACGGGCAGTTTGTTCTGGCCGGCAACATTCTGGTGCGCCAGCGCGGCACCCACATCCACCCCGGCACCAACGTCGGTATCGGTTCTGACGATACCCTGTTTGCCAAGGCCAACGGTGTGGTGCGCTTTGAGCAGCTGGGCAAGGATCGTAAGCAGGTTTCTGTTTACCCCGCTGAATAATTGCTTAAAGGCGAAACTCCCCCAACTTCGGCTGGGGGAGTTTTTTTGCTATACCGCAGAAAGGCTCTCCGGCAAAAGCCTGGAGAGCCTTTCTGTAATGACGAAGTGCTGCCTTTGCGTAAAAAATCAGCCGGCGGGAAGATTTTTCTTGCCGGTCTGCTCGTCTCATAAATAGCTCCTCCTGTCAGAATTGTGCAATGCTACTGCGGATAGTATACCATTGCGGCAGAGGAAAAGCTACCGCGTTTGAACAGGTCGCCGGAAATCCATGCGCAGAGCGGGAAATATGTGCCACAGAAAGAAAATGTTAAAAATAATAAAGCTACTTGACAATGAGGCGTGAAATCCATATAATGAAAAAAACCTCGTGTGAGGGAGTAATTCCGTCGGCTCCGGCCGGCGGGACAGTTTCGTCAGAACGGCAGAAATGCCCGGACTGTCCTGAAAGAATGAGACTCATACGCAGACAGATGCTGCTGTCTGCGTATGAGTTTTTTGTTTTGCGCAGCAGATAAGGAGGAGCATCATGAAACGCACATACTACAGCCAGACTGCCCGGCAGGTATGCCGCGAACTGGAGACGGCCCCGCAGGGCCTGAGCGGCCGGGAGGCCGACTGCCGGAGAGAAAAATATGGACCAAACCAGCTGAAGGAAGCGGAGCGGACGACCAGTTTCCAGCGGTTTTTGCAGCAGCTGAAGGACCCCATGCTTCTGATTCTGCTGGCGGCTGCGGCGGTATCGGCGGTGACCAGTATACTCTCCGGGGACAGCCTGACGGAAGTGGTGATTATTTTACTGGTGGTGCTTCTGAATGCGGTGCTGGGCGTGGTGCAGGAAAGCAAGGCAGAGGCGGCTATTCAGGCGCTGCGCGCCATGACGGCCGCCACCAGCCGGGTGCTGCGGGACGGACAGGTGACGGTGCTGCACAGTCAGGAGCTGGTGCCGGGAGATGTGGTACTGCTGGAGGCCGGGGACGCTGTGCCGGCGGATGGGCGGCTGCTGGAGTGCGCGTCACTGAAAATTGAGGAAGCTGCCCTGACAGGGGAAAGCGTACCGGTGGAAAAAACGGCGGAGGTGCTGGAGGCTGAGGGAGAGGTGCCCCTGGGCGACCGGAAAAATATGTGCTATATGGGCAGCACCGTGGTTTACGGACGGGGCAGTGCCGTGGTGACGGCCACCGGTATGGACACGGAAATGGGGCGCATCGCCGGTGTGCTGGCCCAGACGGAACAGGAGCAGACCCCTTTGCAGCGCAAGCTGAACCAGTTGGGTAAGACGTTGTCGTGGCTGGTGCTGGGAATCTGCGTGTTTATCTTTTTATTCGATCTGGTGGCGGCGGGAGATTTTTCCCTGCAGTCGGTGCTGCAGACCTTCATGGTGGCAGTGTCGCTGGCGGTGGCAGCGATTCCGGAGGGGCTGGCTACGGTGGTGACGGTGGTATTGTCCATCGGAGTGACCAATATGAGCAAGCGCGGCGCGGTTATCCGGCGGCTTACGGCGGTGGAGACGCTGGGCTGCACGCAGGTTATCTGCTCAGACAAAACCGGAACCCTTACCCAGAACAAGATGACTGTGGTGGAGCACACCGGCAGCATGGCGGAGCTGGGGCGGGCTATGGCACTGTGCAGCGACGCTGTGCTGACGGCAGAAGGCGTGCAGGGAGAGCCCACAGAGGCGGCGCTGGTACGCTTTGCGGCCGACAACGGGATGCGCAAAGAGGAACTGGAGCAGGCCGCGCCCCGGGTGGCGGAGGCACCCTTTGATTCGGTGCGGAAAATGATGTCCACCCTGCACCGGACGGCAGAGGGCTATGTGCAATATACCAAGGGCGCGCCGGACGAAGTGCTGGCCCGGTGCAGCAGCTTTCTGGCCGACGGAAGGGTATGGCCGATGACAGAGGAGAAAAGGCAGGAGTTCTTGCAGCAGAACCGCCAGATGGCGGGGCGGGCCCTGCGGGTACTGGCAGCGGCGGAAAGACCGTGGCAGACATTGCCGCAGGCAAGAGCGGAAACGCTGGAGCAGGAATTGTGCTTTATCGGCCTTGCAGGCATGATAGACCCGGTGCGGCCTGAGGTGCAGGAGGCGATCTGTCGGTGCAGACAGGCGGGAATCCGCCCGGTGATGATTACCGGGGATCACCGGGATACTGCCGTTGCCATTGCCCGGCAGCTGGGAATCTTGCAGGAGGAGAAGCAGGCGCTGACAGGCCGGGAATTGTCGGACATGACGGATGAGGAGCTGACAGAAAAAATAGACCGGTACAGTGTCTACGCCCGGGTGCAGCCGGAGCACAAGGTACGCATTGTATCCGCGTGGAAGCGCCGGGGCTATGTGACGGCCATGACCGGAGACGGCGTGAACGATGCACCCAGCATCAAAACCGCCGACATTGGCGTGGGCATGGGAATCACGGGCACGGATGTGACGAAAAATGTGGCGGACATGGTGCTTTCGGACGACAACTTCGCCACCATCGTGGCGGCGGTGGGGGAAGGCCGGCGGATTTACGATAACATCCGCAAGACCATCCAGTTCTTGCTGGCCTCAAACATGAGCGAGGTGCTGGGGGTGTTTTCAGCTACGCTGCTGGGCTTTACGCTGCTGGGGCCGGTGCATCTGCTGTTTATCAACCTGATTACCGACTGCTTCCCTGCGCTGGCATTGGGGATGGAACGGGCGGAGCCGGATGTAATGTCCCGCCCTCCGCGGGATAGCCGGGACGGCGTTTTTGCAGGCGGGCTGGGGACGGATGTGGCGTATCAGGGTGTGCTGATTACGCTGATTACGCTGGCCTCGTACATCATCGGACACTGCGTGGAGGCGGGGCGGTTTGAAATGCCGGTGGGCGTGTCGCCGCATGGGATGACGATGGCCTTTCTCACCATGAGCATGTGCGAGATTTTTCACAGCTTTAATCTGCGCTCTCAGCGGCGCAGCATTTTCACCCTGAAGGGACAGAATCCGGTACTGTGGGGCGCCATGGCGGGAAGCCTGCTGCTGACTACGCTGGTGCTGGAGGTGCGGCCCATTGCCGATGCCTTCGGGTTTACGCCGGTGGGCTGGGGAGAGTACGGCATCGCGCTGGCGCTGGCGGCCCTGATTGTGCCGCTGGTGGAATTGGTAAAGCTCTTTCAGCGAAAAGCGGCCCGGAAAAGCGGCGGGAAAAAATAAAGCGCATGAAAAAAGAGTGCAAGGATCGGATGCGGTCCTTGCACTCTTTTGCATGTAGAAAAATGGGGTCAGGCCAGAAAACCCTTGAGGATGGTCTCCTCAGCCTGCTCGGGGGACAGGCCCAGCGTTTCCAGCTTCAGCAGCTGGTCGCCGGCAATTTTGCCGATGGCAGCCTCGTGAATCAGCTGGGCGTCAGGACAGTTGGCTGTGATGGCGGGAATGGACTGGATATGGGAATTGCCCATAATGATAGAATCACACTGCACATGGCCAAAGCACAGGCTGTTGCCCACCATCACCGGATGAAACACCTGCCGGGAGGAATCCTGAGCCACAGAGCGGGAGATGACACGGCCTTTAGCATCGGCGCCGTTGAGCTCGATGAGCATGTCGCTTTCCGCGTGCTGATCGCCGTGGGTCAGAAGACGCTCTGTGACCACTACTTCGCTGCCCTTTTCGCAGTAAAAGCGGGTGTCCCGCTTGGTGGAGTCAATGCCGCGAATCTGGATGGTGTCCATCTGCATGGTGGAATTCTCCCCCAGATAGACGATGGTCTGGGGATTCATGACATTTTTGCCGGTTTCCCCGGGTGCATCCTCGCCGTAATGCTTTTCCGTGTAGTGGACGCGGCAGTTTTTGCCGATGTGGAAGGTGTGGATGCCGTCATGACGGCTTTCGCTGCAGCCGGAGTTGTGGATGCCGCAGCCTGCCACGATTTCCACATCACAGTCATCGGCCACATAGAAATCGTTATAGACCATGTCGCTCATGCCGGTCTGGGCGATGATGACAGGGATATGACAGGTTTCGCCCTTCGTGCCCGCTTTGAAGTGAATGTCGATGCCGGGCTTACCGTCAGCCCGGGGGTCAATGGCGATATGCTCGGTGGACTGGCGGGCCTCGCAGCCCATGTCTTTCCGGATGTTGAAGGCCCCGGTGGGCTTGCCGGTCAGATCGGCGATTTTTTCAAGCAGCTTAGCGTCGATTTCGGTAATCACAGCTGCACCTCCTTGTGCTCCATCACGGGACATCCGCCCAGTGTATCGGCCAGAATCAGCGGGAAGATTTCGTCAGTGGTGCCCCGGTGCGCCACCGCTCCGTTTGCCACCACCACGATCTCGTCAGCCAGTTGGATAATACGCTCCTGATGGGAGATGATAATCATGGTACACTGCGCCTCCCGGTGCAGCTGCTCAAAGGTTTCCGTCAGCCGGGCAAAGCTCCACAGATCAATGCCCGCCTCCGGCTCGTCGAAGATCATCAGACTGCTGTGACGGGCCAGAATGGTGGCGATTTCAATGCGCTTGACCTCACCGCCGGAAAGGGACGCGTCCACCTCCCGGTCCAGATAATCGTTGGCGCACAGGCCCACCCGGGTAAGATACTGGCAGCATTGGTCCTTGCTCAGTTTTTCTTTTCCAGCTGCCAGAAGCAGCAGATCGTGGACCGTGATGCCCTTGAAGCGGGGCGGCTGCTGAAAGCCGTAGCTAATGCCCAGCCTGGCCCGCTCGGTGATGGAAAGACCGGTTACATCCTGCCCGTTATACAGAATGCGTCCGGCGGTGGGCTGAACCAGCCCCATGATAACCTTGGCCAGAGTGGTTTTTCCGCCGCCGTTGGGGCCGGTGAAAACCAGTAGCTTTTGGTCGGGAATGGTGAGAGTGATATGGTTCAGAATGTCCGCCTCGCCTTCCGGCGTGGAGACGCGATAGCAGATGTCCTGCAGCTCCAGCATGGGAGACTCCTCCTCTATGTCTTTATTACAACACAATTTCCCGGGGCTTTTTGTGACGAATGCGACAAAAACCGGGAAATAGTTCACATGGAATATAGTTTATCAGAATCAACACAGAAAAGCAATGCGGCAGGAAGAAAATTCCCTATAAAAATCAGGGTTATTCCCCGGAGGATTTCTGTGTCTCCCGCTTCAGCAGAGTATATACGCCTGCGGCCAGCAGAAAAACACCGAAGGGACGGCGCAATGCATCCACATCCAGCCACAGGGCGGCAGCGGAGCCGATGCCTGCGGCCAGCAATCCGGCGGGCACTGCGGCACGCAGAAGGGAGGGGGAAAGCAACCCCTGCTTTTTGTACTGAGGAAGAGCCATGGCGGCTGTGGGCAGGAAATACAGCAGATTGATACACCGGGCCTGTACCGGATCAACCCCCAGAAAAAGCGTCATAATCACCAGCAGCAGTGTGCCGCCGCCCACACCCCATGCAGACAAAATGCCGGTGCCAAAGCCTGCCAGCAAGGGGAAAAGCCACTCCGTCACAGGAGATACCGCACGCCGCCGTAGAGCAGGAAGCAGGCAAAAATGCGCCGCAGCCACTGGCCCGGAATCTGCCGCAGCAGTCGTCCGCCGATCAGGCCGCCCAGCAGGCCGCCTGCCAGATAGGGCCACGCGGCGGAAAGAGAAAAGCCGCCGGAGAAGGCGTACAGCGCGGCGGAGAGAATGCACAGGGGGAAAATCACACCCACACACCCGGCGAAAACTGCCTTTTGCTCCATGCCGCACCAGCCGGACAGCAACGGCGCCAGAACGGTGCCGCCGCCTCCGCCGAACAGACCGTTTACGGCGCCGGCGGCCGCGCCGCTGATGCGCATTTTCCATGTCTGAGTCATTGCGCCTCACCTCCGCAGAATATGTAGCCGCCCGCAGGGGCGGCGGCCCTGTCCGGGCGTGGAATTACAGCTTTTTGAAACTCATGCAGTCGGTGCACTGGTCCATGGAGGGATTCTTTTCATGGGTACCTACCTGAATGGAGCTGAGGCCGCAGTGATCCACCTCGGAACAGTGGTGGGCGCAGCTGGTGACAGAGCACTTGATGGCGGAGTTGGGGGTGCAGGAGCACCCGTCATTGGTGTGATTGGACATGATATGATCCTCCCGGTCAATAAAGTCTGGCACAGAGGCCCAAAAAATAAAGCCAGGCCGGTGCCTGACTTTATTCTGTCCTGTAGGGGAGAAAGTATGCGCTTTTCTGAAAAACTAAATCCCAAGAAACAGGGAGGCAAAGCGGAAGTAGATCAAAAGGCTGGTGGCGTCAACGATGGTGGTGATAAAGGGACTGGCCATCACTGCCGGGTCAAGCCCGATTTTTTCCGCCAGCAGCGGCAGCGAGCAGCCCACGCACTTGGCAAACACCACCACAAACATGATGGTGCAGCAGACCACCAGACACACCAGCGGCGTGACGGCGGTGTTGCCGAGAAGCAGACGGTCCACCAGCTGCATTTTCACAAAGTTGGCGGTGGCCAGACACACGCCGCACAGCAGTGACACCCGCAGCTCCTTCCAAAGAACCCGGAACAGGTCGGAAAAGTCCACCTCGTCCAGACTTAAAGCGCGGATCACCGCCACGCTGGCCTGTGTGCCGGAGTTTCCGCCGGTGCCGGAGAGCATGGGGATATAGGCGTTGAGCACAAGGCAAGCGGCCAGGGCATTTTCATAGTGGTTGAGGATCATGCCCGTAAAGGTGGCCGACAGCATCAGAATCATCAGCCACGGCAGGCGGGCTTTCCATGTTTCAAACACGGAGGCGCGGAGATAGGGCTTGTCTGAGGGCAGCATGGCCGCCATCTTTTCGAAGTCCTCCGTGGTTTCTTCCTCGATAACATCCATGGCGTCGTCTACGGTGACGATACCGATCAGGCGGTTTTCCTGATCTACCACGGGCATGGCCAGGTAGTCATACTTGGAAAGAGCCTGCGCCACATCCTCCTTGTCGTCCAGCGTGGTTACGGACACCACATTGGGGTCCATAATGTCGCCGATAAGGTCATCCTCCTCTGCCAGCAGCAGGTCCCGCACGGAAAGAACGCCCAGCAGATGACGGGTGGGGTCGGTGACATACAGGATGTTAATCGTCTCCAGCTCGCCGCCGATGCGGCGGATACGCTTGAAAGCATCCGCCACGGTCATGTCTTTTTTCAGGCTGAGGTACTCCACATTCATGATAGAACCGGCGGAGTCCTCCGGGTACTGGAGCATTTCGTTGATGGACTTGCGCATTTCCGGCGTGGCCTTGTCCAGAATGCGAATGACCACCGAAGCGGGCATTTCCTCAACGATGTCCACGGCATCGTCCAGATAAAGCTCGTCCAGAACCTCTTTCAGTTCTGTGTTGGAAAAGCCGCCGATGAGCATTTCCTGACTGTCGGATTCCAGTTCCACGAATACCTCCGCCGCCAGCTCCTTAGGCAGCAGCCGATACAGCAGCGGCATCAGCTCCTGCCCGGATTCCTCCAGCAGCAGGGCAATGTCGGCGGGCTCCAGCGGGAGGAGCAGATCCCGGACGGCAGCGTACTGCTTTCGGTGGACCAACTCCTTGATTTGGGTCAAATAGCGGTCAAGATCTTCCTCGTAATCGAACACTGCCGGCTCCTCCCTTCGCGAAAATGTGCATTGGATAAAAAAACACCGCAACGGCTCTGCTTCAGCCCGCTGCGGTATACAGAAACGGGATGCGACACCCGCCGCTTCCCGCACACCGTTACAAGCTTTAGCATCACAGGGCGGTGAAACTGCATTAGATGATACCTTGGTTTCGATATCGCCTGTTCAAACCCTCTCGTGGTGTCTCCACCATTTCGCGGCAGCAGTCCATATCCCTGCGGTAGCCTTACCTACCGGAACAAATTCTATACTATGCCAAAAAAACAGCACTGTCAAGAGTGTGCTAAGGAAAACCGCGAAAAAATGGAAAAACCGGCGGCTTTTTGCCTTGTGGGCAAAGAAAAGCCGTGCTATACTGAATAAGAAAATGACGGAAGGGGGGCGTCGTGCTTGAGCATACACGATGGACATCGCGGACGGAAAAAGGAACAGTTCCTGAAAAACGGCGACGCCCTTGCAGACCATGAGCTGCTGGAAATCCTTCTGTATTACGCCATCCCCCGGCGCGACACCAACGAACTGGCCCATCGGCTGCTGGATCGCTTCGGCTCGCTGGAACGGGTGCTGACGGCTTCGGCGGAGGAGCTGCAGGCGGTGGACGGACTGGGACAGAGCGCCGCGGTGCTGCTGACACTGCTGCCTGTCATATGGCGGCGGACGGAGCAGCAGGGACAGGAACAGATTCTCAACTCTGTGGAGCGGTGCGGCCGGTATTTCCTGCCGCTGCTGCGCCGGCAGAAGCGGGAACTTCTATATCAGGTGTGCCTGGACGGAAAGGGAAAGGTGCTCTCCAGCAGGTGCCTGGTGCAGGGCGGCGTGAGCATGGCGTCGCTGAGCATCCGGCAGGTGGTGGAAAACGCCCTGCATACCGGGGCGGTGGCGGTGGTACTGGCCCACAACCATCCCAGCGGCGTAGCGCTGCCCTCGCAGGAGGATCGCATCACTACGTTGCAGGTGCGGGATGCGCTGGCGGTGATGGACATCCGGCTGGTGGATCACATCATTGTGGCGGATGACGACTTTGTGTCTATGGCTGCCAGCGGAATGTTGCTGTAAATTGGGTATACTTACATCTGCGGAAGCGGCACGGCTGCTTCCGCCGGTTCTGCTCTGCCTACATGCGGCGGGCTGGGCGAAGAATGAAATTCTGGAAGGAGAAACGCAGTGGAGTATCGTATCTTGGCTGTGGGAGATGTGTGCGGCGAGGAAGGAGTCCGCTGCGTCGAACGGCATCTGCGCCGGGTGAAGCGGGAGCGGGGAATTCATTTTGCCGTGGTTAACGGAGAGAATGCGGCGGGAAACGGCCTGCTGCCCCAGCAGGCCGATGGCCTTTTTGCTGCCGGGGCGGATGTGGTTACGCTGGGAAACCACACCTTTGGAAAGACTCAGATCGGGGGGTATCTGGATGAAAACCCCTATATTCTGCGGCCAGCCAACTACACGGGCCGCGCGCCGGGCCGGGGTTGGGGCGTGTATGAATGCGGAAGAATACGCATTGGGGTGATGAACCTGATCGGCCGGTGTGACCTGGATTTTAATGCGGAGAACCCCTTCACCACGGCGGACAGACTGCTGAAGGCAGCGGACAGGCCGGAACTGGTGGTGGTTGATTTCCATGCACAGGCTACCAGCGAGAAGCTGGCCATGGGGTACTATCTGGACGGACGGGTCAGCGCCCTGTGGGGCACCCACACCCATGTGCCTACCGCCGACGAGCGGGTCTATCCCAAGGGAACGGGATATATCACCGATCTGGGAATGACCGGGCCGGTGGAGTCGGTACTGGGCATCCGGCCGGAGCAGTCGGTGGAGTTCTTTTTGGGGGGACTGCCGGGACGGTTTCGCCCGGCAGAGGGCCCATGCCGGATGCAGGGGGCTGTTTTCACGCTGGACAGCGAAAGCGGACGATGCATCGGCGTGGAGCGGATAGACATACGGTGAAAACCGGAGAAAATGCTGTGAAAGCAGCGTGCACCGAGCGGTGGAGAATGCGCCCCTGAGGACACGCGGATAGAAGAAAGTGAGAGAAAAACGATGTCTGTAGAAAAAGTGAGAGAATATTTAAAGCCTTATGGTGTGGCGGATCGGATCAGGGAGTTTGATGTGTCCAGCGCGACGGTGGAGCTGGCGGCGGTGGCCGTGGGCGTGGAGCCGGCACGCATTGCCAAAACCCTGAGTTTTAAGGTGGATGATGCCCCCATCCTGATTGTGGCGGCGGGGGATGCCAAGGTGGACAACAGCAAGTACAAGCATTTCTTTCACACCAAGGCCAAGATGCTGACCCATGACGAGGCGGCAGAGCGTATCGGCCATGCGGTGGGCGGTGTGTGCCCCTTTGCGCTGCCGGCGGATGTGAAGACCTATCTGGACGAGTCCCTGCGGCGGTTTGACACGGTGTTTCCTGCGGTGGGCAGCGCGGCCTCTGCCATCGAACTGACCTGCGATGAGTTGGAGCACTGCTGCGGCGAAAGCTTTGTGCAGTGGGTTGACCTGTGCAAGGGCTGGCAGGAGGAAGACCGGAGCCAGGAGGCGCAGAAACAGGACCTGTAAGGAGATGCTATGAAAAAGATCCTCATGATCGGCACCGGCGGAACCATTGCCTCAGAGATGACGCCGGAGGGGCTGGCCCCGGAACTGAACACCCGACAGCTGCTGGATTTTATCCCGGACATCGGAAAAATCTGCCATGTGGACTGCATCCAGCTGTACAGCCTGGACAGCACCAACATCCGGCCGGAAAACTGGCTGGGTGTGGTGGACACCCTGCGGAATAGTTACGATGATTACGACGGCTTCGTCATCAGCCACGGCACCGACACCATGGCCTACACCGCGGCGGCGCTGAGCTACCTGGTGCAGGGCAGTGCAAAGCCCATTGTCTTAACCGGGGCGCAAAAGCCCATCTGGTTTGACGGAACGGACTCCAAACGCAACCTGACGGACGCGTTTCTCTATGCCTGCCGGGGATGCGGCGGGGTGCAGATTGTGTTCAACGGGAAGGTGATTCTGGGCACCCGGGCCCGCAAGACTTTTTCCAAAAGTTTTCAGGCATTTTCCAGCGTGAACTATCCTGATCTGGCGGTTTTGCAGGATCAGCGGCTGCTGCAATATATCCGCACGGAAAGCCTGCCGCGGCCGGTTTTCTATGACACCCTGTGTGAAAATGTGGGGCTTCTCAAGCTGATTCCCGGCACCAAGCGGGAATTGGTGGAGTTTATGATGGAGCAGTATGACGGCATCGTTGTGGAAGGATTTGGCGTAGGAGGTTTGCCGGAGTATGAAGGCCACGAGTTCTACCCCATAGTGCAGCGGGCGGTGGAGCAGGGAAAAATCGTGGTCATGACCACGCAGGTGCCCAATGAGGGCAGCGACCTGTCGGTGTATCATGTAGGCGGACACCTGAAAAGCACGCTGCATCTTCTGGAGGCCTTCGACATGACCACGGAGGCGGCAGTTTGCAAGCTGATGTGGATTCTGGGACAGACCCGGGAATTTGAGCGGGTGCGGGAATTGTTCAACCGCCCGGTGGTGTGGGATATACTGACGCAGAGCTGAGGGTGGCTATTGACAATTTCCGGAGGCAACGATACAATATAAATTCAGGAAACAATTCCAAACTGAAATAGAAGAATGGAGATAAATCATGGCTAAAGACCAGAGAAATGTGGAAGCCATCACCCCTATGGAGGTGGACTTCGCCAAGTGGTATACTGACATCTGCCTGAAGGCGGAATTGGTAGACTATGCCTCCGTGAAGGGCTTTATGATTCTGCGCCCCTATGGCTATGCCATCTGGGAGAATATCCAGCGCATTATGGACGGAATGTTCAAGAAGACCGGCCATGTGAATGTGGCTATGCCGGTGCTGATTCCCGAGAGTCTGCTGAAAAAAGAGGGAGAACTGGTAGAAGGGTTTGCCCCGGAGGTGGCCTGGGTCACCCACGGCGGCAGCGAGAAGCTGGAGGAGCGTCTGGCCTTCCGGCCCACCTCTGAGACCATGTTCTGCGACCACTGGCACAATGTGCTGCAGAGCTACCGGGAGCTGCCCATGCTGTATAACCAGTGGTGCTCCGTGA
>ERZ772867.3871-NODE-3871-length-11902-cov-3.558285_pt1 | contig 11902 bp, 9 predicted proteins | sample MGYA00511341_ERZ772867 | MGnify/ENA primary metagenome ERZ772867 (study PRJEB29015, sample SAMEA2737707) | human gut metagenome | biome: human gut; feature: human-associated habitat; material: faeces | place: China | collected 2012 ... | reverse complement strand
ATCATGCCCAGAAGATTGTCCGGGGTGGTTTCTCCGACGATTTCTCCCAGAGCGTTTCCTGCCAGTCTCAATTCCTCGGCTGCAATATCAAGCCCTACGGTGCGGCCGACCGCGTTGCCCGCAAGAACGTGCAGGTGCTCACAGGCGCGTGCCAGGCAGTCCAAATGACGGGCGCGAGCAAGGAAGTCCCCCTCCTCGCTTTCCGATTCTCCTGCAATCGTCTTGAGGTGCGACACCAGCGTCTCAACGCCCTCACCTGTTTTTGCCGAGATACAGATGGCGTCTTTCGGAGCTTCTTCTGTCGCAAGATCGATCTTATTGAAGACGTTGAGAAACTCCACGCCTTCTCGTAGTCGAGGAAGAATGAGAGACAGTGCCTCTTCTTCTTCCCTGGACTCCGCCTGATCAGCGCTTCGAAGCAGAAGCACGATGTCGGCGTTTTCAACTGATTGCAGCGTGCGTTCAATGCCGATGCGTTCAACCTCGTTGTCGGTGTGACGGACGCCTGCCGTATCGATCAGATTGACGGCCAGGCCGTCCAAGTGAATTGTGTGCGTAATGCGGTCTCGGGTGGTGCCCGCAATGTTTGTGACGATGGCGACATCGTCGCAGGCCAGAGCATTCATCAAAGAGCTCTTGCCGACATTGGGCGCTCCCGCGAGAACAACCGTGAGGCCCTCGCGAAGCACTTTGCCGCGCATGGCTGCGTTTTGCAGTTGCACGAGCTTTTGCGCGATCGCGGCCACGCGTTCATTGACGTGACCGCTTTCAATAAAGTCGATTTCCTCTTCCGGAAAATCAATGGTCGCTTCGATGTAGGCACGCAGTTCCAAAAGATCTGTATTGATGTCGTGAATGCGTTTGGAAAACTCTCCTTGCAGGGAGCGAGCGGCGGCACGCACAGCCGCGCTTGAATTGGCTTCGATCAGGTCGGCCACAGCTTCGGCCTGCGCCAAATCCATGCGATTGTTCAAAAAGGCGCGTTTGGTGAATTCTCCGGGCTCGGCTGTACGAAGCCCCACCTCGCGCCCTGCCTGAAGACAACGCTCCAGAATAACCTGCTGCAATGCGGGTCCGCCGTGAGCTTGGATCTCCAGCACATCTTCTCCGGTATAGGAGGACGGACCGAAGAAGCGAATCACAATGGCTCGGTCAATCAGGTGCCCATCGGTGTCATTGATGGATAACAGGTGGGCGTAGCGAGGCTTGAGTTCTTTTTGGGGAAATAGAATTTGTGAAATTAGATTCACTTGTTTGCTTGTGCCTGAAATGCGAACGACGCCGATGCCGCCTCGGCCGGGGGCGCTGCTTCGGGCAACGATAGGATCTTTATCGGAAACCATAGAAACTGTGGGATGCGTTCAGTGCTCGGGTAATATTGACGGGGTCATTTAACAGCCGTCTTCACGAACGATATTATGAGTCTTCCCCCGAAAAACTCCACACAAAACGCCATTGCGGCAGCCGTTTGCGCGGCTATTGTTGCAGTTGCCTGTGTTCCGATTGCGGCTTTTTTTGCCACGTTCGGCGACTCGTATAACCAAAGAGCCTTGATTTATTGCGTGGTTTTGCTCTGGGGGGTTGCAGGCGCTATTGCCATCTTTTCTCTAACCTGGCGCAATATGAGTAAAAAAGTGACGGTCGGGTTGATGATCAAGTGGATCGTGAGCGCCTTTTTATGGCCGTTGCTTCTGTTGTCCTGGTTGGTTGTCGGAAGAAAACGCCGACAAGACGAACAAGTCAATTAAAAGAGAGCCCGAAAAGAAACGCCTGAGCTTCATCTTTTCGGGCTTTTGTTTCACCAAGTTAATCGTCAAACAGATCGCGGGCGAGTTTCATCGGACAGAAGCCGGGGCCGCACATACTGCAGAAATGTGCGTCACGACCGCCGGCACCGCCGAGTGTTTCGTCGTGCATATCGGCTGCTCGCGCGGGATCCACCGACAGATTGAACTGATCGTTCCAGCGGAATTCAAAACGAGCGGCACTCATCATCAAGTCTCGAATTGTTGCCCCGGGGATGCCTTTGGCAATGTCGGCGGCATGAGCGGCAATACGGAAAACGGCCAGACCTTCTCTGACGTCGTCAGCATCGGGAAGGCCGAGGTGCTCTTTCGGTGTGACGTAACAAAGCATGGCAGTGCCGTGCGAACCGATGATGGCACCGCCGATGGCTGCCGTAACATGGTCGTAACCCGCTCCGCAGTCGGTCACCAGCGGTCCGAGGGTGTAGAACGGAGCGCCATCACACAGTTCCTCTTCCTTAACCTGATTCAAAGCAATGCCGTTGAGCGGAATGTGACCAGGTCCTTCAATCATGACCTGGACGTCGCGTTTGCCGGCGGCTCGATTCAGTTCGCCGAGTGTCTTGAGTTCGGCAAACTGAGCGGCATCGTTACCGTCGTGAAGGCTCCCTGAACGTAATCCGTCGCCGAGAGACAATGTGATGTCATAACGCGCGGCAATATTAAGAATTTCATCGAAGTGGTCATAAAGGAAATTCTCTCTTCCATGCTTGCGCATCCAGACTGTGATCAAGCCGCCGCCGCGCGAAACGATACCGGTCAGTCGAGAGCGCGTCAGTTCGACGTGAGAATTCAATAGTCCCGCATGGATAGTCATGTAGTCGACGCCCTGCTCGGCTTGGTCGATCATGACTTCTTTGAAAATATCCCAGGACATCAGCTCAGGCTTTCCTCCGGCGCGTTCCAGGGTTTCGTAGAGAGGCACGGTACCGATGGGGACGGGGGAGTGTCGGAGAATCATTTCTCGCGTCTGGATGATGGATTTTCCGGTGGAAAGATCCATCACGGTATCGGCGCCGCAGAGCAACGATTCTTTGAGTTTGTCTAGCTCCTCGCGCCAATTCTTTGAGGATGAAGATGTACCGATGTTGGCGTTCACTTTGGTGGCGAAGTGCTTGCCGATGACCATTGGTTCACATTCCGGGTGATTGAAGTTGCACGGAATGACGGCCTGTCTGGTGGCCACCAAGTCGCGAATCTGTTCCGGAGTGAACAGCGGAGCATCGAGTGCGGGAGACAATAGTTTGATCAGCTTTTCGTTTCCCTGAGCTTCCACTTCGGTTTTGAGCTGTTGGCGACAGAGATTTTCGCGTGTGGCGACGTAAGCCATCTCTGGCGTCACGATACCTGCACGGGCAGCGGCTAATTGAGTCGGAGAACCGGGAAGCGGACGCTGGCGTTTGACCGGGGTTTCATTGTTTGCGTTTTCACCGAAAGGTCCGGTGACGTCAGTCAAGTAGACCGAAGGCTGAGGTTGTCCTCCGAATGCCTGAGGCGTCGGACTGAGCCGGATGCGTCGAAAAGGGACTTTTTCCCCGGTGGAAGATACATCGTAAAAGCGCTCTCCGGCGAGACGTCCCTGAAACAGGAGATCCTTCCTTGAGTTATGAGGAGATTGGATCGGAATGGTGGTGTTTGAGGTTGTCATACGTAGATTCGGTACATGATTGAGTAGAAAAAAAGGGTGGTGCCTCACAATTTAGCTGAAAAACACGGTGAAGAATTTGTGTAACACAGAAAGATGATTTTAAGTAATTAAAAGATTACGTAACATGTTGATTTTAAAGAGAAAATAGCATTAAGTTTGCGTGCCTATCTATATGTTTTACGTGAAATATAACGTTGCAGGTAACACTGATCTCCCCAATGTTCCACGTGGAACAATATTGTTTCTCGTACGTGGTTGAGTGGTGATATTGATCGGGTGGGGGCGTTGATTGCAAAATGAGGAGATGGGGATGCGCTTAGGATGAGTGTTCCACGTGAAACATTGGGGAGAAATATTGGTAGTAGATGAGATGCCCGCCGGTGTCAGTTGAGGGTTAGGTCAAAATGCTTGACTAACAAAAGATTGCTTCACGTGAAACATCGGATGTGGTTGGGTTAGGGGGGTATATTCCGATTTGTTTGTCAAGGGTTAAGCGCAGAACGAAGCTGACTCTGACGCCTAAGAACACGTCATTCTGAGCACAAAATTTCTGGGATGGCAACCGATAAGCGCCCCAGGCTTTTAACCCAACAATCGATCGGCGGAATTTCTCTGTTCGTGACACGGAATCGTCACAGGCACACATCAGGATCTAGCGGCCCTTTCACGTCAAACGACGTGTCCATCAGGGCAGCCCACCGCCAGTGACAGGCGGCCAGAAACTCCGGTCTGCTCCGATCTGCCGTCCTATGTATTCGTACAGGAAACGCAAGATCATCCCTCAGCGAGATATTCCAGTTGAGAGAGCTCACCCACCGAGAGGCTCGGCGATCGGTTGAAATCCAGTGTTAAAGCGGGTTAGGACATCTGCCGGGTCAAGTCAATGCAGCATTTAATGGGGCGCCGTGCAACGGCGCAGGGGGCCCCGTTCATTGCTGCATTGACTTGATGCGCTACGAGTATCGCTACAATCACGGCGCAGCTGGGAAAGAAGCATTCTTTCTCGGACTGCTCCGCGGCGAGCGATAAAAAATGTTGTCAAACTACCATCCTATTCGGGGGGCTCGTTCTCTATGGTGGAACATTCCCCCCCCCAGCTCAGGCTTGGACGGTTTGACAATTCGGTACATAAGCATGCACAAGACATGGCGGATTCCTAAGCTTGGCCTGCTACAGTCGGCAACACCACAGCTGCATCCTCCCTCAACGGCTTGTGTGGCAATTTCTTCTTGATGCTTTTTGTCAGCTCTATGCCGAAGCATTTGGCTGCGTTGAATGGCTGTTTATTTTTGAGCACATAGAAAGTCACTCGAGCTATTTTGGCGGCCAAGGTTCGAATGGCCTTGACTCTCAGACCGCCGTATTTGCGCAGCAGACGTTGCAAAATCTCCCGAATCACAGGGTTTCTGGAGGCATATTGAGCGACTTCGGTAAAAGCCCAACTCAGGTAGGCGTTGCCGTTTTTGGCATTGCCCAGGCCCTTGCTTTTGCCGTTACTCAGTTTGCTCGTTGAGCACAATCGACAGTAGGACACAAAATCGCCTGCAGACTTAAAACGCTGCATGGTGCCGATTTCCGTACAAATAACCGCAGAGAGAACGGGGCCGCAGCCGGGAATGGTTTTGCAGAGTTCGACGAGCTCCTGATCTTTGCATTGCTTCTGTATTTCTGTATTTCTGCATTGCACTCTTCGATCATTTCCTCGAGCATGGCAATGCGAGAGATTTCAAAAGCCACACGCAGTCGGATATTCGGATCCTTGAATTCTTCGAGAATGTCGGAGTTGAAACGATAGTTGGGCTGCATGTGCGGTTGACAGCGCTCAAGAAGATCGGCCACGCGCACATTTTTGCTCAGCTGATTGCGATACAAGTTGATGAGCTTGATTTTCAAGCTTGCGCAGTCCTGAACCATCGCCATACGATACCGACACAGATCCCGAAGTGCTCGACTTGAGTAGTTCAGCGGCAAGTAGTGCTTAAGAGAACCGACTCGCAGTCGCTCGGCAAGATATTGAGCGTCGGTACGGTCATCGGAGGATTTGAGGTTGGCTTGACTGACGGTGCTCGGATCCGCGACGCGAAGCAACCAGCCTCGCTCTTCAAAGGCATCTGCCAGGCAATACCAGTTTTGTAGGTGGATTCGACCACGGCAACGTGATCGAAATCCTGACAGTGCGGCACAAGCACTTTGATGAAATTGTCGAGTCCGTCACGGATGCTGACCCGACCGCACCAGATATTTTTTCCGACAAGCTCACCGGCTTTGTTGAGCGCATTTCGACGCACGCAGATGACTGCGTTGTCACTATGCAAGTCGATGGCAATGAAATTCTTCTGCGGGATAGAAATATTTGCTGTAAGATGCACGCCCAGGTCTCCTTTCTGTTAGCGCAAAAAAATGGAAATTTTATGAGACCTGGTTGGGCTACGTAGCTTCGGTTGCGTGGCCCTTTTTCTTTGGTGATTTCCAGCAGTCAGCAAACTCTCAAAAAGTCTCTATGCCGAGAAACTCACGTCCGTTTCCAAGTCTGAAATCGGATATGAGTTTCGGGGATTTTGTTCTAAATGGGGTGGTAGAACAAAAGTAGATGTTTCACGTGGAACATTTGTGTGAAACGCAGTGCTTGATGATGTGTAGTTGAAGAGAAGTTCGAAAGAATATTTGGCTTAGAACAAGAAAAGCGTAAAAACTTGATCGGACGAGATGGATAGAAAGTAAAATTCCGACTGGTCAAAAAATACATCTGTATTGATAAAAATTCTAGTCGTCAATCTTTTTTGTGATACGCACGCTGCAAAAGAATACCTTTGAGAAGGGAAAATTGATAAACGCGTGTGCGCGCCTTAAAAATGAATTACCCGGATTTATTTGATGTTGTTGTGATTGGTTGTGGTCACGCCGGTGCTGAGGCTGTTGGCTTCAGCGAGAATGGGGGCGAAGACTCTTCTGATCACGCACAATATGGATACCATCGGACAGTTGTCGTGCAACCCGTCTATTGGAGGCATCGGTAAAGGACACCTCGTGAAAGAGGTGGATGCAATGGGTGGTGCCATGGGTGCGGTAACAGATGCTGCCGGTATTCAATTTCGAATTTTGAATCGTTCAAAAGGGCCTGCTGTTCGTGCAACGCGCGCACAGATTGATCGCAATCTATATCGTGTGGCGATGCGCAGCCGTATTGAAAATCAGCCGAATCTCTTTGTGTTTCAGATGGCCGCTGACGACTTGATTGTGGAAAACAATCGAGTGTGCGGCGTAGTGAGTAAGACCGGATGTCGTTTCTCTGCAAAAAGTGTTGTGATTTGCAGCGGGACATTTTTAAATGGGTTGGTCCATATTGGATTGGATCACTTCTCAGCCGGTCGTGCCGGGGATCCCCCCTCTATTAAATTGGCGGAACGATTGATTGATTTAGGGCTTCCCAAAGGACGTTTGAAAACCGGTACACCGGCGCGAATTGACGGAAGATCTATTGATTTTTCCAAATGCAAAGAACAGCCGGGAGATCTGAATCCTGTTCCTTCCTTCTCGTTAATGGAACCCGGAATTGAGCATCCGCGTCAAGTGTCGTGCTGGATCACACATACGAACGAGAGAATGCATGACATCATTCGTGCGAATTTAGATCGTTCACCGATGTACTCAGGCATCATCGAAGGTATCGGTCCGCGTTATTGTCCTTCAATTGAGGATAAGGTTCAGCGATTCAAAGACAAGGATAGTCACCAGGTCTTTTTGGAACCGGAGGGGTTGTCAACGAATGAGTTCTATCCGAATGGAATCTCGACTTCGCTACCGTTTGATGTTCAGTTGGCAATGATTCATTGCATTCCTGGGTTGGAAAATGCGTACTTGCTGAGACCTGGGTATGCCATCGAATATGACTTCTATGATCCTCGTGAGTTGAAGAGAACCTTTGAATGCAAGCGAATTGAAAATTTGTACTTTGCTGGTCAGATCAACGGCACGACCGGTTACGAAGAGGCTGCCGCGCAAGGTCTTTTGGCAGGCATCAATGCAGCAGCTCGTGCTCTCGGAAAAGAAGAATGGACTCCGCGACGCGATGAAGCATATTTGGGGGTGATGATTGATGATTTGACCACGCGAGGTGTCACGGAACCGTATCGCATGTTCACGAGTCGTGCCGAATATCGTCTAAGCTTGCGTGAAGATAATGCCGATGCTCGACTGGCAGAAACTGCTCACAGATTGGGTGTGCTTGGTAACGAAAAGTACGATCGCTACATGAGAAAGAAAGAAGCGGTTGAAAAAGAACTTTCGCGTCTGAAGGCTACCTGGGTTAATCCGAAAGTGATTGAAGCAGCGGAAGCTGAGCGTGTATTGGGAACCGGTATCGAGCGTGAGTACAACTTGGCAGCACTGTTGTCACGACCGAATGTATCTTATTACACGCTAATGTCGCTCAAGAAAAACAGCGGAGAGCTTGTGAGCGAAGAGCCTCTGACGGATGAAGCTCAGATTGAGCAAATTGAGATTGCACTGAAGTACAAGGGGTACATTGAACGTCAAAAAGAAGAGGTGCAGAAAACGTTAGCACACGAAGAAATGGTTCTGCCTTCAGATCTCGACTACGATAAAGTGATCGGGCTGTCGTTTGAAGTGCGTCAAAAACTCAAGGCAGTGCGTCCTGAAACGCTGGGACAGGCATCCAGAATTTCCGGTGTGACTCCGGCTGCGGTTTCATTGCTTCTTGTGTATTTAAAGCGTCTCAAGTGGGGTAATTAATTGTGGCGACGGAATTCCTAGCTTCAGAGATCCAAACAAAAGTACGCGATGAAATTCAGTTGGAACTGACAGAAGATCAGGCCGAAAAACTGGCTCGCTTTTCATCGCTTTTGTTGCGTTGGAATAATGCGTACAACTTGACGAGCATCAAGAATCCGGAAGATGTGGTTCGTCTGCATATTGCTGATTCATTGACACTTGTCCAGCATTTCTCTGATTTGGTCGGAGAGGTGAAAAATGTTCTGGACGTCGGCAGCGGGGGAGGCCTTCCGGCAATTCCTTTGGCGATCATGCGACATGATCTACAGATTACGATGGTTGACGCTGTTCAGAAGAAAACGATTTTTCAGAAGCAGGCTTGTGTCACGTGCCGGCTGTTCAATGTGGAGCCCATTCATGCACGTATTGAAACGCTGAAGGGAAAAACGTTTGAAGTGGTGACCAGTCGAGCGTTTGCCTCTTTAAAAGATATGGTGGAACTGACACGGGACGTTCTGTCAGAAGACGGACGTTGGCTTGCAATGAAGGGTAAGTTTCCGGATCAAGAAATCGCAGAATTACCATCTGATATCGAAGTGGAGAAAAAGCTGCTCTTAACGCTTGGAAATGGAAAAATTGAACGCGTTTTAATTGTCCTCAAGCGTAAGAATGCTCAATGAGGTTGGTTTTGAGGTGATTTAAACGCGGTTTGGTTGAGCGAGCTAAAAATTTCCTTTTAAATCAATGACTCATCATTAAATTGTCATGTAAAGAAGGTATACACAGCAATTTTCAGGACTCTGAACTCACAAAATGATCATGTTTGAATCCGAAATTGCCAATCTGTACACAGCGGCCATTATGGTCTTTGCAGCATTGGTGCCTGTACTCAATCCGTTTGGTGGTGCAATGTTTTTTCTGACGCTGACCAACGGAGTCGATCCTCATATACGTGGCGCAATGGCCAATCGTATCGGGTTGTACTCGCTGATTGTGTTACTGGTTTGCTTGTTCGCCGGAAACATCATTCTTAATTTCTTCGGAATATCGATTGGTGTTTTGCGAATGGCAGGTGGGATTGTTCTGTTTAGTGCTGGATGGCAGGCTTTGAACGCACCGGCACAAGAAGAGGGTACTCCTTCTGGTCAACCAAAGAGTGCTCGAGCCCTCTCCACCATGGCCTTTTACCCGTTTACATTGCCGCTGACGACCGGTCCCGGAGCGATCTCCGTTGCTGTGGCCATTGGTGCGACTCCTTATGAGGATGTCGGGCAGTTGATTGGGACAGTGTTGGGGATTGCATTGAGCATTGCTCTGGTTTGGGTGTGTTATCGCTATTGCGACAGAATCACCCGAGCCATTGGAGTAGCGGGATCGGATGCGTTGGCAAGAATTTTCTCGTTTATTTTGATATGTCTTGGTGTCTCTACGTTCTGGACAGGATTTTCTGAATTGTGGGCACAGCTTTAAGCGCTTTAATGCGCAAATAAGATTACGGAGCATAAAAAGAAGATGGCTTATATCTTTTGCATTGCCAATCAAAAAGGCGGCGTCGGAAAAACAACAACCGCAGTGAATACGGCCGCTGCTTTGGCAAAAAAGCGCAAGAAGGTTTTGTTGGTAGACCTGGATGCTCAGGGAAATGCCACAATGGGATCTGGAATTGAAAAAAGTGATTGCGAATTCACTATTTATGATCTTTTGGTAAATAAAAAGATCAAATTCGATCAGGTTGTGCAGAAGAGCGAAGTGGGCGGTTATGACGTTTTGCCATCCAATCGCGAATTGTCGGCAGCTGAACTTGAAATTGCCGAGATGAAGGATCGAGACAATTTGCTCAAGAACATTCTGGCAAAGGTTGAAGACAGCTATGACTTCATTTTGATCGATTGCCCACCTTCTCTGTCTCTTATCACCGTAAATGCTTTGTGTTGCGCAATGGGTGTGATTGTTCCGATGCAGTGCGAGTATTACGCGATGGAAGGTTTGAGTGATCTTGTTGAGACGATCAATCGTGTCGTGGCCAACAAGAATCCGAATCTCAAGGTGATCGGCGTATTGCGTGTGATGTACAGCCCGCGAATCTCATTGCAGAACCTTGTGAGCAATGAGCTCATCCAAACTTTTGGTGCTGTTGTGTTTGATACGGTGATTCCGCGTAATGTCAGTTTGGCGGAAGCGCCTTCTTTCGGAAAACCCGTGATGTACTACAAGAAGACCAGTACGGGTGCCAAGGCTTATCTAGATTTCGGCCGTGAACTGATTCGTCGTGTCAAAGACGAAGTGCAAGCCGTGCAAAAGGAGTAACGCGTTATGCCACCTAAGAAAACCAGTCGCCTCGGTCGGGGCCTGTCTTCCTTGTTGGGCGCCGAGGTGCCTGCCAACATTCCGACGCCGGCAAAGGCTAAGGCTGCTGCAACGGCAGCTCAAGAACAAAATGCGGGACCGGCCGTTCGAGAGATTGAAATCAGTCAGCTTAAAGCGGGCAAGTATCAGCCTCGTACGCTGATCGAACAGGAAAAGCTTCAAGAACTGAGCGATTCGATTCGACAGCAGGGCGTGATCAGTCCGATCATCGTGCGTCCGCTCGCAAGCGGCCGCTACGAGATCATCGCCGGCGAACGGCGTTACCGGGCCAGCAAACTTGCAGGCAAAAAAACGGTTCCTGCCATTGTGCGAGAAGTTGACGACAAGAGTGCTCTTGCGATGGCGCTGATTGAAAACATGCAGCGCGAAGATTTGAACGCGGTAGAAGAAGCTGCTGGTGTGAGTCGCCTGATCGAAGAATTCGGGTATACCCATGAGCAGGCAGCTGAAGCCATCGGGCGTAGTCGTTCTGCAACGACCAACCTATTGCGATTGCTGAATCTGACCGAAGCGGTCAAGCAGATGCTTGCCGACGGCAAGATTGACATGGGACATGCTCGAGCCTTGCTGGCTTTGTCCGGTGCTGAGCAAATTCAGGTTGCCAACGAGATCGTGGCCAAGGATTTGTCCGTTCGTGAGACCGAGCGGTTGATTGCTCGTCTGACGGATAAAGGCGAAGAAAAGAAATCTAAAGACGCCAAGAAAGAGCAGAGCGCGGATGACCGGATTCTTGAAGAGCGTCTGGCCGAATCGATCGGAGCCCCCGTGCATGTTGTGTATGGGAAGAAGGGACGAGGAAAAATCGTAATCGATTTTGCTGACCTAGACGATCTGGACGCGCTCATTGCCAAGCTTGCGCCGGAGAAAATGTAACAAGAGCGCGAGCCTTGTTGGGCGCTTTGGTTTCGTGATGCGGAAGCAGGCGGCGGATGGCAAATCCTCTTAAGATTTGGCAAACCCGCGAAAAAACTGGCAGAATGCGCCGCCGCCTACCTCTGTGGTGGTAAGGACTTTAAGCCCTTCAGATACTTGTTAAAGAGTATGTACACACGTAAAATAGCGCCATTTAAAAAGGGGGGTTCGGCACGGTATGAATCGTGAGGAATTGGTTCGTGTCGTGCTCTGGCAATTTGCAGCCATCGTCGTAACAGCACTCGTCTCTTGGATCGGTTTCGGTTCGGGGGCGGGTTTGTCTGCTATGTTCGGTGGTTTGTGTGTTGCGGTCCCCAACGCTATGTTCGCTTTGTATCTGTTACGTAGCCTCGGAAGTAAAAAGCCTGTGGCTCCGGCGCTGATACTTCTGGGCGAGCTTCTTAAGATTTTCGTAATCTGCGTGCTCTTTGCGCTGACG
>ERZ772867.3861-NODE-3861-length-11922-cov-4.812252_pt1 | contig 11922 bp, 11 predicted proteins | sample MGYA00511341_ERZ772867 | MGnify/ENA primary metagenome ERZ772867 (study PRJEB29015, sample SAMEA2737707) | human gut metagenome | biome: human gut; feature: human-associated habitat; material: faeces | place: China | collected 2012 ... | reverse complement strand
TGTTCGTAATTTTGAATTCCTATACCACGGGGCTGGCGCCGTCGGTGCTGGGGTATATTTTGCAGATGCTCATCGGAAAAGAACGGGGCGGAAAGGTAACCTGGGATGAACTGGGCCTGCCCTGCACCGAAAGCGGCATGGCGCTGCCCTGCGGCGCTACCGGCCGGTGGATGAGCGAATGACCTTTTATTACACGCAGAAAAGAGAAACGATATGTCAACCATGCTGCAAACAGAACACCTGACCTTTACCTACCCGGCGGAGGAAGGGGGACGGCAGGAGGCTTCCGCGCTGCGGGATGTGACCCTGCAAATAGAAAAAGGAAGCTTTGTGACCATATTGGGCCACAACGGTTCCGGAAAATCCACACTGGCCAAGCATATGAACGCGGTGCTGCTGCCGACCGGCGGCAAGGTATGGGTGGAGGGGATGGACACCACGGATGAAAAGCTGCTGCTGGAGATTCGCCGGCGGGTGGGCATGGTGTTCCAGAATCCGGACAACCAGATTGTAGCCAATGTGGTAGAAGAGGATGTAGCCTTTGCACCGGAGAATCTGGGCGTGGCTCCGGAGGAGATTCGGCGGCGGGTGGACGATGCCCTGCGGGCGGTCGGAATGGAGCAGTATGCCGTCCATGCGCCGCACCTGCTGTCCGGAGGACAGAAGCAGCGGGTAGCCATTGCAGGCGTGATTGCTATGGAGCCGGAGTGCATCGTGCTGGACGAGTCCACGGCCATGCTTGACCCGGAAGGGCGGCGGGAAGTGCTCAGCACCATCCACCGGCTGAACCGGGAGCGCGGCATTACGGTGGTGCTGATTACGCATCACATGAATGAGGCTATGGAGGCAGACCGGGCGGTTGTTATCAGCGGAGGCGAGGTTGCCATGGACGGCGCGCCCCGGGAGGTATTCGCCCGGGTGGAGGAGCTGCGCGCTCTGGGCCTTGCGGCGCCGGACACGGTGGAGCTGCTGTATGAGCTGAACAGGCATGGCATGAACCTGCCGCTGGACGCAATTGAAGTGGACGAGTGTGCCGATGCTATCTGCAAAGCCTTTGGCTGCGGCATGGGAGGGAACTGAGAAATTGGAACCGATACTGAAAGTTGAAAATCTGACCCATACCTACAGTGCCGGAACGCCTTTCCAGCGCAATGCGGTGGAGCATGTGAATCTGGAAGTGATGCCCGGGGAGTTTCTGGGGATTATCGGCCATACCGGCTCCGGCAAGTCCACCCTGATCCAGCACCTGAACGGGCTGCTGCAGCCTACGGAGGGCCATGTTTATCTGGAAGGACAGGATATTTGGACAAAGCCCAAGGAAATACGGAAGGTGCGCTTCCGGGTGGGACTGGTGTTCCAATACCCGGAGTATCAGCTGTTTGAAGAAACCGTTTACAAAGACATTGCATATGGCCCGGGCAACATGGGTCTTGACAAGACGGAAATTGACCGGAGAGTCCATCAGGCGGCGGCCTTTGCGGGGGTTGACGAGGAGATGCTGGAAAAGTCCCCTTTCGAACTGTCCGGCGGACAGAAGCGCCGGGTGGCCATTGCAGGCGTGATTGCCATGGAGCCGGAGGTGCTGATTCTGGATGAACCATCGGCGGGCCTTGACCCCCGGGGACGGGAGGCCATTCTGGCGCAGCTGCGGGAATATCACCGGCAGAAGGGGAACACCATCATTCTGGTGAGCCATTCTATGGAGGAGATTGCCCGGAATGTGGACCGGATTGTGGTGATGTCGGGTGCACACAAGCTGATGGACGGCACGCCCCGGGAGGTATTCGCCCGGGCAGAGGAGCTGGAGGCAGTGGGGCTGGATGTGCCGCAGGTCACGAAGGTGGCCATGGCCCTGGAGAAGCGGGGCCTGCTGCCGGATAGCGCCGTCTATACAACCGAGGAACTGGTGGGGCGGCTGATGGCCCTGAGAGGGGGCGGAACGCCGTGCTGAAAGATATTACGCTGGGACAGTTTTTTCCGGGGAACACCATTGTGCACCGGTTGGATCCCCGGACAAAGATTCTGGCAGTGGTGCTGTATGTGGTGGCTCTGTTCAATGCCAGAGGGGTTGTGACCTATGCGGCGGTGGCGGCGGTGCTGGTGGTGTGCATTCTTGCCTCAAAGGTGCCGTTCAAGTCGCTGACCAAGGGGCTGAAGCCGCTGTTTATTCTGATTGCCTTTACGGCGATTATGAACCTGTTTTTTACGGTGGGCACGCCCATCTGTGATGTGTGGCTGCTGCGGCACATTACATGGGAAGGCATCCGGGCGGCGGTGTTTATGATGCTGCGGATCGTGATGCTGATTATGGGTACCTTCCTGCTGACCTATACCACCAGCCCTATTTCGCTGACGGATGGGCTGGAGGTGCTGCTGGACTTTTTAAAAAAAATCAGGGTGCCGGTGCATGAACTGAGCATGATGATGTCCATTGCACTGCGGTTTATTCCCACGCTGATTGAGGAGACGGACAAGATTATGTCTGCCCAGAAGGCCCGGGGAGCGGATTTTGAATCCGGAAACATTTTCAGGCGTGCCAAGGCGCTGGTGCCGATTCTGGTGCCGCTGTTTATCTCGGCCTTCCGCCGGGCGGATGAACTGGCCACGGCCATGGAGTGCCGATGCTATCACGGCGGCGAGGGCCGCACGGCGCTGCATGTGCTGAAATACAAAACGGCGGACTGGCTGGTGCTGGCGGGCTTTTTGCTGCTGGCAGCGGCGGTGATTGTAATGAAGCGGTTTGGACTGTGAGCGAAGAGGGAGGTGCGCGGCGGTGCGCAACATTGCACTGATTCTGATGTATAACGGAACGGCCTATCACGGCTGGCAGGTTCAGAAGACCGAGCGCACCGTGGCCCAGACGCTGGAGCGTGGCCTTTCCATGGTGTGTGGCGAGCCGGTCAAGTGTACCGGCTGCGGACGGACGGACGCAGGAGTGCATGCAGAACACTATGTGGCAAATTTCCGCACTTCGTCCCGGATTCCGGTGGAGCGGCTGCCCTTTGCGGTAAATACCCATGTGCCGGAGGACATCGTGGTCAAGCAGGCATTTGAAGTGGCAGAGCAGTTCAATGCTATCGGCTCATGCATCAAAAAAGAGTATACCTATCGTATCTACAATTCCAGGATTAAGAACCCCTTTTATGTGAACCGGGCCTATTTTTATCCCAAGCATCTGGATGAGCAGGTGATGGATCGGGCGGCACGGGCCTTTGAGGGAACGCACGATTTCGCGGCGGTGCGGTCGGTGGGAACCAATGTGCGCAGCACGGTGCGGACCATCTATTATTGCCGGGTGCAGCGCACGGGAGGGCTGCTGGAATTAAAGGTATGCGCCAACGGATTCCTGTATAATATGGTACGGGCTATTACCGGCACAGTGCTGTATGCGGCAGAAGGGAAGCTGGCTCCGGAGGATATTCCGAAAATTCTGGATTCAGGCAACCGGACATTGGCCGGGCCCACGGCGCCCCCGGGCGGGCTGTATCTGACGCGGGTATGGTATGAGGATGAGCGATTGAATGGAACAGATGAGATTTGATCTGGGCAACCCTCAGGAGGAGGCGCCCAAGCGGATACAGAAGCGGCGGATACCGCGAAAACTGAAGATACTTGCGGCGGTGATCGTGCTGGTGCTGGCGGTGGTGGCGGCGTTTATCCTGCTGGACCGCACGGCGTTTGACGGGCTGAGGCGGTCGGTGATCTATGCCGGGGCGGACAAGGATGCGGCGGGCTGCGCTACGCTGTACCGCTATGGCGGGGACACGGGCAGCCGCTTTGCTGCGCTGGATGGCAGTCTGGTGGTGGCGTCGCCCGGCAGCCTGACGCTGCTGGACGAGAAGGGAAATGTGCGCTATCAGACAGGACTGAAATTTTCAAACGCAGATGTCCGTGCCCGGGATGGCTGGGCATTGGTGTATGACATCGGCGGAACGGAGATATATCTCCTGCACGCAGGCGGACTTGCGGCGCAGCTGACCATGGAGGGAGAAATCTATTCTGCCGAGGTGGGCGCCGGGGGAAATTTCGCCGTGGTTTACAGCAAAACCGGTTATAAATCTGCCGTGTGTGTGTATAACAGCAAGGGAGAACTGCTGTATGAGTTTTACTCCGCTGACCGGTATCTGCTGGACGCGGCGGTATCAGAAGACGGAAAATACATGGCCTGTGCGGCCATGAGTCAGGCAGACGGCAGCTTTATCAGCAGCGTGGAAATCTTTCGCCTGACCCGGGAGGAACAGCAGGCGGCCTGCCAGGTGGCGGGCGGCGTGTATGAGATGGTGGGCCTGTCCGGCCGGTTCTGCGTGGCAACGGAGAATGCACTGAATTATGTGAAAATGGACGGCACGGTGGCCTCCTACGACTACGAGGGAGGCTATCTGCGCCGGGCCGCTCTGACCGGGGACGGATATGGAGCACTGCTGCTGGGAAACTACCAATCCGGCGGACAGACCCGGCTGGTCACCGTGAATACAGCCGGAGAAGAAATTGCAAGCATGGAGACGGAGGGGGAGGTGCTGAGCCTCTCTGCTGCGGGGCGGTATACGGCGGTGCTGTATAGCGACAGGCTTGTGATTTATGACCGGAATCTGAAGGAATGCGCCGCGCTGGAGGAGGCAAGCTCTGCCCGGGTGGTGCTGATGCGGGCTGACGGGTCGGCGGTGTTGGCCGGCAATGCGGCTGCCAGCCTGTATCTGCCGTGACAGACGGAGGAGGAAGTATGGTCTGGATGGATTTTGTACTGGCCGGCATATTGCTGCTGAGCCTTGGTATCGGCGCGCGGCGGGGGCTGCTGGACTCGCTGGGCAACATTGCGTCTATGGTGCTGGCCTTTCTGGTAGCCGGCTGGGCGGCGGATGCCCTTTCCGGACCGGTGGCAGAGTGGCTGAGACCCATGCTGGCGCAGAAAGTGCAGCAGAGTCTGGCTCCATCGGAAAGTGCGGAGGCTATGGTGAGCGCCTCTGGCTATTTTGGACCGGCCGCCGGGAAGCTGGCAGAGAAAATCTCACAGGCGGTACAGCAGACCGGCAAGTCTCTGGCGGATGCGGTGGCCGATGGGATCATTCATTCGGTGGCGTACGCGATAGTATATCTGGTGGCGTTTGTGGTGGTGCTGTTTTTGCTGCGCCTGTTGCTGCGTCCGCTGGATCTGGCAGCCAGACTGCCGGGACTGCATCTGCTGAATACGGTGGGCGGCGGTGTGTTGGGGCTGCTGACCGGTGTGTTGGCGCTGTTTTTCGCAGTATGGGTGCTGGAAAATTTCCATTGGATTATCACGGAGGAAATGGTGCAGCGATCCACGCTGCTGAAAATCTTTGTGAACAACAGTCCGATGACCTGGCTGACCAGCCTGTAATTATCCCAGAGAAGCCCTGCGGGCAGGGTATATTTCAATACGGAGGGAACCTATGCAACCTACACTTTGCTCAAGATGTGGAAAAAATGTAGCCGTGGTATTTATCTCACGGATGAATGAAAAAAACGAAACGGTGAATGAGGGATTGTGTCTGCAATGCGCTGCCAAACTGGGGCTTCCTCAGGTGGAGGATATGATGAAACGCATGGGCATCACGCCGGAGGACCTGGAGGGCCTGAACAGCGAAATGATGCAGGCCTTTGGCGGCGCAGAGGAACTGAGCGACCTGCCGGAGGGCGCAGACGAAGGAGACGAGGATGAAAGCGGAAAGACGGCAACCTTCCCGTTTCTGAACCGGCTGTTTGGCGGAAGCAATCAGCCTGCCGAAAAAAAGGAAAATGGCGAAAATACATCGGGCGGTGCCCGGGAGGGGAAAGACCGCAAGGGAGAGAAAAAACGGAAATTTCTGGACAATTATTGCATCAACCTGTCCCGCAGAGCCCGGGAGGGCAAGCTGGACGCCGTGATCGGGCGTGAGCAGGAAACAGAGCGGGTGGTGCAGATTCTGAACCGGCGGCAGAAGAACAATCCCTGCCTGATTGGCGAGCCGGGCGTTGGCAAAACAGCCATTGCCGAGGGGCTGGCTCAGCGGATAGCGGCGGGAGAGGTGCCCTTTAAGCTGCGGGACAAGGAGGTTTATCTTCTGGACCTGACGGCGTTGGTGGCAGGCACGCAGTTCCGCGGTCAGTTTGAAAGCCGGATGAAGGGCCTGATTGAGGAAATCCGCAAAGCGGGGAATGTGATTCTTGTCATTGACGAGGTGCACAATATCGTGGGGGCCGGCGACGCTGAGGGCAGCATGAATGCCGCCAATATCTTAAAGCCCGCTCTGTCCCGGGGAGAGATTCAGGTGATCGGCGCCACTACTTTCAATGAATATCGCAAATTCATTGAAAAGGATACGGCGCTGGAGCGCCGCTTCCAGCCGGTGACGGTGGCCGAGCCCAATATGGAGGATACTCTGAAGATTCTCAAGGGAATTGCCCATTACTACGAAAGCTTCCACGGAGTGCAGATTCCAGAGGGGCTGCTGCGTCAGGCGGTGACATTGTCAGAGCGGTATATCACAGACCGTTTTCTGCCGGACAAGGCCATCGATCTGATTGACGAGGCGTGCTCTGACCTGAATCTGCACGATGCATCCATCAATCGCCGGATGGAACTGAAGCGGGATTTGGAGAATATCACCTTTGAGCGCAACACGCTGATGTCCGCCGAGGCGGAGGATGGACACGAACTGACGGAGCAGGAACTGGATCAGCGCTATGCCCGCATTGCCGAACTGCGCAGTCAGGAAATCCGGCTGCAGGAAGAACTGGCGGAGATAGAGAAAAAAGGCGTTCCCCAGCTGACAATGGAGAATATTGCCCGGGTGATCGAACTGTGGACAAAAATTCCGGCCAGCAAGATCCGGGAGGAGGAGTTCAAGCGCCTGTCGGAACTGGAGACGCGTCTGAAAAAGCATATCGTGGGTCAGGACGAGGCGGTGGCCGCCGTATCGGCTGCCATCCGGCGGAACCGGGTGGGCATTTCACCCAAGCACAAACCGGTCAGCTTTATTTTCGTGGGCTCTACAGGCGTGGGAAAAACAGAGCTGGTCAAGCAGCTGGCAGATGACCTGTTCAATGCCCCGGAGTCTCTGATCCGGCTGGATATGTCTGAGTTTATGGAGAAGCATTCGGTGTCCCGGATTGTGGGCTCGCCTCCGGGCTATGTGGGCTATGACGAAGCCGGACAGCTGACGGAGAAAATCCGCCGCAAGCCATACTCTGTGGTGCTGTTTGATGAGATTGAGAAGGCCCATCCGGATGTGCTGAATATTCTGCTGCAAATTCTGGACGATGGCCAGATTACCGATGCCCACGGACGGAAAGTGAATTTTGAAAACACGGTGATCGTGATGACCTCCAATGCAGGCTCCGAGAAGGCGGGCGGTTCGGTTGGCTTTGACCGCAGCGCCGATGAGCAGGATAAGGAACGCGTGATGAAGGCGTTGCAAAGCTTTTTGCGCCCGGAGTTTATCAATCGCGTGGACGAAATTGTCCATTTCCATCAGCTGACGAAGGAAAATTTCCGGGATATTGCCGCTATCATGCTGGAGGAACTGCGCTCCTCGCTGGAGGGGAAGGGCTTTGCTTTCAGCTATGACGAGTCACTGCTGGACGCGCTGGTAGAGAAATCCTATTCCGCGGCCTACGGCGCGCGGAACCTGCGGCGCACCATCCAGAAGGAGCTGGAAGACCCCATGGCGTCCCTGATTATTGACAGCTATGATCATCCCATTACAAATATCCACGCACTGGCGGAAAACGGAGAAATTAAGCTGGAAACGCTGTAAGGAGGCGGAGAACATGCTGTTTCGCAAGAAAATGGAGCCCCGGTGTGCCTATTGCGACAAGGGAACGCGCATCAACGAGGCGGAAGTAGCCTGCGTGAAGCGGGGGATTGTGTCTGTGGCCAATAGCTGCGGCAGTTTTCGCTATGATCCGCTGAAACGGGTGCCGCCCCGTCCGGCCCGGCTGAAAACCGGGGAACTGAAGCGGGAAGATTTTGAACTGTAATGCGAGATAAATCTCAAGTCTGAGCAGCCTATTTCAGAGAAGCTTCCATACACGGCCTGTCGGGGATGTGGAGAGGAATGTGAAGCCATGAATATAAAAACGGTGTGGGCGGTCTGGTTCAGCGGAACCGGGACGACGGAAAAAACAGTGCGGCGCATCGCGGATGGGCTTGCTGCGGCACTGAAGGCGGAGCGAAAGAATTTTAACTTCACGCCGCCGGAGGCGCGGCAGCAGGAGCGGACATTTTCCCAAGAGGATCTGGTGGTGTTTGGCACGCCGGTCTATGCAGGGCGGGTTCCGAATGTGCTGCTGCCATATCTGACGGGGAAAATCCGGGGCGGCGGCGCACTGGCGGTGCCTGTGGTGCTGTTTGGCAACCGGAATTTTGACGATGCGCTGATAGAACTGCGGAATATTCTGGCAGGGGACGAGTTGCATCCGCTGGCCGCTGCTGCCTTCGTGGGGGAGCACTCTTTTTCCGGAGTCTTGGGACAGGGGCGGCCCGACGAAAGGGATCTGGCGCAGATGGACGAATTTGCCCGGAAGACGGCGCAGCTCATCGGAGAGCTTCCCGGTGTACCGACGAAGATGGTATCGGTCCGCGGAGAGACGCCGCTGCGGCCCTACTATACCCCCAGAGATCGGGCTGGGACGCCCATCAATATTCTGAAGGTAAAACCCAAAACGGACATGGAAAAGTGCAGCGGCTGCGGCTACTGCGCGGCGGCGTGCCCCATGGGTTCCATCGACCCGGAGAATCCCGACCGGGTGCCGGGGATCTGTATCAAGTGCTGTGCCTGCGTGAAGGGATGCCCTGCGGGAGCAAAATACTATGATGACCCGGGCTATCTGTATCACCAGCACGAATTGGAGGAGGCATACGCCCGTCGGGCGGCGCCGGAGTTATTCTGGCTGGAAAAGTAAATATGCAATAAGGACGGACAGGCATTCAGTAAAAAGACTGAGTGCCTGCTTTTTTACCAAAAGAGAGAAATGATTCGCTGCAAATGAGATAGGCCGGGAAATTCTGGGAGGATTGTGCATAATATGGCGCAGAACGCACAAGCTGAAACTGTAAGCAACAAAGCGCAGAAGAAAGGGAACGGATGTATGGACAATAAAATGTTTTGCTTTCAGTGTCAGCAGGCAGCCGGCGGCACCGGCTGCACGGGAGCTATGGGTGTATGCGGCAAAAGCGCAGAGGTAGCGCGGGCGCAGGACGAACTGACCGGCGCGCTGATCGGACTGGCCCGGACGATAGAAAAAGGAGCACAGGCAGCGGAGAAGACCTGGAGATTGATGATTGAGGGCCTTTTTACCACGGTGACCAATGTGAACTTTGATGAAAAGACGGTTCAGGAAATGACCCGGCGGGTGCGAATGGAGAAGGAACAGCTGTGCGCCGGCGGTGATGCCGGAGATTATGATATGGCCCTTCTGTGGGGCGGCGCGGAAGATGTTCGCAGCCTGAAATCGCTGGTTTTGTTTGGCGTGCGCGGAATGGCGGCCTACGCTTATCATGCCATGCATTTAGGATATATGGACGAGGAGGTAAACCGTTTTCTGGCGAAGGCATTGAATGCAGTAGGAAGCGATTTGCAGGAGGATGCATTGCTACCGCTTGTGATGGAAACGGGGGAAAAGGGACTTCGGTGCATGGAGCTTCTGGATCGGGCCAATACCGGAACATACGGAATGCCTGAACCGACTACGGTGCCGCTGACGGTAGAAAAGGGACCATTTATTGTTGTGTCAGGGCATGACCTGCACGATCTGCAGCAGTTGCTGGAACAGACAAAGGACAAAGGAATCCATGTTTATACCCATGTGGAAATGCTGCCAGCCCACGGCTATCCGGGGCTGAAAAAGTATCCGCATCTCAAGGGAAACTTCGGCACCTCCTGGCAGAATCAGCAGAAAGAATTTGAAAATATTCCCGGAGCAGTGCTGTTTACCACCAACTGCCTGATGCCGCCCAAGCCCAGTTACAAAGACCGTGTGTTTACCACAGCGGTGGTATCTTATCCGGGCCTGCATCATATTGGCCCTGACAAGGATTTTGCACCGGTGATTGAAAAAGCGCTGGAACTTGGCGGGTATGACCGGCAACAGGAATTTACAGGCGTTAATGGCGGACATAAGGTATGTACCGGTTTCGCCCGCAACGCAGTTTTGGACCGGGCAGAGGAAATCATTCAGGCGGTGCGTTCCGGTACAGTTCGCCACTTCTTTCTGGTGGGTGGGTGTGATGGCGCCCATCCCGGCCGGAATTATTATACGGAGTTTGTAAAGAAAACGCCTGCTGACACAATTGTGCTGACGCTGGCTTGCGGGAAATACCGATTCAATGACCTGCAATTGGGAACCATTGGCGGCTTGCCGCGTCTGTTGGATGTGGGACAATGTAATGATGCCTACAGCGCTGTTCGGATTGCGCTTGCGCTGGCAGACGCTTTCGGGTGCAGCGTAAATGATTTGCCGCTGTCCATGGTGCTGTCGTGGTATGAGCAGAAGGCGGTTTGCATTTTGCTGGCACTGTTGTATCTGGGAATTAAGAATATCCGATTGGGGCCGACGCTGCCTGCATTTATATCGGCCGGAGTCCTGGATTATCTGGCGGAACACTTTGATATTGCTCCCATCACGACGCCGGAGCGGGATATAGAGGAATTGCTGAGGTAAGAAAAGCAGGAAAACTCCCCTCTGCGGGAGGGGAGTTTTCCTGCTGTAATACATATAATACTTAGACGATCTCATATAGCTGCCGCAGATCCTGTATTTGAAAGTCGATGCGCATGGTGTCGGGCGGCTGCATCCTTTTGGGGTTATACCAACAGCAGGGCAGGGCATAATTATTGGCACCCTGTATATCGCTGGAAAGAGAGTCACCGATCAGCAGACAGTTTTCCCGGGTAATGCCGGGGACGCGCTGGAATACATAGTCGAAATATGCGGTGCTTGGCTTACTGGCCCCGGCATCCTCGGAGATGAATGCCCCAGAAATATAGGGGGCGATAGCACTGCCCGACAAGCGGCGTTTCTGGACGGAAGCCACGGCGTTGGTGACAATGTAAAGCCGATGAGAGACGGAAAGAGTGCTGCACACTTCCAGCGCGTGCGGGAGAAGCAGTGTGCTTTGGCCCAAAGCGTTCAGATGAACCTGATTGCATAGAGCCGGGTCCCGCTGTAAACCGGCGGCGGACAGAAAACGCCGAAATCGTTCCACCACCAAAAAGTCTTTGGTACACTCTCCGCGATCAAAAGCGGCCCACATGGCGTTGTTACAATCTTCATACAATCGGAACAACTCATCTGTGTCAGGAAAATCAAATGTCAGGCTGACCTGATGGAAAGCGTTGCGGTTGCCGGCGTCAAAATCAAACAGCGTGTTGTCGGCATCGAAAAGTAAAAAAGGAAAAGAGATCATGATGGACTCCTTTGATGAAGATAAGCTTATTATAGCATGCAATTTGAAAAGAAACAATTATAATAGTAAAGAGAAAAAGTGTGAAATAAGAAATAATTCTGCCTAAAATTAAAAAAACTGAAAAAAGGAGTTGACAAAGGGGGAGGTGTGTGGTATTCTAACAAAGTCGTCAGCAAGAGCACTTGCGGCGGCGGGCAGGAAGAAGAAAAAAACAAGAAACCTGAAAAAAGTTCTTGACAAACGCTTCTGACTGCGATATAATAGCGAATGTTCCGCATGGAGCGTGTACCTTGTAAATTAAACAATGAACGAAACGAAAAGCACCAGACGGGAGCACTGAAAAGTGCGACTAAACTTGGTAGAGCGGGGTTAAGTCAATTACCCGCGAAGCTAAGTATAAAAAGTTTTTGAAGCTATGACAAATAGCTCTGTAAAGATTTAAGCAGCCCGAAAGGGTTGTTTGGATACCATTTATAGAGAGTTTGATCCTGGCTCAGGACGAACGCTGGCGGCGTGCT
>ERZ772867.3853-NODE-3853-length-11947-cov-2.769004_pt1 | contig 11947 bp, 7 predicted proteins | sample MGYA00511341_ERZ772867 | MGnify/ENA primary metagenome ERZ772867 (study PRJEB29015, sample SAMEA2737707) | human gut metagenome | biome: human gut; feature: human-associated habitat; material: faeces | place: China | collected 2012 ... | reverse complement strand
TCTATCATCTTCATATGCCATCTTGATTTTTAGGGACATTTACTGAATATCCCTATTTATGCAATTCATGATAAATTAATTTTGTAACCCCAAAGATGTGAGTTATCGATTTTCAATTTAATCATAACTAAAGAAGTGGTATTTTTATAAGGCAAAGTATAATGACGGCAAAAGAGAAACAGCACTTCCTCTAGAAAGTAATCTTTTCTTTTTCCAACTGCACTTTTGTGGCATCGTTTCAGTGTTACATGCTCTATTGGTTTTTCTCTTAAAAGTTGGATTGCTGCATATTCCCGTGTTCCGGCAATTTGGTTATCTACATCTGTCAAGTTTCAACTATCGCCAGACTATAGACCGATCAACCAAGATCCTGACCGACAATCGGGCAAACCAGACGGCCATTATCTGTCGCATCCGACAGATAATATGACTGCTGTTCGAAAAGCTGTTTATCGATGAAAATTACCCTGTTTTCAGCTGTCATTTCTATATTCGAATATTAGGTTCAAGAGAACAAGTTGCTGAAATCATCCTCCAAAATCGGAAGAATGAATACAATATGAAAAGCTTACCGATGCAACTATCAAACAAAATCATTATCTTTACATACAATTCGATATAATGATTGGCACGGAAGATATAAATAGGCTCAAATTAGTTTTTGTTGAAGAGAAAGAAAACAGGCAGAGTAGTTGAAAGACCTGTCAACTGTATCAAAATGGCGCACCAATGTTTCACGGTCTGATCCGGTTACTCTTTCAGGGATATTGAATATTGACAGGGAGAACTTATCGATAAAAGCAAGAGAGCTTATTTTTCAAAGGAAATATGTATAATGACAAAGAAGAATACAAAATGATAAGCATACAACAAAGAGTACAGTTGCAATCTCAAATTTGGAAAATAGCCAACGAAGTGCGTGGGGCTGTCGATGGATGGGATTTCAAGCAATTTGTTTTGGGAACATTGTTTTACCGTTTCATCAGTGAAAATTTTACAGACTATATAGAGGGTGGAGATGACAGTGTCGACTACGCTTCTTTACCGGACAGTATAATAACTCCGGAGATAAAAGAGGATGCGGTCAAGACGAAGGGATATTTTATATATCCGAGCCAGCTTTTTGTCAATGTGGTAAAGACCGCCAATACAAATCCCGATCTTAATACGGATTTGAAAGCCATTTTCGATTCTATCGAAAGTTCTGCGAACGGTTATGCTTCCGAAAAAAATATCAAAGGATTATTCGCTGATTTTGATACGACCAGCACACGACTCGGTAATACCGTTGAAAACAAGAACAGCCGTTTGGCTGCTGTTTTAAAAGGTGTGGCTGGATTGAGTTTCGGAAGTTTTGAAGAGCATGAGATAGACCTTTTCGGTGATGCTTACGAATATTTGATAAACAATTATGCCGCCAATGCCGGAAAGTCAGGAGGTGAGTTCTTTACACCCCAAAATGTCTCAAAGCTCATTTCACGGCTTGCCATGCACAAGCAGACGACCGTAAATAAAATATACGACCCGGCTGCGGGTTCGGGCTCTTTATTACTTCAGGCAAAGAAACAGTTTGACGATCATATCATAGAAGACGGATTTTTCGGACAGGAAATAAATCATACTACTTATAACTTGGCTCGTATGAATATGTTTCTGCACAACATCAATTACGATAAATTCAATATTGCGCTTGGAAATACGCTTATCGATCCGCAATTCGGAGATGACAAGCCTTTTGATGCCATTGTTTCCAATCCGCCCTATTCGATCAATTGGATCGGTTCCGACGATCCCACGCTTATCAACGATGACCGTTTTGCCCCGGCCGGAGTACTTGCGCCAAAATCAAAAGCCGATTTCGCCTTTGTGCTTCACGCTTTAAGTTATCTCTCAAGCCGCGGGCGTGCTGCCATTGTCTGTTTTCCCGGGATTTTCTACCGGGGCGGAGCAGAGCAGAAAATCAGAAAATATTTAGTAGATGGTAACTATGTGGAGACCATCATCTCATTACCGTCCAATTTATTCTATGGAACTTCGATAGCGGTTAATATTCTGGTTTTATCGAAACATAAGTCTGATAATAAAATACAGTTTATAGATGCAAGCGGAGAAAATTTCTTTACAAAAGAAACCAATAACAATGTACTTGAGGACAAGCATATAGACAGGATTATAGAAATCTTCGATAAAAAGGAAGATATCGATTATATTGCTAAATCGGTTGATTATAAAACCATTGCCGGAAATGATTATAACTTGTCGGTAAGCAGTTATATAGAAGTCGAAGACACTCGTCCGAAGACAGACATCAAGGAACTGAATGAGCGAATCCGTCGTATTGTGGCACGGGAAAACGAGTTGCGTGCAAAGATAGACAAAATAGTTGCGGAATTGGAGGAGGATGAGGTATGAGTAAACAGAGACAAGAATTGGATACTGTAAAGCATACGACAGAATTAGATTCCAAACTTCTGACAGATGTTCGCAATAGTATAGTAGTAATTAGAGATATGCCGGTAATTGCAGATGCCGATGTGGCAAATCTTTATGGTGTTGAGACAAAGAGGGTCAATGAAGCCGTGCGTAATAATCCGGATAAATTCCCGGAGGATTATATGTTTGTTTTGTCTTCTGAGGAATCGGCTGTTTTGCGGTCGAAATTTTCGACCACAAAAGTTTCTTCCAAAAGCAGGGTACTTCCCAAGGTCTTTACAGAGAAAGGGTTGTATATGCTTGCTACGATTTTGAAGAGTAGGAGCGCATTAAATGTAACATTTGCCATCATTGAGACATTCACGCAAGTAAGAAACTTGAAACGTGAATTGATCGATTTGCATAAAGAAACCGATTCCGAAAAACAGACAGCAAAAATGCGGCACTTTGGCAAAGTGTTGTCAGATATAGTAATGCCGGATTTGGAAACCTCGGAAACAGAATCTACATTGGAGCTGAATTTCTTTATCGGGAAAATAAAACATACCGTCAAACGCGTTAAAAAGTCAAGCGCAAAAAATGCATCTGAGGAGGACGAACGATGAGTAAATTGCAGGAGTTGATACGGGAACTTTGTCCCAATGGGGTGGAATATAAAACCATTCGAGAAACAGTTGGTGTTAATCGTGGAAAGAGACTTACAAAACGCCAACTCTCTGATGATGGCAAATACGAAGTTTATCATGGTAGTAAAGATAGTATTTTAGGTAAATATGCCGAATTTAATGCTCCAGAAAATACTGTTATTATAATAAACACAGGCGGAATTGGGGGTGTAAAATTTTTAGACAGACCTTTTTGGTGCTCCGATGGCAGTTTCTGGTTAGGACAAGCTAAATATGTGAATCCAAAATTCCTTTATTACTATCTATCTGGATATGAAGATTTTTTTTATTCACAAAGACGTGTTGGAGGCGTTCCAACTATTGACAGGAGTGTTATTGAAAAATTTGAAATCCCTATACCTCCTCCCGAAGTTCAAGGAGAAATCGTCAAAATTCTCGATCATTTCACCGATCTTGCAGCGGAGCTGCAAGCGGAGCTACAAGCGAGAAAGGAACAATATGAATATTACCGAAATAAACTGTTAACATTTGCTAAAATAGGGGGGGGTACGCAAAGCGTAACTTGGATGAAAATGAGTGAAATAGGAGATATTTGTATGTGCAAGAGAATCATGAAAGAGCAAACAAATAGCACAAGTGGCATTCCATTTTATAAGATAGGTACGTTCGGTAAAGTTGCAGATGCATATATATCAAGAGAATTGTATGAAGATTATAAAAAAAGATTTTCTTTTCCGGTAAAAGGAGAAATTTTGATTTCAGCATCTGGAACTATTGGACGCTCTGTTATTTATGATGGGAAAGATGCTTATTTTCAAGATTCGAATATTGTATGGATTCATAATGATGAAACAAAAGTATTGAATAAATATTTGTATTATTATTATCAAATTGTTGAGTGGAATGTAGAAGGTGGTACTATTAAGAGATTATATAATAACAATTTGGCAAAGACAAAAATAGCTGTACCAAGTTTATCAGAGCAAGAGCGCATTGTTGCCATCCTCGATAAATTTGAAGTATTGGTAAACGATTTGTCGCAAGGTCTTCCGGCAGAGGTAGCCGCTGTACAGGAGCAATATGAATATTATAGAAATAAATTATTGTCATTCTCAAGAGCTGATATGAGCGCATAGTATTATGGGACAATCATTAACAGAAATAGCGCAAACTCTTCGTGATACTGATAAAAAGGTACAGCTAATCTATGCCTTTAACGGTGTTGGAAAAACTCGTTTGTCTCGTGAATTTAAAGAGTTGATTTCACCAAAGAATCAGGATGACGAATTGGAGGAACATAAAACGAAGATTTTATATTATAATGCTTTCACAGAAGACTTGTTCTATTGGGATAATGATTTGAACGGGGATAGAGTTAGAAAGATAATTATACACCCCAATGGCTTTACAAATTGGGTACTTAAAGAGCAGGGGCAAGAAAATAATATATTAAAACATTTTCAACATTATACGAGTGATAAACTGACTCCTCGTTTCAATGAAGAGTATAATGAAATTACGTTTTCGATAGAGGGTGGTAATGAGACTGTTATTGAAAATATAAAAATATCCAAAGGCGAGGAAAGTTGTTTGATTTGGTGCGTTTTCTATAGTCTGCTTGAACAAGTTGTGGAAGTATTGAATGTTGCAGAGGAGGCAGACAGGGAGACCGCCCAATTTGATGATCTGAAATATGTATTTATTGATGACCCTGTAAGCTCATTGGACGAAAACCATTTGATTGAGTTAGCTGTAAATATTGCAGAATTAATAAAGTCGAGTCAATCAGGACTGAAATTCATCATTACTACACACAATCCATTGTTTTATAATGTGCTTTACAATGAATTTAATAATTCCGACAAACGTTATAGCTATAAATCTAAACACTCGATAAAACGCAGGTTGGAGAAGATGAATGACGGAACATATCTTTTTGTGGAACAATCTGCCGATTCACCTTTCTCTTACCATCTTTTTCTGTTAACCGAACTTGAAAAGGCGATAAAATCAGAAGAGATCAAGAAGTATCACTATAATTTCTTAAGACAAATATTAGAGAAGACTTCTACATTTCTTGGATATACAGGCTGGAAAGAACTCTTACCTCATGATGAACAGGAAACATACTATAATCGTATCATAAATCTGTGTAGTCATGCGAAACATGCAGGAGAAGAAACATCTTTGATTGATGATAACGACAAAAGAGTATTAACCTTTTTAGTCGAAAATATTAGAACGATGTATCATTTTAGAGAAGAACAAGCTAAAGATATTAGTGAAGATGGCTCAATATAATTCCATAGCAGAATCAAACAATTTCATAGTACTTGATGCTTACACCAAGTATAATGAACTTCATGAGCTTTCGGCCGCGTATCAGTCGGAAGCAAGTCTTGAACGCGAATTTATTCAGGACTTGGTAAATCAAGGTTATGAATATCGCCCGGATATTTCAACTCCTGATGCATTGCTGGCTAATGCTCGTATAAAGATTCAGGAACTTAACGGTATGGAGTTTACCGACAAGGAATGGATACGCTTTGTAGAAGAATATTTAGATAAACCGGGAGATACCCTGATAGATAAAACCCGTAAGATTCACGATAACCACATCTACGATTTCGTTTTTGACGACGGACATATTAAAAACATCTATATCGCAGACAAACAAAATATTGTCAGAAATAAACTGCAAGTTATTTCTCAGTTTGAACAAACCGGGACACAAGCCAATCGTTATGACGTTACAATTCTGGTTAATGGTTTGCCATTGGTACAGGTTGAACTGAAAAGACGTGGTGTCGCCATCCGTGAAGCATTCAATCAGGTGCATAGATATTCCAAAGAGAGCTTCAACAGTGGTAATTCACTTTTCAAGTATATTCAGGTGTTTGTCATATCGAACGGTACGGACAGCCGTTATTTTGCCAATACCGTAGAGCGTAACAAGAACAGTTTCGACTTTACCATGAATTGGGCAAATGCAAAGAATGCTGTAATAAAAGATCTCAAAGACTTTACAGAGACTTTTTTTCAAAGGAACACATTGCTTAATATCATTTTTACCTATTCGGTCTTTGACACCAACAACACTCTGCTTATAATGCGCCCATATCAGATTGCTGCAACAGAGCGTATGTTATGGAAAATAAAAGGTGCGTATCAGGCAAGAAAATGGTCTACGACCGAATGTGGCGGATATGTCTGGCATACTACAGGTTCGGGAAAAACGCTTACCAGTTTCAAGGCGGCACGATTGGCTACCCAATTGGACTTTATTGACAAAGTCTTCTTTGTTGTAGACCGCAAGGATCTTGACTATCAGACAATGAAGGAATATCAACGTTTCTCTCCCGACAGTGTCAACGGTTCGGAAAGTACGGCAGGATTGAAACGAAATATAGAGAAGGATGACAATAGGATTATCGTCACTACGATTCAAAAACTGAATAATCTGATGAAAAGTGAAGATAATCTTTCTATCTATGAAAAGCAAGTTGTCTTTATTTTCGATGAATGCCATCGATCTCAATTCGGTGAAGCGCAAAAAAATCTGAAGAAAAAGTTTAAAAAGTATTATCAATTCGGTTTTACGGGAACTCCTATATTCCCGGAAAATGCAAACGGTTCGGAAACAACGGCAAGTGTGTTTGGCAGGGAATTGCATTCGTATGTGATAACGGATGCCATTCGCGATGAAAAAGTGTTGAAATTTAAAGTCGATTATAACAATGTAAGACCCCGTTTCAAAAATATTGAAACAGAACTTGACGAGCAAAAACTAAATGCAGCAGAAAATAAGCAGGCATTGCTTCATCCTGTTCGTATTAATGAAATTTCGCAATACATTCTGCATAATTTCAGAATTAAAACGCATCGAAATCAAAGTGATAACAACGGTTTCAATGCCATGTTCGCGGTCAGCAGTGTAGATGCCGCCAAATGTTACTATGAGGAATTAAACCGATTACAGAGAAATTCGGAAAAACCGTTAAAAATAGCTACCATATTTTCTTTCGCCGCCAATGAGGAGCAAAGTGCAATAGGTGATATACCCGATGAAAATTTTGAACCATCGGCAATGGATCTCAGTGCAAAAGAGTTCTTGACAAAAGCCATCAACGATTATAATCTCCTATTTGGAACGAGTTATGGCGTTGACGGCAAAGAGTTCCAAAACTATTACAGAGACCTTGCCAAGAGGGTGAAAAACAAAGAGGTTGATCTTGTGATTGTGGTGGGTATGTTTCTGACAGGTTTTGACGCTCCGACTTTGAATACACTGTTTGTTGACAAGAATTTGCGCTATCACGGATTGATACAGGCATTTTCTCGCACCAACCGAATTTATGACTCAACAAAGACTTTCGGTAATATTGTAACTTTCAGAGACCTCGAAAAGCATACGATAGATGCCATAACTCTGTTCGGTGATGAACATACGGCAAATTTTGTACTCGAAAAGAGCTATAAGGAATATTTGGAAGGTTTTAAGGATATTGCTTCCGGTGAAGCACGGAGAGGATATGTTGAAATTGTAAAAGAATTGAACGATAAATTTCCTGATACAGACGGTATTGTTACGGAACAAGATAAAAAAGAATTTGTCAAGTTGTTTGGAGAATATTTGCGTGTAGAAAACATATTGCAAAATTATGATGAGTTTTCCACGCTTAGGGCTTTTCAAATAGTAGACACCGGTAATCCGGAAGCGATAGAGGCGTTCAAGAACGATTATTTTGTCACCGATGACGATATTGCAAGAATGCAAAAGATGGTAATGCCATCAGACAGAAGCATTCAGGATTACAAATCGACATATAACGACATCCGAGATTGGTTGAGACGAGAAAAAGAGGGGAAGAAAACAGAAGAATCCGGAATAGACTGGGATGATGTCATATTCGAGATAGATCTGCTTAAATCGCAAGAGATAAATCTTGACTATATTCTTGAATTGATATTTGACAAAAATAAAAAGAAAATGGATAAATCCTCGTTGATAGAGGAAATCCGCCGGATTATTCGGTCAAGCGTTGGTAACAGAGCCAAGGAAAGCCTGATCGTTGACTTTATCAATGATACTGATCTTGATTCCATTACCGATAAAACTGAAATTATAAAGGCATTTTTTGAATACGCTCAAAGTAGGCAGAAAAAAGAGGCAATCGAATTGATCCGGAGCGAGAAGCTGAATGAAAAAGAAGCCAAACATTACTTGGAAATTTCTTTACGGCGAGAGTTCGCAAGTGAAAACGGCACGGATTTTAACAGTATCCTGCCTAAGATGAGCCCGCTGAATCCGCAATATTTAACGAAGAAGCAGGCGGTATTCCAAAAAATCATCGCTTTTATTGAGAAATTTAAAGGAGTTGGAGGGCAATTGTAATATTTATAATATGGCTGATATTTTTGCTTTAAATTGGAACACAATAGAGTTTCATTATTGGTTTGATGACGAAAGTCATGCAATGGATGCCATTGTGTTTAATAAATGTGAATATGAATTCTTAGGTATAACAAAAGAAATCGCTCAAAAGTTAAAAGTAGAGCTTGAAATTGAAACAGAGCCACTTGGTGAAGGTGGTTTACGAAGTTGGTTTAAATTCAAGGCAAAGAACAAAGATGCGATTAAAGTAGGTGTTGTATTGTATATCATTACGAATCTTTTTGGGACACCTTTAACGACTACAATTGATGAACTGACTCGTATGAGTATTCAGTCAGCTTTTGAAAGTGATGAAATAAAACGATTGAAAGAACGAAAGGAAATAGCGGAGTTAAAACTTGATATAGCGAAAATAGAAGCAGAAACCGAAAGGTTAAGCAGGAATATTGACGAAAATAAAATCAAGAAAAAACGTTCTAATTATTATGAGTCTGTAAGTTCTTGTAAGAAAATCACGAAAGTATCTATTCGCATTACAGATAGTTCAAAAAAGAATATTTATTGGGGAAAAGAGATTGTTAAATCTGATTTTCCTGATTATATTATGACTTCTGATGAACTTGAACCCGATAATGATGAAAATGCTGTAATAGAAATTATTTCTCCTGTATTGAAAAAAGGGAAATATAAATGGTCTGGTATTTATAATGGCGAGGTAATTCAGTTTACTATGAAATCCAATGAATTTAAAACATTGGTTCAAACAGGGCAAGTTCTTTTCAAGAATGGTTCTTCAATAAACTGTCATTTAATTACTCATAAGAAAGTTAATGCTGAAGGTGAAGTCAAAATTACAGGCTACGAAGTTGTTCTTGTGAATTATTATTTTGAAAATGATAAACCTGTAGAAACTCCTGAAGGAAAACGAAATCGACAGATTAAAGAAGCAGAAAAAATGCAACCGACTTTATTTGATTATGATAACGATTGACGATATGTTTGAAGCATTTGAATTTATCGGATAGGATAGCAAATTTAGATAAGGTACGTTAACAGTTCCATATGAGGTTATAGAGGTGACAATTAATATGCTTTGCCATCGTTTTTTCCAGCCTTTTCCCCGTTTTCATTCATCGGAATTCCATTATCCGAAAAATATTCTCGAAAGAAACTATCAAACCTGATCCGTGCAAAATTTACAAGGCTCTTATGAAAGTTTTTTACCGGCAGTCGGATAAAAGTGTATAGAATGATGGAATATAATTAACACTCTATCTTATAGCAGTTTTCCTCGTTATTTGTAAAACCTCAGTGGTTCATTTTTAGCATATCTTCTATATGCTCACGGCTATTGCTGAGGCGTGGAATTTTGTGTTGTCCGCCCAATTTCCCTTTATCTTTCAACCAGTCATGGAATAGTCCGGGACGGGCTTTTATTATTTCAAGCCGGTCAAGGAAGATACCTTTGTATCGTTTAGCCTCATAGTCCGAATTAAGGCTCTGTAATGTCGCATCGAGAATGTCGGCAAACTGTTCTAATGACTCCGGTTCTTTTTCGAATTCGATCAACCATTGATGGCGACCTCGGCTTTTGTTCGACATGAATACCGGTGCAGCACTGTAATTTGAGATAATTGCTCCGGTCTTTTCACAAGTTTTTGCCAAACCTTTTTCTGCGTTATCTACCATTAGTTCTTCTCCGAAAGCGTTGATAAAATGTTTTGTCCGTCCGGAGATAATGATTTTTGCAGGATCGGTCGATATTACTTTTACCGTATCGCCTATCTGGTATCGCCATAGTCCGCTGTTGGTCGTAATAACCAATGCATAATTCTGGCCTTTTTCTATTTCCCAAATCGGCAGTACGATCGGGTCTTTTTTCCCGACTTCCGATTAAGGGAAAAATTTAAAAAACACACCTATATCGAGTAACAACAGCATTCCCTGTTCGTCAAAACTGTTTTGTACGGCAAAGAATCCTTCTGAGGCATTGTAAGTTTCTACGTAGTGCATCTTTTCAGACGGAATCAGCTCTTTATAATAAGAGCGGTAGGGTTCGAAACTTATTCCTCCATGAAAGAATACTTCGAGATTCGGCCATACTTCGGATAGATATTGTTTTCCGCTCTGTTGCAATATCTTTTTTATCAAAGTCAGAAACCAAGATGGAACGCCGGACAAGTTTGTTACATTCTTGTGTAAGGTGGACCGTACGATTTCTTCGAGTTTCTTTTCCCATTCCGACATTAAGGCGATTCGCTTTTCCGGAACACGGATGAGATTGACTAACGGATTGATGTTCTGTATCAGGCATGCCGACAAATCTCCGCATCGGATGTCTTTGCGGAGAGAGCTGATCTGGTGGCTTCCCCCGAGAATCAAACCTTTTCCTGAGAACATCCGACTATCGGGATTCATGTTCAAATAACTGACGACACAATCTGTGCCTCCCCGATAGTGACATTGGTACAATCCTTCTTTACTGACCGGAATAAATTTGCTTTTGTCGTTTGTCGTCCCGGAAGATTTGGCAAACCAGCGGACTTTTGACGGCCATATAAGGTTGTTTTCACCTTTAAGCATCCGTTCTACATACGGTTTCAGTTCTTCGTATGTAATCAACGGAACTTGTTCGGAGAATGTTTTATAATCTGGGATTTTCTTGAAACGGTATAGTTTCCCTATTTCTGTATTTTGAGCTGTTTCAAGAAGGCTGTATAGTTGTTTTTTTTGTATCTCGTCTCCGTATCTTTCAAACAAGTCGATCTGTTTTTGTCTTTTGGCAAAAAGCGGGCGTACTATAGGTGTTATATCCATCTTGTTTTGGTTGTTATTCGAGGCAAAAATACGAAATATACTAATTTTTATTTCATGATCAGTAAATTATATGCATGTATTTTGCATTATGTAGCAATTGAGAGGCATTTTGTTTATCGAATTATAAAATTATGTTTGGCAAAATATAGATTTTGAGGGTTGGATAATACAAAAAAACCGTAAATCCATTTTCAGACTTACGGTTTATTCTTATTTTCTTGATAACGGGGTTTTTATTATCTCCGTTTTTTCTTACTGTTTTCACGTCCCCGACTTTTGGAAGATTTGTATTCGTTTCCAAAACTTTCTCGTTTTTGTGAAGATTTTCCTCCGAAGTCTCTTTTACCGAATCCCCCTTTTCTGCCGGAATGTTCCCGTTTCCCGGAGCTTTCTTTTTTGTCTGCCGGTTCTACAGAAACCCGTTTGCCGAAAAAGTTGATGTTGACGGCAGAAAAACAGACAGATTTACTTTTATAGGTTGACAATAAGCGTAAGCAAATGATTAAAAAGACCGAATATATTTTTTATTCCGGTCTTTTTTTGTGTAAAAATACTGCTTTTTAATCGTGATGACAAGATTTGACTATATTTTTGCAAATAGTATGTTGAATAAATCACATAATATGATAAAATAGACATATGTTGTGTTATGACTGAATTTTTGTTTTTTTGAGAG
>ERZ772867.3848-NODE-3848-length-11961-cov-5.145893_pt1 | contig 11961 bp, 9 predicted proteins | sample MGYA00511341_ERZ772867 | MGnify/ENA primary metagenome ERZ772867 (study PRJEB29015, sample SAMEA2737707) | human gut metagenome | biome: human gut; feature: human-associated habitat; material: faeces | place: China | collected 2012 ... | reverse complement strand
TGGGCAAGTCCAGCCTGACCAACCGCATTCTGGGCGAGAACCGCATGATCGTGGCAAACGAGGCGGGCACCACCCGTGATGCCATTGACACCCCGGTGGACAACGCTTACGGCAAGTTCATCTTTACCGATACCGCCGGTCTGCGCAAGCGCAGCAACATCACCGACGGTCTGGAGCGTTATATGGTAGTGCGCGCACTGGCCGCTGTGGAGCGCAGCCGCGTGGCGCTGATCCTTGTGGATGCCACCGTTGGCTTTACCGAGCAGGACAGCAAGGTGGCCGGTTATGCCCACGATCAGGGCAAGGCGTGCATCATCGTCGTCAACAAGTGGGACGCGGTGGAAGGCAAGGAGACCAACACCATGGAGCTGCAGCGCCGCGATTATGCCGAGTGCTTCAGCTTTATGGGTTATGCTCCTATCATCTTCATCTCGGCTCAGACCGGCTACAACGTGAACAAGCTCATGCAGCTGATCCGCGATGTGGACAGCCAAAACGGTGCCCGCGTGCCCACCGGCGTGCTGAACGAGATGCTGGCCCGCGCCACAGCCCGGATGCAGCCGCCCAGCGACAAGGGCCGCCGCCTGAAGATCTTCTATCTGACTCAGGCATCCACCCGCCCGCCCACGTTCGTGGCCTTTGTGAATTCGAAGCAGCTGTTCCATTTCAGCTACCAGCGGTATCTGATTAACCAGATCCGCGAGAACTTTGGTCTGGAACACACTCCCATCCGTCTGGTGATCCGCGAGCGCGGCTCCGGCGAAGTGGGCGCAAAGGACGTGTAAGCGCCCGCAAAGGAGGCATCCGTTTCTATGATGAAAGCGATCCTGATCGCCGCAGCCACCATCCTGCAGGCGTACCTGCTGGGCAGTGTGGATACCGGCATCCTCGTCAGCAAATTCGTATATCATGACGACGTGCGCAATCATGGCAGCGGTGCGGCCGGCATGACCAACATGCTGCGCACCTTTGGCAAGAAGGCTGCCGCCATGACCGCGACAGGCGATGTGCTCAAGGGCGTGCTGGCCGTGTGCATCGGCCGGTGGCTGTTCCACATGCTGCCCGCCGATGCTGGTGTGTCGCCGTATCTGGGTGTCTATCTGGCCGCCATCTTTGCAGTGCTGGGCCATCTGTACCCGCTGTACTTCGGGTTCAAAGGCGGCAAGGGCGTGCTGGTGGCAGCTGGTGCCATTCTGGCCATCCAGCCGGTGCTGCTGCCGTTTCTGGCCATTATCTTTCTGGTGTGCCTGATCCCCACCGGCATGGTGTCGCTGGGCAGCGTGGCCATGGCAGCACTCTACCCGGTGCTGACCATCATTTACGGTTCCCTGCAGGGCTATGCCGCCGGTGATATGCTGGTGTGCGCCATTGGCTCCGGCTTTATGTCCGGCATGGTGATCTATATGCACCGCGCCAATATCCAGCGCATCCGTGAGGGCAAAGAGTACCGCTTCGGAAAGCACAATAAAAAATAAAAGCATTATAAAATGCCCCGCAGCCTGCTGGTTTTCCGGCAGTGCTGCGGGGCATTTTTGTTTATGTTATTTTGGTTCCGGGGCGGCCTGCTCAAAATCGTACTCGTCAAAAGTCTCTTCTTCGGAAGGAATGGCCTCGGCCACCTCGGCCTTGGCGCGCTCCTTCAGGCGGGAGAGAAACGCATCGGCGGGGATGCCGCTCTGGCGAGGTGAAAGATCCGGTGCCGGATGGCCGTCCGGCAGGTGGGCACCAAAGGCCGGCACAAAGAAGAACTTGCGCACAATGAAGATCAGGGCGATGGCTCCTACGCTGAGCAGGTTTTCTACTGCCGAGTCATGGCCCACTACCAGATGACGGGCAATGGCGTAGAGCAGCACTTCCAGACTGCTGCCGGGGCTGTGCTTGGCCAGCATTTTGATGAACTCGATGCCGATCACGATGTCAAGGCTCCGCTCCAGAAAAATGCGGATCTCCACTTCGTTGCCGTCAAACAGCAGGCCGGGCATCCACTTGATGAGCGGCACAGCGCTGAGCAGCAGGCCGATGAGCACAAGGCCGGAGAGCAAAATTTCCAGCAGACTGGACGCCTGAATGATGCGGTTGCGCAGCTGGGTGCGCCAGCGGCTTTCCACATGGGAGGAGGAATTGTCCATATTGAGCCTTCCTTTGCAAAAAAAGTTTCAACATTCATGTGTAATATTGTAACAGAAATGCAGAAAGCTGTCAATTGCTAGAAGATCAGACGGCACTGTTCGCTGCAGTGGCGGGTGCCACCGCTACATAGCCGGATTTTTTGATGCAGTCCTGTCCGGCGGCGGTATCCAGCCAGTCGTAAAGCTGGCGTTCCGGGCTGTCGGCGGCAGCGTCCGCATGGAGAACGGCATAGAACTCGTTGCACAGCGGGTAGCTTTCGCTGGCGATGGTGTCGTTGGAAGGGGTCACGCCGTCCACGGCCAGCAGACGCAGGCCGGGCTGGGAGTACATCTGGTCGATGTAGTAGTAGACCGAGAAGCCGATGGCATTGGCGCTGTTGTTGTAGGCGGCGATGCTGTCCACCAGCTCACCCATGGCAGCGGGAGCCAGCTCGGTGGGCGGGTCCATCAGTTCGCCGCCCTGAATGAGCAGCTTGCGGAACAGGGTCTGGCTGCCGGAGTCTTCGCCCCGCTGGAAGGGCACGATGGCAAGATCCTCGCCGCCCACTTCCTTCCAGTTGGTGATCTTACCGGCATAGATATCCTTCAGCTGCTGCCGGGTCAGGCTCTTGACCGGATTGTTCTCGTTCACGATGAACACCAGTGCGTCCCGGCCAATGGGTTTCTGTTCCAGCTGGGCGTTTGCTTCTTTCAGCTCTTCCTTTACGTAGTCCGGCGCTTCGTAGACCACCAGCATCCTGGCAGTGTACTCCTCATCCGGGTACAGGCCGAAGTTTTCCCACGCATAGGCCGTGGTACTGACCGAAATGCCGCTCTGGGCTACTTCCAGATCGATGCCGGTGGTATCGGCCATCATCTGGGCCATCAGCGGGATGCAGGCAGTGCTGCCATCCAGCTTGGGAAAATCTTCCACGGTAAACAGCCCGATGGGTTCAAGCTCGCTCACGGAAGAAGCGGGTGCTTCCGGCGAGGTGGAAGCGCTGCTGGCGGGGGTGTCATCCCCCTTGCAGGCAGTGAGAATGCCTGCGGCAGAGCAGGCGGCAAGGCCAAGCAGAAAGCTGCGGCGGGAAATTTTAGCATTTTTCATAAGGTGTTCCTCCAAAGTCTGGCTCAGTAGCCCATTTCATCGTCGGCGTTGATGGAAGAGAAGATGCTTTGGCAGTAAAGCCATTTGCCGTTCGTGTCCATCCAGCCGTAGTAAAAGCCGCGTTTTGCAACGAACACGTGTTCTGGCAGCTGGTTCAGGCTGTTGTCGTAGTAGCTGTAGCAGCTGCCAAGGCCATAGAACACAATGTTGCCGTTTTCATCCAGCACGTCACACATTGAGCCGTTGCTGCTGGGCGCATTGGCGTTGCCACAGTACAGCGGCCTGCCCTCCGGTGTGGTGATGAGATAGTTCAGGGCATAATACTTGTCCTGCAGATGGGTCAGGTCGGAGACGAGGCCCTCGGGGCCGTACACGCGGGTGGCGGTGGTCTCAAAGTTATCGTTATCCCGCAGCTCCAGCCAGACGTAGCCGTCACCCTTGTTATCCATCATCACGCTTTGCTGGCCCTCCACTGGCTCCACGGTGGTATCAGTGATCAAATCGCCGGTTTCGGTGTTGAACACCTTCAACCGTCCGTCCTCATAGTAAAGGGCGATGGTGTCGCTCATGACGCTGGAAGCGTACAGCGGTGTCACCTCACCGGTAACAAGGTCGTGCAGATCATAGCCGAAGTCGCCGCTCGTGCGCCATGTGACCACATAGCCCGGGAAATAGCTGCTGGGCTGGTCGTCGAAGGTGCCAATGAGGGTGCGGTCCACGGTGGCGAGATCCCGCAGCTCGTAGCGGCCATCGCTGGTCTCGAAGCAGGCGGTGCCGCTGCCGCATACCTGTCGGAAGCCGGTGAAGCCTTCGCCGGTGGCGGGGTTATAGAGCGTTTCGTCCGTTGGCTCGCCGCTGGCGTGGCAGGTGTCCAGCTCCACCCAGTCGGTCAGGTTGTCCGGTGCATAGGAAAGGCTCAGGGCAGTAGTGGCATCTGCGCCGTAAGTCTGTGTACCGTCCTTCGTCTGTATAATGATCCAGCTGTGCAGGGCGGGTTCATCGTCCCATGCGTCCTCGGCAAGGTCTGCTGGGCGGGCATAGCAGGTGAACACCAGCCCGTCCCCGCACACGATGCAGCGGTATGCGCCATCCGGCACGGGCAGACGTTCGCCGGTGGAAAGGTCGATCACCTGACAGGTGCCGTAATCGTCGTAGCCGTTTTCGTAGCTGCCGTTCACGGCGTGGGCTTCCTGCAGCACCAGCAGACCGTTCTGCATGGAGGCGTTCTGCTCCCCCTCAAAGGTCATGACTTCATTGCCGTCTTTGTCAAACAGGCCGCTGCGCCGTCCGCAATAAGCGTCCGGGTCGGCCCAGGTTCGGAACCAGTAGTTGGTCTCACCGGTCACGGTGTCCTGCAGAAGGTTCACGTTCTCGCTGCGGAAGGACTGGTACAGCACCTTGCTGCCGCACAGAACGGTGCAGGCACCGCCGGAATTGTCGTAACCGTAAAGTATCCGCAGCTTTCCGTCGTCCAGCCGGGAGCTGTCGTAAAGCGGATCCCCATGTGCATCGGTGGGCACTGAGAAAGCAGGAGCAGCAGGCTTGCCGGAAGCGGGCGGCAGCACGCTGCAGCTGCAGCCAAGGGTAAGGCACAGGGCAGCGCATACAGCAGCGCTGCCTATGCGGCAAACGTTACGCTTCATAAAGATCACTCCTTACAGTATGGAAAGGAACAAAGTTTAAAAGAAAGCCGGAAAGGTTTTCCAGTTCAATTATAATACGAAACAGCCGCGCATTCCATTGCAGGAAAACGCGGCTGTTGATTACAGTTTTATGACAGACTTTCAGGACTGTGCTTTGGCTTTTTCAGCATCGTCCATCCGGTCCAGCTGCTTGAGGAAGGCCAGCAGGAACGGCAGGGAAACAATAAAGGTGAGCGCATCCGCAATGGGCTGGCAGATCTCTACGCCCACAAGGCCGAAAGTGCGGGGCAGAATGAGGATGAGCGGAATGAAGAACACGCCCTGACGGCAACAGGCCAGAAAGGTGGCGCGTCCGGCTTTGCCCACGCTCTGGAAGGTCATGTTTGCCACCACAATGACCGGCTGCAGCAGAATGGCAAGGCACTGATAGTGGAAGGCGGGCAGCGCCACGGCGGTAACTTCCGGGTCGTCGCGGAACAGGCGGATGAGGGCATCGCTGTTGACCCAGCACAGGCTCACCAGCACCACCAGCATACAAAAGGCTGCACCTATGGTAAAAACTGCGGCTTTTTGCACCCGGCGGAATTTGCGCGCACCGTAGTTGAACGCGGCCACCGGCTGAAGACCCTGCCCAACGCCAATGGCTACCGAGATGATGAACATGAAAATGCGGGAAATGATGCTCATGCCGGCCACAGCGGCATCGCCATAGCTGCGGGCGGCAATGTTCAGCAGCATGCCGCCGATGCTCTGCAGGCCCTGACGGCCAAAGCTGGGAGCACCGCCGATCAGGATCATGCCGAACTCCCGCGCTTCACGGGTGACGGCAGCAATACGGAACTGACTGACGGTTTTGCCCCGCAGGAACATGGACAGCAGGATGCAGAAGCTGATGCTTTGGCTGAGAGCCGTAGCAATGCCTGCACCGGCGGTGCCAAGGCCCAAGCCGAACATAAAGATGGGGTCCAGCACAATGTTCAGCACGCCGCCGGTCACAAGGCCGATCATGGCAAAGTTCGCCTTGCCCTCATAGCGCAGGATGTTGTTCATCACAAGGCTGGAGATCATAAGCGGGGCTGCAATGAGGATGGGCCGTGCATAAGCGCAGGCGTGGGGCAGAATGGTCTCGGTGCTGCCCAGCAGCATCATGAAGCTGGGCAGAGTGGCAAGGCCCACAACGGCCAGCACCACGCCAACGGCCAGAGCAGTAAAAAAGCTGGTGGAAGCAAAGCGGGTGGCAGCCTCAGTGTTCCGGCTGCCAAGGCTGCGGCTGATGATGGTGCCGGAGCCGTGGCCCAGTGTAAAGCCAAGCGCCTGAATAATGGCCATCAGGCTGGAAACAATGCCCACCGCACCGGAAGCGCTGGTGGAGATCTGGCCCACAAAAAAGGTATCGGCCAAGTTGTAGATGCTGGTGATGAGCATACTTAAAATGGTAGGGGCGGCAAGACCGAGGATCAGCTTTGGAATGGGTGTCTCGGTCATTTTTTTGTATTGCTGAATGTTGAGCTCGTCTGCTGACATGAAAGAACCTCCTTTTATCATAAGGAATAGGTCAAGAAAAGCCGCCCAGCAGCAGAGCGGCGGATAATTTGAATGTGTGCACGGGATGCACGTTCCATAGTATAACGCAGCTGCGGCAAAAAGTCGAGAGCCGAACCGGTACAGAATGGTGCCTGAAATGCCCATGGAGCGGGAGAAAAACGGACGGAAAGCTTGACTGTTTTTGTCTGTTTTGCTAAAGGCTGGTCGAATTGCTTGTAGAAAATCACGATATGTGGTATCATTTACCATAAGGGAAACAAAAGAGCCTGTGCATCTGTACAGGCTGCATACAAAATACAAGCGGCAGCCGCAGGCAGAGCCGGGCGGCTGCAATCCATAGGAGGAACAAACCATGAAAACTGTTGCACAGACCGTGATCGAAGCCGATCACTTTTACACCATTGCCGCGCACACCGGAAACGTCATTCAGGCCGTGGAGGGCACCAAGGAAGCCGGTACCGTCCGTCTGGGCAAGTACGAGCATAAGCCTGAGCAGGAGTGGAGCTTTATCCGCGTGGGTGACGGCGTTTACCGCATCCGCAACCGCGCATCCGGCAAGCTGCTGGACCTGACCATGACCGGCACCGCCAACGGCACCTGGCTGCACCTGTGGGAGGATGTGGGCGGCACCTCCCAGATGTGGGCCGTGGAGCCCACCCCCGCCGGCACCGTCCGTCTGCGCTCTTCCTGGGCCAGCGGCAAGTGCATCGATACCGTGGGCATGGGTGCCAACGATGGTGCCATCCTGCAGATCTGGCAGGAGGCCGCAGGCGATGATCAGCTGTGGACCATTTCCGAGGTGAAGGACCGCGCAAAGCGTGCCCCTGCCAAGAAGGCAGAGGAGCCCATTGTAGAGGCTGCACCTGTGGTCGAGAGCGCTTCTGCAGAGGAGGCAAAGCCGGAGGTCAAGGAAGAGCCCGTTGTGGAGGAAAAGCCCGTGGAGGAGCCTGCAAAGGCTGAGGAGAAGCCCGCTGAGCCTGTTAAGGCCGAAGAGGTGAAGGCGGAGCCTGTCAAGGCCGCTGCTCCCGCTGCCAAGGCTCCCACAAAGAAGCCCGCCGCCAAAAAGACCAGCCGCGCCGCCCGCAAAAAGGCCGCTGCCGCTAAAAAGTAAGTAATACAAGCAAAAAGCAGCTGCATTCCGTAAAAACACGGAGTGCGGCTGCTTTTTTGTTGCGATCTTACAGGTCTCTCCTACGAGGAGAACTGGAACGAAACGCCTGAGAAGGTCAGACGTGCATCATGCCGCGCTGTGCATGGATGCGGAATTTGAGTGCGGCGGCGATAAAGCCCTTGAACAGGGGATGAGCGCGGTTGGGGCGGCTCTTGAACTCGGGGTGGAACTGTGCACCCAGATGGAAGTCACGACCGGGCAGCTCCACGGTCTCCACCAGACGGCCGTCAGGGCTGGTGCCGGAAATGACCAGTCCTGCATCCTCCATCTCCTGACGGAACTCGTTGTTGAACTCGTAGCGGTGGCGGTGACGCTCCCAGATCTCAGCCTCGCCGTAGCACTCGGCCATCTTGGTGCCGGGCTTGACGGTGCAGGGGTACTTGCCCAGACGCATGGTGCCGCCCTTGGGGATGTTGCCCTGCTGGTCGGCCATCAGGGCAATGACATTGTGGGCACCATCGGGGGTGAACTCGCTGGAATTGGCATCGGCATAGCCCAGCACGCCGCGTGCAAACTCCATCACCATGATCTGCATTCCCAGGCAGATGCCAAAGTAGGGGATCTGGTTCTCACGGGTATACTGTGCAGCCTGGATCATGCCCTCGATGCCGCGGTCACCAAAGCCGCCGGGCACGATGATGCCGTCCACGTCAGCAAACACTTCTTTGCAGGCATCCTGATCGATCAGGTCTTCGCTCTCCACCCACTTGATGTCTACCTGACTGTCGTTCTCAAAACCGGCGTGGTACAGGCTCTCCATCACGGAAAGATAAGCATCGTGCAGCTTGACGTACTTGCCCACCAGCGCAATGGTGCAGGTCTTGCTGCGGGTGGCAATGCGGGAGACCACACCCTTCCACTCGGTCAGGTCGGCGGGGGGCACGTCCAGTTTGAGTTTTTCCACCACCACATCATCCAGACCGTTGGTGTGGAGCATCAGCGGGCACTGGTACAAGCTGGGCATGGTCAGGTTCTCAATGACGCACTCAGGCTTGACATTGCAGAAGGTGCTGATCTTGCGGCGGATATCGCCGCCCACGCTGCCGTCAGCACGCAGGATGATGATATCGGGGTTCACGCCCATGCCCTGCAGCTCCTTGACGGAATGCTGGGCCGGCTTGGATTTGTACTCGTCGGAGCCGGAAATATAGGGCACCAGCACAACATGGATGTAGCAGCAGTTGTCGCGGCCCTGCTCCAGGCCCACCTGACGGATGGCCTCCAGGAAGGGCTGGCTCTCAATATCGCCGGTGGTTCCGCCGATCTCGGTAATGACCACATCGGCATCGGTAGAGGATGCCATGTTGTAGATGTAATTCTTGATCTCGTTGGTGATGTGGGGGATGATCTGGACGGTCTGACCCAGATAAGCGCCCTGGCGCTCCTTGTTCAGCACGTTCCAGTACACCTTGCCGGTGGTCAGGTTGGAGTATTTGTTCAGGTTCTCGTCAATGAAGCGCTCGTAGTGGCCCAGATCCAGGTCGGTCTCGGTGCCGTCATCGGTGACGAAGACCTCGCCGTGCTGCAGGGGGCTCATGGTACCCGGGTCCACGTTCACGTAGGGGTCCAGCTTCTGGCTGGCCACCTTGAGGCCGCGGCACTTCAGAAGTCGGCCCAGAGAGGCGGCGGTGATGCCTTTGCCCAGACCGGAGACAACGCCGCCGGTCACGAAAATAAACTTTGCCATAATGGTTCTCCTCTAATTTACAGATATTCTTTTCCGTGAATATCACGATAAGCAAATACTTTCCCTCAGTGGGGGCGCAATACGGATTATTGCGCGGGGTCGTAGGAGTCCAGTATCTCCTGCGCGACCTCGGCGCGGTCGCGCCGGGTGTCCATCGCTTTTTTCTCGATGTAGCGGTGCGCCTCGGCCTCGGTCATATGGCCCAGCTCGATGAGGCAGCACTTGGCGCGGCTCACCAGCCGCACCTGCGCCAGCTTTTCCTGCATCCGCTGATTCTCCTGCCGCAAAAGCAGGAGGCGGTGGTTGCTGGCGGCGGCCATGTGGATGGCCTGCAAAAAGAAGGTGTTGGAGAAGGGCTTTGTGACCAGCAGAACGCCTTCTTCGCTCAGCGGGGTCAGAAGCTGCTCGGCGGCTGCGGCCTTGGCCAGAAATATCACACCGGCATCCGTTTTCTCCACGGCGTCGGCGCACAGCTCGTGGCCGAACTCATCCGGCAGCGGCGAGTTGACCACGATGAGCTCAAAGTCGGATTCCAGCATCCTCCGCCGCGCCTCCGCCGCACTTGGTACGATGATGGGCCGCGCATAGCCCAGCTCCGTCAGGCGTGCGGAGATATATTCGTTGGAGCTTGCGCCCGCGCTTACGATCAGGGCACGTCCCATTCGGCTCACTCCTTTCCTATGTCATTCTGCATCAGATGGCATTGAAGTAGTGGACGCGCTCATATTCGGCGGGGTCGGAGGCGTTCTTGAGCGCCTCGCACCGGCGCAGAGCCTCGGCATAGTAGCGGCGGCTCAGCTCGTCGGGCAGGAATTTGTGAAGGAACTCGCTGTTCCTGGCCACTTCGACGGCCTCTTCCAGCGAGGCGGGCAGGGTCTCGAGACCGAGACCGGCGGCTTCGCTCGGGATGAAGAGGTTGCGGTTGACAGGGGCAGACAGCTCCATCCGGTTCTCGATGCCGTCGAGGCCTGCTGCCAGCACGAGGCCGATGGCGAGGTAGGGGTTGCAGGCGGGGTCGGGGCTGCGCAGCTCCATGCGGCAGTTGTCGCCCTTCACCTGCGGGATGCGGACCAGCTGGCTGCGGTTCTGGCGGCTCCAGCTCACATAGCGGGGAGCCTCGTCGCAGCCGAAGCGGAGGTAGCTGTTGGGCAGGGGATTCGTGAAGGCCGTCAGCTCCCGGCTGTGGCGGAGGATGCCCGCCATGAAGCTGCCCGGGATGCTGTCGGGGGCGATGTCGCCCTCAAAGAGGTTCTTGCCGTCCATGGTCAGCGAGAGGTTGATGTGGAGGCCGCTGCCGGCCTGGTCGGGCAGGGGCTTCGGCAGGAAGCTGGAGTGGAAGCCGTTGCTGGCCGCCACGGCCCGGACGATCTGCTTGAACAGGAAGATGTTGTCGGCGGTCTTGAGGGGGCCGGCGTAGTGGAAGTCAATTTCATTCTGGCCGTGGCCGTTCTCGTGGTGGCTGTGCTGGGGGGCAAGGCCCATCTGCTCCATGGTCAGGCAGATGTCCCGGCGGATGTTCTCGCCGGCGTCCAGCGGCGCTACGTCGAAATAGCCGCCTGCGTCGATGGGGATGCGGGTGGGACGGCCCCGGTCGTCGTTCTCGAAGAGATAGAACTCGCACTCGGTGCCGACGTTGCAGCGCAGGCCCAGCTGCTTGAACCGGCGGTTGATGTCCCGCAGGAAGCCGCGGCAGTTGCCGCCGAAGGGGGTGTTGTCCGGCTTTTCCACGTCGCAGAAGAACTGCATCACCCGGCCCTCAGCCGTGCGCCAGGGCAGGATGGTCATGGTGGACAGGTCGGGCCGGAGCACCAGGTCGCTCTCCTCCACGTGCATAAAGCCCGCGATGGCGCTGCCGTCGAAGCAGACGCCATCTTCCAGCGCCTTGGGAAGGTCGCTTGCCAGCACGGCGATGTTCTTCTGGAAGCCGAAGATGTCACAGAACGCGAAGCGGACAAATTTTACGTTGTTGTCCTCGACGAAATCGAGGATGTCCTGCTGTGTCGTATAACTCATAGGTGTGTGTCCTCTGAAAAGTATGTCTTCTTAAAAAACGCCCAAAGGCCTGCCTCTGTACAGAGGCAGGTCTTCAGGCTGGTGTAAGAAATAGGAAAAGGAGAATGGCTCAGATAAGCGCCTCAGCCGGTGGTGCTTTATTCTACGCTGGTATGTGAAGATCAGACGTAGTAGAGCATCTTGCTGTAGCTGGGCAGAGGCCAGTAGTCCTCGCCGCAGATGGTCTCGGCGTCGTCAGCGGCGGCGCGGAGAGCGTCCATCTTGGGCAGAACGTCATCGTGGAAAGCGACGGCCTTTGCGCTCTCGTCGGAGAGAGCCTTTGCGGCATCGACGGCAGCCTGCAGCTCGTCCACAGCGTCGCTCATGGCGTCGGCGTCAGCGGACAGGCGGGTCAGTGCCTTCGTCTCGCTGCGGACGCTCAGGCTCTCGCTGACGGCCAGCTTGGAGGCGGCGGTGTTGGCGACCTCACTCATGTAGGCGTTGACGGCGGGCAGCAGCTGCTTGCGGGCCATCTCCAGCATGGTCAGGGCCTCGATGTTGATGATCTTGGAGTAGTGCTCCATCTCAACTTCGTAGCGGCTCTCCATCTCGACCTTGGTCAGGACGCCGAAGTCCTCCATCAGGGCGATGTTCTTCGGCTCGATGAGGGCGGGCAGAGCGGCGGGGGTGTTCTTCTTGTTGGGCAG
>ERZ772867.3843-NODE-3843-length-11982-cov-2.458288_pt1 | contig 11982 bp, 8 predicted proteins | sample MGYA00511341_ERZ772867 | MGnify/ENA primary metagenome ERZ772867 (study PRJEB29015, sample SAMEA2737707) | human gut metagenome | biome: human gut; feature: human-associated habitat; material: faeces | place: China | collected 2012 ... | reverse complement strand
ATTCTTGCTTCAGGTCTTTTTCTGTAAATGACACAACTCCATCTATTCCAGAAAGGTAAATCTGCCCGTCAGAAGTAATATGAATATCCCCACCATAAGCAGAAGAAAGCGGAAACCCATTTTCAATCCCATAATTATATACCTTCCTATTCCGAGGATCAAACAACGAAATACCTTCAGTATGCAAAAGAATTAAATGCCCGTTTCTGGATTCAGCTATATTACCAATATAATTATTTTTTAATCCACAACTACGTTGGTCAAATCTATGAAAACAATCATTTTTCTCATCATACAAATTCAAACCACCTCCTCCCGTTGTCACCCATAATCTATTTTGTGAATCCAGAAAAAGCTTCTCCATATTATTGCTACTTAAAGAATTCTCCTTTTTCGGGTCATACAAATACTCTCTTATTTCTCCGGTCTTAACATTAAAATATAATAGTCCTTTCCCTGCAACCCAAAGATTCTGTTTTTTATCGAACAATATATCTACAACAAAAGGATTATATTTATGTAAATGTTCAGAAAAAAGAGTGAAATCATTGGTTCGAGTATTAAACAAATATAATCCAGAATGAGTCCCAACCAATAATGAATCTTTCCCGTATGGCTTAATAGCCCGCACTGAAGCAGCGTCACCGACTGCATTCCAAGAATACTGATATTCATCAAATATTGTATATTCCCGTGTGGACATATTAAATTTACACAATCCTCCAAAGTGTAGTCCCAGCCATAATATACGCTTATTCTTATCGTAGTATGCAGCCTTTATGTTCGACTTAAATAAATATTGATTTCGGGGATTCTTAATAGAGTATTGCTCACATTGCTTTTTCTTTACGTCATAATAAATCACCCCCTCACCTTCTGTACATAAAAAAAGATTTTCATGCTCGTCTTCGATAATACACCCGACAATAGAAGCAGAATTTTTTACTTTTCCGGGATATTGCAAATCAAGATAATTATACAATTTTATTTCGGGATTAAAATAATTTACTCCACCATAATAAGTACCAACCCAAATAGTACCTTGTACATCTTTATACAAAGACCAAACAGAGCAGTCAGACAATTTTCGAGAATCACGCCCCCCTTCTTTATCAAAAAAATACAAATGTTGTCGATCCTCACTTAACCGATTAATTCCAAGAGATGTACCTATCCAGATATCACCATTATTATCTTCACAGATATCTCTTACAAAATCTGAAGACAAACGACATTCGCCTTTTAGAGCCGCTGTACAATAATGCTCTACCAAACGTGTATCCTGAAAATAATATAAACCTTTAGTATAGGACCCTATCCAAAGGTCATTTTTCAAATCTTCATATATAACAGAAACTCTCCCTATGTCCGACAGCAGTTGCGTAATCCGCTTTTTCTTGTCCAAATAATACACCCCTGAAGAAAATGTCCCAACGACAAGGCAACCATTTTTCAATTCCTTTATTGCTGATATATTTACCTGATCCGGAAATTGAAAAAACTTTTCGATACACCCATCTTTATAAACAAATAGCCTATTATACTCTGCAATCCAAAGCCGATTATATCCATAGGAAATTGCAGTACATACATTATCTTTCAATGTCAGAAAAGCATTTGTCTTTAAGTTATATTCCGAAATACCTCTATTTGTGAGAATAAATACACTTCCGTTCTTATCTCCGCATATTTGTCTGATCCTTTCACCACACAGAGAATTTAGATTACCCGGTTCAGGAGTAAAAACCTGTATTCCATTTTGGTCATAACGGTTTAGTCCTTCTCGAGTTCCGAACCAAAAAGAGCCCAACTCATCCTGATAAATACTCATTACCGAAGGATGAGACAAACCTTGGGACATTCCCAATCTCGAAAAATAAACATCATCTGCACACAATGCATTACAATAAAGAGAAAAATAAACAGAAAGTAACCCTACAACAAAAAATTTCATTTCCAATATATAATTACAACAACAAAATTTTATATAGTATTACAATATTTAAATCCAAAGATAATATATTATATAATATAATTATTCAAATTCAAAAACAAATAAGATTACACATTTTAATTTAGCATTATCAAATTCTTGATTAATATATAAATAATTTTTCGGCTTTTGTTATAAAAGAATCAGATTCTATCTACTTTTGCAACACCAAAAAGATTATTTATATATTGTCAGAATATGAAAAATAGATCATCTATAATTCGACTAATTTATCCGCAATGGCAAGGTGGTGTCATTTCCCACTGGATGCTTGATATCCCAGCTAATGATGCTTCAAAAGGATATTATTTAGGTGCAAAACTTTTGAATATGCTGGCACCAGAAACTAATCAGGAAATTATTGAAATACCAATATCTTTAGATATAAAGGATAGAAAAATTGAAAATGGAATCAACTCTTATCAAGTTATTCTAAACCAGACAAAATCAGCTCTTGATACAATTAAAGAAAACAACCCCGACAAAATTGTTACTCTCGGAGGTGATTGTTCAGTCAGTGTTGTTCCCTTCACATATCTGGCAAAAAAATATCAAAATGATATAGCTATTATTTGGATAGACGCTCATCCAGACATAACGCTTCCATACGATGAATACACCGGTTATCATGCTATGGCCTTAACTGCCTGTCTAGGCATGGGAGATAAAAAAATAATAAATTTATTACCAGAGAAATTTGATATTTCAAAAACTTTAATTGTTGGCCTTCGTTCATGGGATAAAGGAATGAAAGAACGCCAAGAAGAACTAAAAATAAAAAGTTTATCTCCTGATGAAGTAAGGAACAATAGTTCGGCAATACTAGAATGGCTAAAAAATACCGGTGTATCTAAAGTTGTTATTCATTTTGACTTAGATGTGTTAGATCCTGCTGAAATCATTGCAGGTGTTGGTGTCGAAGCTAATGGAATGAAAATAAAAGAAGTCATTCGCATTATCAACGATATTGCCTCTAAACATGACTTAGTAGGACTTACTATAGCTGAACCTATGCCCCGGATTGCCATCAAACTCAAAAATATGATGAACGAATTACCTCTATTAAAATAAAGTATTTTTAAATCCGTACAAATTAATAACTTAAATGCACATATATCACAGGAATATTACACTGAGAGAATGGCTCCCCCTTTTAGGTTTAACTTTTTCTGCATTTATATTCAATACATCAGAATTTATACCTATCGGGCTACTTACTGATATCGCTACAGATTTAAAAATAACTGAAGCTCATGCTGGTTTACTTATTTCTGTATATGCATGGGTCGTCGCTCTGACATCATTACCTCTAATGTTGCTCGTCTCTAAAATGGAATACCGCAAGTTGTTGCTTTATACAATTATCTTATTTATTGTAAGCCACATACTTTCAGCTCTTTCTATAGGATATGCAACTTTAATGATTTCTCGTATCGGTGTAGCTTGTTCTCACGCAGTTTTCTGGTCTATTGCCTCCCCTCTTGCCGTTAATATAGCACCTGAAGGGCATCGTTCCATGGCTCTCAGTATGATTGTGACCGGGACATCTATAGCCATGATAGTAGGTCTGCCACTGGGCCGTATCATAGGCTTACACATAGGCTGGAGAATGACATTTTTCTGCATTGCAGCTATCGCTTTTGCCATATTTCTCTTGTTAGTCATTATTTTTCCTAAGGTTCCCAACCGCAACTCTATTACTTTGCGTATGTTACCTTCTATTCTTAATAATCCAGTATTACTCAGTATTTATTGCCTGACCTTTATTATTGTAACAGCACATTATACAGGGTATAGTTACATAGAACCATTTTTAAGCCAAGTTGCCGGATTAAAAGACAACTGGATAACTTTGACATTAACAGCTTTCGGTATCTCTGGAATAATAGGGAGTATTCTATTTTCTCGTTATTTCGACAAACATCCTTACCCGTTTATATGTTTTGCCATCACAGGTATTGCCACTTTTCTGATTTTATTACACTTTTCTTCTTTCAGTCATTACACTGTCATAGCTTTATGTATCTTCTGGGGAATAGCTATTACAGCTTTCAATCTCGTATTCCAAGCTGAAGTTATCCGATTTGCTCCCCAAGCTACAACAATAGCAATGTCAATATATTCAGGAATCTACAATCTCGGTATTGGTAGTGGAGCACTAATCGGAGGAATGGTCTGTTCTCATTTATCAATTTCCGATATCGGATATGTCGGAGGAGCTATTGCCATCATAGCTTCAATTTATTGTATCAAAAAAGTACTACGGCTCTTAATACAAAAATAAATACTCTTTTATCACACTCTTATTCGGACATAAAAAAACCTATAAAAAAGAAAAGGTTGTCTCACGACAACCAATCTTCGTTAACCTTAAATCTAATACCATGAAAAACACAATGCAAATATAAGTAGTTTTATGTTATAAAACATAATTTCATAGCATAAATTTTTTTCGTTTAACATCATTTAAATTTTCAAGGAGTTTACTCTGGAATGATGAAAGATTTTTCTTCTGAAAAATTGCTGATATAAGATAATTACCATTGCAAATAAATATTAACTTTGTTACAGTTAAAATTATTTTGTCATGAAAATACAGGTTTTTATATTCTCGGTTTTTCTATATATCTGCTCTATCTCGTATAGCCAAAATACAGCAAATAATGCCAATGAATGGGTAAAACAGGCTGAAAGCAGCTTAAGCCAAAAGGAATATATCAAAGCTCGTTATTTGTTCAAACTGGCTTACGGGTCTTTTGCCAATCAGGGGAACTATACAAAAGCCATCGAATGCGGAATCAAAGCTAATTCGTTATTTACACGTGAGAATTTATATAAAGAAGCTTTTCGATTTGTGCCGAGACATGGACCAACGTATCCGAGAAGGTGAGCAAAAACAGAATAAGGCGTTTCCTGATTTGAAATTTTTGGTCACTAAAGAACGTTTCCTGATGTATATTTCTCTTAAGAATGCAGCTCAAGCCAAGGTGCAACTGGATAGGCTGGAAGAGATTGCCCAAGCTTCACAAAGCTCCGAATTAAATAAAGCTCTGCTGTACGCTAAAGCTAACTATTATTATACATTCGGGCAAAATGCCCAGGGGGATACTTATTTTAGACAGCTTATTTCCGAGTATAAGTCTCAAAAAGAGTACGAAAAAATAAACGACTGCTACAGAAATCTAATATCTATTGCCCGAAAGGCTAATAATGTCTCTTTTATGGACCGTACGTACCGGAATTTTATGGTATGGGCCGATTCGGTAAAAATACTTACGGCTCAGGATGAACTGAATGTTCTCAAACAAAAATATGACAAGAGTTTAAAGACCATACAAGAAAAAGATAGTTCGCTCAAAAACCGGCAATATACAATTATCGGGCTATGTACTGTCATTGCCATTCTTTCGGCCGCATTGGTTGTCATCATTTTTGTTTTATTGCGATTTGTTCTGAGCAACAAAAAGCTCAAAAAGAACATCTCTATAGCCAATGACCATAATGAATTGAAAACAAAATTTATCCAAAATATTTCTGCTCAGATGGGCCCTACACTGGATAGCTTGTCGGCGAGTGCAGAGTCATTGTCGGATATTGCCGAAACTCAATCGATACAAATGCAGAGACAGATAAATGCCTTGAAAAAATTCAGTGATGATATACAGGAGCTCTCATCACTGGAAAATTCATTATCCGATATTTACGAAATGGAAATGATAAATGCCAACCGCTTTTGCGAATCGGTAATGAACAGTGTAAGAGATAAAGTACAACCGGGTGTTTCGGTTATGGTAAACGCCATAAATATGCAGGTAAAGACCAACCCTGTCCAACTCGAAAAAATACTTTCTCACTTGTTGGCAAATGCGGCAATACATACTCAATCGGGCAAAATAATGCTCGATTATAAAAAGAGAGGTGCTCATACACATCAATTTATTGTGACGGATAACGGCCCCGGTATTCCTGCAGAACGTCAGGAAAATTTGTTCAAACCGTTTGCCGAAATAAAGGATTTGACTCAGGGCGACGGATTGGGTTTGCCTATATGTTCTCTAATCGCCGTAAAGATGAATGGCAGCCTTACTCTTGATACTTCGTATACACGGGGATGTCGTTTTGTCCTGGAGCTGCATGTATAAAAAAACAGGCGATAATATCTTTTATTTTGTGCACGTTTAAGATTGTCACAAAATCATCTATCCAAATTCTTGGTAAAAAAGACGAGGTATTTTGTTTTATAAAAAGCAGTCGTAACCGATTGGTATATTGTTATTTATTGCATAATATCCAGTGTTCTCCATATCTGAGCAATACGGGGTCTCTTTTGAGGTCACCGCTGTCTAATAACTTTATCGCTAATTTGAGACAGACATAGTACAACCCATCGGTTTTTGAGGTATTTATAAGCCTAAAGAGCACGTTTTGTAAAAATATTTCTATAAAATATGGATAAGCTCTAAGCTTATACTGCAAAATTATGTCTACCTTTGCAGCCGAAAAATAAAAGGACATTTTATCATCCATATATGATTATGAAACGGGGGTTATTGCTTTTTTTTAGTGCGGTATTTTGTATTCCGGCGTTTACTCAAAGAAAAAATTTTACGTATAATTTTTATGGCTTTGTAAGGGCCGACTTATTCTATGATACTCGGAATAATGAGACTACGGTATCTGACAACTTTTATCTTTTTCCCAAAAATACGGTTTATGATGCGGACGGAAAGGATTTGAATGCAAAGCCCAGCGGCTCATTCTACACATTCTGTACTCGTCTGGGCTTAGATGTCACCGGCCCACGGATATGGGGTGCCGAAACTTCGGCTAAAATAGAGACTGACTTTGGAGGTTTCTCGTCCAGTACTACCATGTTGCGTATACGACAAGCGTATATCAATCTGGCCTGGTCTCATTCTTCATTGCTTATCGGGCAAACATGGCACCCGCTTTTCGGAGAGGTATCGCCTACTGTGCTGAATCTTTCTACCGGGGCTCCGTTCCAGCCGTTCAACCGCAGCCCGCAATTGCGATATCGGTATAACCATACATATTTTACAGCAACTGCCTCGGCTATTTACCAATTGATATACCAGTCGACCGGTCCCAAAGGGAAAAATGCCGAATATTTGAAAAACGGAATGATACCGGAATTGTTTGCGGGAATCGATTTTCATAAGAATAAATTTCTGGCCGGAGTGGGTGTCGAAATGATTTCTCTAAAACCTCGTACAGAAGCGACCGTAACGCAAAACGTAGGAGGAGAAGAGGTATCCAAGACATTCAAGGTAAATGAGCGCATTACGACGACTTCGTTTGTCGCTCAGATAAAATATACCGAATCTAAATACCGACTGGCAGCCAAAACGGTATATGGGAAAAACCTTTGCCACTTATCTGTTCCCGGTGGTTATGGTGTAACTTCGGAAGATCCCACTAACGGAAGCCGTAAATATACTCCTTACAGGACTTCTTCAACATGGGTAAATGCTGTATACGGGACTAAATACCAGGTAGGCATTTATGGCGGATATGCCAAGAATCTGGGAACGTCACAATCTCTTGCCAACGTCGACAACGGTCGTTACGGGAGTGCTCTGGATGTAGACCAGATGGTATGCGGTGCCGCGCATTTTGCATACGTTCTCCCTCACTGGAAAGCCGGTATCGAACTGAATTGTACAACGGCTTATTATGGCGATATAAATATGTCGACAGGAAGGGTCGGCAATACGCATGCCGTTACCAACTTGCGAATCTTGGGTCTGGCTATTTACTATTTTTAAGCGGCTCTACTCACGACATACCCCGCCTCCTTTTTCGGGAAACGGGGTATGTCGTGTAAAAATTTCTCCAAACCAGTCTTAAATTCCGAATAAAAAAGTCAGGGATTTACTGTCTTTAAAGTCTTTTGCCGTATTTCCTGCATAGATTTCTCCTTGTGTCAAGGATAATTTTTTTACCGGACTGCCCGGAGCAAAATTCATATCTTTCAAATCGACCCAAAATATATCGGGGCTTAATGTAGATTCGAAATAATAGACTTTGTTTCTTTGGTCTGATACCGTACGCCAACGTGTCGAGGCAATATTGGGCTGTTCGGGGACGGATATCCCCAACGGGACGGAAACGTTCCGCATTACACTAAATACCCCGGCTACTGCCAAGCGAAAGTCCGGAGTGAGCGGCAAGGCATTGATATAAAACGATGCCCGGACAAAACGGTCGGATGCGCGATTTGTCCCCGGCAACATCACCATACCTCCTATTTGTTTCCAATAATCATTTAACGTCAGTTGCTTGTCATATGTAGGTGAATTGGTCATCACCTGACATTCCTTACCTTGATGTATTATCAGATTGCCGTCAATATATTCAAAAATCGCACTATTCCCTGATGCATCGGAAACGGACAAGTGCAAAGTAGATTTGTAACCATTGGGCAGGTCGGGTGCATCGATTCTGAACAGCTCTTTTTTTAATTCAGCAACTGTTTCTTCTACTGTGGAAAAATTATCCAGCACATACTGGGTCCATATGCTCAGTCCCATTATGGGGCGATTATCGTTTTCTCTCTTATATGAAGATTCTGTCAGAAAGAGCAAATTGGCAACCAATCCTTTTTCGTTCATTCCGTCACATACTCCTATATCGTATCCGGCAGTCACGACACTTCCGTACTTGGAGGTCCATTTCACTGTATTTTCCGTTATTGCGCCTCTTTTTTGCATTCCTCTCGGAAACATATATATGTTTGACTGGGGATCTTCTTTCCAATCCATGGTTCGTCCAGTCACTATCATGTGATCCGGGCCCAAATAAACGGCTCGCGTACAGGCTCGTGGTTGTTCTACACAGATAGCCAAGCCAATACCCAGCATAAGGAACGGTATATTTTTTTTTGCTTTCATAGATGTATTTTTTATAATGACTTTATTCTCATAGTTATATAACAAATGTTCTCGCTGCATTGTTTCTAAGGCCCTGTCTAAATTTTCCGATAAAAGTAACTTCTGCCAAGTCCTTTTTACACTTTCTTTTAAGGGTGTTCTTTTTCGTCCGTATTTACCAAATGGACTGCTATCATCTTCTTAAATTCAGAAAAATATCCCTGAAAAGAACTCTCAATGCTGACCCAGTCAAAATTTAGACAAACTCTTAGAATACTCAGGGGTTTATCACATAAAATGATTATATTCGTAGCGGAAAAACTTCAGAGTCTGTTTAAGCCGGCTCTTCATAATTCAGTATTTAATATCATGCGGAAAGAATTTCTTTTTATCGGTAGTGCTCTAATCGCAAATGCTACACTTCTCAAAGCTGAGAAACATCGTGAAAACCCGGTTAATGTCATTTATATTCTTGCCGACGACCTCGGTTACGGAGATATAGGTTGCTACGGTCAGGATAAAATAAAGACTCCCCATATAGACCGAATGGCACAAGAGGGTATGTTGTTTACCCAACACTATGCCGGATGCACGGTAAGTGCGCCGTCCCGTTGTTCTCTTATGACGGGATTGCATACAGGACATTCACAAATACGAGGTAATAAAGAGATAAAGCCTGAGGGACAACAGCCCATGGAGGCAACGACATATACATTGGGCCGGCTTATGAAATCGGCAGGATATGCAACTGGCATCTTCGGTAAATGGGGATTGGGGTATCCGGGTTCTATGTCGACTCCCAACAAAATGGGATTTGACGAATTTTATGGGTATAACTGCCAGAGGCAGGCCCACAGTTATTATCAAGACCATTTATGGCACAATGAAAATAAAGTCATATTTGACGGGAACAGGAACAATGAACGGAAGGTCTATGTACAGGATTCTATCCATGCACATGCATTACAATTTATACAAGAAAATAAGGACAGGCCTTTTTTCGCCATGCTGACATATACTTTACCTCACGCCGAGTTGAACTTACCTCACGATTCCATTTATAGAATGTATGAGAATGCCTTCGAAGAGATTCCGTACAACGGCCAAAGAGGTTATTATCCTTCGGAGAAGCCATACGCTTCCTTTGCCGCCATGGTTACCCGTCTCGACATGTATGTAGGGGAGGTAATAGCCCAGTTGAAAGAGCTGGGTATCGATAAAAATACAATCGTTATCTTTACCAGTGACAACGGCCCTCATCAGGAGGGCGGGGCCAATCCCGATTATTTTAAAAGTTACGGCCCGCTCAAAGGTCTCAAACGAGATGTATATGAAGGGGGTATCCGGGTTCCGATGGTTGCATGGTGTCCTGGCTTGATAAAACCGGAAACCAGAACCAACCACATTTCGGCTTTCTGGGATGTAATGCCGACACTGGCTGAACTTACCCGCACCAAACTGCCTCAATCGGGAGATGGCATATCATTCCTTCCTACCCTATTGTCAAAGGATGGGCAAAAAAAACATGATTATCTCTACTGGGAATTTCATGAGCAAAACGGCAGGGTGGCTCTCCGAAAAGATAACTGGAAGCTGATAAAACAGCCTATCGTCGGGAAGACGATTATCGAGCTATATGACTTGAGCAATGATATACATGAAGACCATAACCTGGCCGGACAATATCCTCAAAAGGTAAAAGAACTCGAAAAAATATTGGACCAGGCCCGAGTGCCCTCTCCTATTTTCAACTTCGGCAGACCGGAGTGAGTTCCCAACCGGTAATTTGCTCTCATTTTTGCCATAAAGGATTTAGCGAAACTATAATAATATTGGTATTGTCAAAGATTCATTATTATTTATATTGTCTTATTGATTAAATATAATTACCTTTGCACGCTGTTTATGTAAAGGTAATTTTTCATAGAGAGGTATGTGAATTATCGGATTTCAAGTATAGTAGAGACGGAAAATTATAAAATTTCCGAGAGGTGTACCTGAACTTAATTTATACAATAATATAAAAATGACTTGGATTGAAAATCTTCTGTTTACCACTGAGTCGGTCGCGCATACCGTATTTCTATACGCGTTTGTGATAGCTTTAGGGGTATATTTGGGGAAAATGAAATTTTTCGGAATTTCCCTGGGTGTTACATTTGTGTTATTTGTCGGTATTGTCGCCGGGCATTTCGGATTTGTCGGAGAAAAGAATATCATGCACTTTTTGCAGGAATTCGGACTTATTCTTTTCGTCTATTCCATCGGTCTACAGGTGGGACCCGGATTTTTCTCGTCTTTCAAAAAAGGAGGTATGCGACTGAATATGCTGGCAGCCGGCATCGTGTTGCTTAATATTGTCGTGGCATTTGCCATCTATCTTATAGCTAATGGTCGTATAGAAATGCCTATGTTGGTAGGTATCCTTTCGGGAGCGGTAACCAATACACCGGGACTCGGTGCTGCACAACAAACATTGGCTCAATTACATTTTGACGGAAAGCTGGATGTCGTACCGGAAATCGCTTCGGGATATGCGGCCGCGTATCCGTTAGGTGTTGTAGGTATCATTGGTTCTATGTTGATAATCAGAGCTTTGTTTAAGGTAAAACTGGATAAAGAAACGAAAGAAATAGAGGAAGAAAATAAAGAAAGTTTGCTCACCCCTCATCTGGTGACTTATAAAGTGGAAAATCCTCTGATTTTCGGTCGTACAGTGCTGGATATGGCACATATTATCGAACGTAATTTTGTCATTTCGCGTATTAAGAAAAAGAATGACGAGGTTATCATCCCCAAATCGGATACGGTTATCGAAGAGGGAGACCTTCTTCTAACTGTTTTGTCGGTACAGGATGAAGATGCCCTGAAAGCTTTTATCGGGAAACCGGTAGAGATGGACTGGAAAGCGATTCCCGCTCCGGTCGTTTCTCGTCGTATATTAGTCACCAAGCCGGAATTTAACGGCCGCAAAATCGGTTCGCTCCGTTTGCGCATGGGTTACGGGCTGAACGTCACCCGCCTCAACCGTGCCGGTGTAGACCTTGTTGCCAATCCTAATCTGACTTTACAGGTAGGCGACCGGTTGACGGCAGTAGG
>ERZ772867.3838-NODE-3838-length-11991-cov-3.227631_pt1 | contig 11991 bp, 8 predicted proteins | sample MGYA00511341_ERZ772867 | MGnify/ENA primary metagenome ERZ772867 (study PRJEB29015, sample SAMEA2737707) | human gut metagenome | biome: human gut; feature: human-associated habitat; material: faeces | place: China | collected 2012 ... | reverse complement strand
TAAATATATTGTATCTTCCGCTTCTGCAGCCAGATACACTGGTAAGAATTGCTTCCTGGATCAGGTTACTGTCCTGATACTCATCAATCATGATTTCTTCAAACTGCTTCTGATATTCTTCCGCTATTTTGGACGGAACAAAACCATTTTCCGTCTTCTGCGTTAGAATCCTCAGTGCGTACTGTTCCATATCAGAAAAGTCGATCATATTCTGGGCACGCTTCTGCTCTTCGAATCTCTCTGCAAAAAGCCGCACCAGATCCGCCAGTTCTTCCATTGCCGGAGCACATACCCGAAGATCTTCCACCAGTTCTTCCGGACTTTCATAGAAATACTGGGCGCTCATATTTTTCACAATCCCTTTGACCATTTCCCTGATCTTTTTGACCAGGTCAATCTTTTCTTCTGATACTGTTTTATCCTTGTTTGCTGCGATCCTCGCCCATTTTACATTCGAAAATGCTTCCGCAAGACTTTTATAAGACGCCCTGTTACACAATTCTTCGATGACCTGCAGATCTTTTTCTAGTGTTGCTTCATATACGGCAGGCCCTTCCGGACTTAATGCCACATTTTCCGCATAGATAAGCAGTTCTTTTGCATCTTCCAGATTCTTTCTGATATCTGTCATCACTTTCTTCATGATGCTGCTTCCTTCCAGTGCCTTTACATCCGGGATTTCATAGGCTTTTACACAGGAATCCAGCCACGCTTCACTGTCCGGATAACTTCTGGAAAACTCATAAATTTTAAGTATCAGATCCTCAATCTTTTTATCATTCCGGCCGGTACTGTACGCTGCGGTAAAGTCAAGAAAACGCTTACTTCCTTCCTGATATTTTTCCTCCAGCATATCTTCCAGTACATCATGTCTTAGGAGCTTTAATTCGCCTTCTTCACCAATTCTGAATCCCGGATCAATATCAATCGCATGAAAATGATCACGGATCACGGAAAGGCAGAAACTGTGTATCGTTGTGATCTGCGCATTATGGATCAGAGTAGCCTGCTGCTTCAGATGTTCATTATCCGGATATTCCATCAGTTTCTTTTCGATTGCCAGCCGGATTCTTTCTTTCATTTCCGATGCTGCTGCCTCCGTAAAAGTAACGATCAGAAGTCGGTCCACATCCATCGGAGGGTCATCTTTTGTCAACATTGTGATGATTCGTTCTACCAGAACTGCCGTTTTCCCGGAACCTGCTGCCGCTGATACCAGAATATTGCGATTCCGTAATCGGATTACTTTCTCCTGTTCTTCCGTCCACTTCACACCCATGGCTATTCTCCTCCTTTCTGCTCCATCCGCATTGCTTCCATTGCTTCTTCTTTTCCCGTTGTTCCTATATCACGATATTCATATCCCGGGATTTTCACGTCGAAGCCGCACACCTGCCGGTATGGACAATAATCACAGCCGCTTTCCTGTCCTCTCTTATATGGAAGTGCTCCTACATCTCCATTTAATATCTTTGTTCTTGCATCTTTCATCTTTTTCCGGGCATGTACCATCATTGCCTGGAAATCCTCTCCCGCAACTACTTTAGAGTATCCGGACACACTGCCGTTCTTATTATATTTCACCGGGACTGCCATAGATTCTCCCGTTGTATCCCGGTCCAGATGCTTAAGGATCTCTGCCTTTAACGGTATGATCCCGTCTGGTTTCAGCTGCTTTAAGACTGCCTGTTCTGCTTCTTCTTTATCTTTCGTCTTATCTACAATCGGATCCTGGATCCGATAATAAAATACGCCCGCAGGAACAACTTCTTTCTCCGGGTGGCGTTTCTTCTGAAATTCTATTGCCGCATCCATATAGATCATAAGCTGAAGCTGCAGGCCGTGATACAATGCTACGATATCAAACGCCTTGCTTCCAGTCTTATAATCCATCACCTTAACATATACCTGTTCTTCGGTTTCACACACATCTACTCTGTCGATCTTTCCTCCAAAGAAACGAAGCTCATACGCCTCCGGCACAAAATCTCCTGCCTTAAGCTGATTCGTAAGTGCCCATACTGTGCGTTCCAGCATCTGTTTCATCCTGACGATCAGTTGTTCATTTCTCGCCGAACTGTATAACACTGAGTTACCATAGTCTGTGATCGCTGCCTCCACACATTCATCGATCATTTCTTTTCTCTGTTCTTCTGTCAGGATCGTCCAGCCGCCTGCTTCAGATGCTTTTTTTGAAAATAATTCCAGGGCACTGTGACATACATTTCCAAGATCCACTGCTTTAAACTCATATACCGGCCGTTCTTTCAGACGTAATCCATATGCAAGGAAATGTGCACATGCACAACTTGCATACCGTTCCATTCGGGTAATACTTCCTTCGAAATTTTCACCGTAAAGCTGCTTTGCAACGCTTTCCGACAATGGATCCTCCGGACATCTGTAGTACCATGCCGTTAAAAGTTCGTCTACTTTTTCTTTCCACTTTGGATCTTTCTGATACCAGGTATAAAGCTCCTGCCATGTGACATCCAGATTTTTCTCCTGAAGACCACGGATCAGATATTTTACCCCTGTTTTTTCCGTCAGTTCTTTTTGCACCAGTTCCTTCTCATCCTCGTCCCGTACCTTCACATCCGGATACAGACGCAATAATTCCTGAATCAGATAGGAAGGTCTTAATGCCTTCCCGTCCGCGGACACCTTGCTGTAATATACCTTAAGCTTTTCCGATGGTTTCGTCAGATTCATATACAGATAGAACTTCTGGACATAAGCTTTTTCTTTACCTCCCGCAGACAACGCATGATCAGCCTGACGGAATTTTTCTCTGTCGCGTTCAGACAGAAGTCCCGTTCTTAAAAGCGCCCCCGGCAGGAAACAGTCATTGGCTCCCACAAAAAAGAGTGCTCTTATATCTTTCAGTCTGGTCCTTTGCATATCTCCGGCTACCACCTGATCTACACTTGGCGGAATAACGCCGACCCTTGCTTCTTCAAGACCTGCATCCAGAAGTTTACAATACTCACTTAAGCCCACCGGTTCCTCTCCGAGAAGTGCCACAAACTTATCAAACAACTCTATGATGATCCGGTAAATCTGAGAATATTCCTTTGCCAGAGCCAGTTCCCCTGCCTCTTGAAATTCTTCTTCTGTTTTCTTAAGTCTTTCCTGAATATTCTCCTGAACCATAAATTCATATACTGCCAAGGTAATATCTTTTACGGTTTTCCTCTTTTGTTTTAAAACAAACATCAGATTATCCACTTTTTCTACCATTTGTACTCGGTAATGATTCAGCCTCTCCAGTTCCTCTTCTTCCATCCCTTTCATACGACGGATCCATCGGTTCTGCCAGCCCTTATAGCCCCGGATTCCGAGTCCGATCACATAATTTTCCAGTTCATCGACCTCTTCATAACTAAATCCTGCAAGATTCGTCCGCAGGAAACGGAATACACTTTCATAAGAGAAATTCTTCTCTGCCATATTCAGAAGACTTCTCAGGTACTCTACAAATGAATTCAGCAGAATACTTCTCTTATGATCCATAAATACAGGAATTCCATATGTTTCAAATGCCTGTTCCAGATAGTCTCCATATACATTCATATCACTGACTATGACACCAATCTCACGATAACGGTATCTTTCTTTTCTTACCAGTTTCCTGATCTCTTCTGCTACAGCCATTGATTCTTCTCCCGGATTTCGCGCCACATGAATTCCAAGATTTTTCACTTCTTTTTCATATGTTCCTGCTCCATATCTGAAAATATTCCGCTCCAGAAATGCCAGCTCTTTATTTTTCTCAAAACGCTTTACCGGATATCCATACAGGCAGACCGGTTCCTCTAACGCAATGTGTTCTTCCCTCGCCAGACTGATTAATGTTGTCACCATCTGCTTGCTCAGTCCAAACAGCTGATATGGATGTCTGTAAGAATATGGATTCTCCCTTTCATCCATGATAACCGTTATCCATACACCCTTACAATATTTCATAAGCTCCAGAACCAGCCTGTTCTGCACCGGTGTAAAGCCTGTAAATCCATCCAGTACCACTGTGCTGTTCTTTAAAAGCTCTGATTCTCTAACTTCTCGGCTCAGCACATCTAACAACTCTTCCTTTGTGATATAACGTTCTCTTAAATAATCCTGAAAACCATCATATAAAAGCCGGATGTCTTTTAATTTATAATATAACCTGGATTCTTCATCCAGCGAATCTATCATATCATCCAGTTCTTCTTCCCCGATATCATATTGTGTAAATTCCGAAATCACGGATTTGACCTCAGAGATATACCCCAGTTTCTTAATATTTCCCTTTAGGACAGTCAGTTTATCCTCATAATTCCCTGCGATCTTTCGCAGGATCAGATTCTTTCCCTCATCATCCAGTACCGGTATTTTCTTTACTCCGGTCTCTTCAAACACACGGTATGCAAGACGTGCGAAGCTCAATACATCAATATTCATGATTCCGTGTCTCGGATGCATACGAACCAGATCTTTCTGTGTCTGCATTGTAAACTGCTCCGGTACAAGCACTATGAAATTCTCCTGTGGATTTTTTTCAGATTCTTCTATGACATGCTGATATAAATACGTTGATTTTCCTGAGCCCGACGGCCCAAATACAAATTTTAAAGGCATAAGGTTTCCTCCTTATGCCCTAGTATAACACGAATATATGTTTGTTGTATACATATTAGTCTACAATGCGCGAAGTCTTTCTGCAAATTCATTGCTTAATGTTACCTTTGCAATATAGAAGACATCACCTGTCATATATACATTCCAGTCATCTTCTACTTCTACCTGAAGTTCTCCTCCAGGCATATGAACGATCACTTTACTGTTCGTAAGTCCCAGTTTGTACGCTACACCTGCTGCCGCACATGCTCCGGTTCCGTTTGCCATGGTGTATCCGGCTCCTCTTTCGTAAGTTTCAATTGCGATATTGTTCATATCAATGACATTCATGAGCTCTGTATTGATATGATTCGGGAAATACCTTGCGCGCTCGGACTCCCTTCCGATCTTACACACCAGTGGCTCTGAAATCTCCTGCATCGGGATCACGCAATGCGGATTTCCGATGGATACACAGGTTGCCGGGTACAATGTCCGCCCGAATACCATATCCTCATTGATAACCTGTCTGCGCTCTCCGATCACCGGGATTTCATCACTCCAGAATGACAGTTTCCCCATAGAAACCTTCAGCCTGCTTCCCTCTTCATTCAGGTAAGTGATTTCTACCTCGCCGCCATCGGTCAGCATTGTATAATGCTTCTTCTGTACATATCCTGCATCTTTCAAATATTTGGCAAAAATCCGCACACCGTTTCCGCTCTTTTCGGCAATGCTTCCGTTCGGATTCCAGATACGGACTGCCATCTGCTTTTCTTCCATTAACGGTCCTTCCAGAATCCCGTCTGCTCCAAGCCCCATATTCCGGTTACAGAGCATTTTCACATTTTCTTCATTCAGCTCCAGTTCATTTTTATTTGGATCATAGACCAGATAATCGTTTCCCAACCCGTGATAACGTTCTAATGTGATATCCATTTTTCTGCCTCCTCGATATTGCTTCCTGATTTGTCTCTGTTTTTATTATATCCCGCATTTTCTTCAAATAGAATAGAGAAAATGCTTTCTATATTGCAAATAATGCTCTATACTGAAAGTATCTTATTTTTCAGGAGGTTATTATGGGCGGATACAATAAGCGTGGATACTTAAACAGTGACTTTAAGATTTTTCATCTGACCGATCAGATTTCCACAGAATTTGAATTTCATTACCACGAATTCCACAAAATCACGATTTTTATTTCCGGTAATGTGCAATACTTTGTAGAAGGAAAGACATATCCTTTGGAACCTTACGACATTGTCCTCGTAAACCGGAATGATATCCACAGGGTTCAGGTGGATCCTTCTCTTCCCTATGAACGGATCATCGTCTATATTTCTCCCGGTTTTATTGATGCCTACCGGACTGATGACTATGATCTTTCCTATTGTTTTGAAAAAGCAAAAAAAGAACATTCCAATGTGCTGCGCATTCATTCTCTTGAAAAAAGCTCTCTTTTCAAGATCACGAACCGCCTGGAACGTTCTTTTTCTGATACGGAATATGCCGGCAGTCTGTACCGGCAGATCTTATTTTTGGAATTTATGATCCACCTCAACCGGGCTGCCATTAAAAACCGGGTAGAATTTCTGGACACCAGTCTGTACAATCCGAAGATCGTCGATCTGATCCAGTATATCAACCAGCACCTGACAGAATCTCTGGACGTAGATTTTCTCTCTTCCCGGGTTTATCTGAGCAAATATTATATGATGCGCCTCTTCAAAGCGGAAACCGGATATACCATCGGAAATTATATCACCTACCGCAGGCTTTTGCTTGCCCGCACTTTGATCCTGGATGGGATGCCGATCACGCAGGCCTGCCTTGCAAGCGGCTTTCAGGATTACTCCACATTTTCACGAGCCTACAAAACAGAATTTCACGAACCACCCAGAACGCTTTTACATCACTCTGACTGAGATGTCTCAAACAGAATTTCCATCCGTGTTCCTTTTCCGGTATCACTCTCCACACTTACCTTTGCATTGTGAAGCAGCGCTCCATGCTTCACGATGGAGAGTCCCAGCCCTGTGCCGCCCCGCTCTTTGGAATGACTTTTATCCACTCTGTAGAACCGCTCAAAGATTCGCTCCTGATGCTCTTTCGGTATCCCGATCCCGGTATCATTCACCTGAACTTTTGGGCCATTCAGTGTGCTGCCTACCCAGACAGAGACACTTCCGCCCTCTACATTATATTTGATCGCATTCTCACAAATATTGTAGATCATCTCATCCAGGATCTGCCGGATTCCCACATAGGTTACCGGCTCTCCTGAAAGAGAAACATGAACATGCTTCATACTTGCCTGCATGGACAGTCTGCTGATAATCTCTCTGCTCAGTTCGTAAAGATCTACTTCTTCTTTTTCAATCTCTACGGAGCCTTCATCCAGTTTGGATAATTTTATGATATCTTCGATCAATGTGATCAGGCGTTTTGCTTCTTTGTAAATCCGCTCTGAAAAATTGGGAATATCCTCCGGACGGACCAGTCCGTTTTTCATGATCTCCGCATAGCCGGAAATCGAAGTCAGCGGCGTTTTCAATTCGTGAGAGACATTTGCGGAAAACTCTTTTCTCATATCTTCCACTGCCGCTTTTTCTTTGTTCCGTCTGTCCATCGCAGTCAACAGCGGCCTTAATTCTTCATAGACCACATTTTCCAGCGGATGCTCAATATCCAGTTCATTGATCGGACGAATCAGCCGTTCTGTCTGCCAGCGCCCGAGAATCCATGCAAATATCATCATCACAACTGCCAGTACCCCGATCACCGGAAGTGTATCTCTTGCCATAGCTCCCAGATTGTCCATCGTCTTTGCCACGCGAAGTACAGAGCCATCCTGCAGAAGGATCGCATAATAATACATCTCTTTTCCAACGGTTCCGGATACGCGGACATCCTCACCGGTTCCACTTGCAAGCGCCTCTTTTACCTCCGGACGTTTGCTGTGATTTTCCAGTGTTTCTGCGTCATTGCCTGAATCATAAAGCACCTTTCCCTCCGTACTGATTCTCGTGACCCGGGTTTTTATATCCACTCCGTCCATTTCTTTCAGATACGCTGGTCCCGAAATATCGACAGCAGTCCGGATATACCTGGCCTCCTGATTCACTTCTTCTTTTAGCAGCGTCAGGTTCTTCTGATACATAACCAGTGTCAAAAGTCCATAAAAAATCAGGATCGTCACAAACAGAACAAGAAGCATACTTCTCTGGATCTTAGCCTTCATTGCCTCCTCCTATTCTGTAGCCGACTCCCCGTACAGTCTTGATAATATCGCCTTTTTCTCCCAGCTTCTGTCTGAGTGTCCGCACATGCACATCTACCGTTCTTGTCTCTCCATCAAAATCATATCCCCAGATATCCTCTAAAAGCTGATCTCTTGTCAGTACAATATTCTGGTTTCTCATCAGTCTCTCCAGGAGCTCAAACTCCTTCAGTGTCAGTGTCACGATTTCTCCTGCCACTTTCACTTCATGCTTTTTCACATCTACACTGACTCCGTTGACTGACAGCATATCCTGCTCCTGCACTCTGCCGGATCTTCGAAGAACTGCTTTGATCCTGGATACCAGCTCCATCATTCCGAAAGGCTTGGTCACATAATCATCCGCTCCCGAATCCAGACCGATCACCTTGTCATACTCTGCACCCTTTGCAGTCACCATGATCACCGGAATATCCTTCGTCTTTGCGGAATTCTTCAGCTTTTTCAAAAGCTCCAGCCCATCCTCACCCGGAAGCATGATATCAAGTAAAATAAGCTCTGGCGTATCAAACGCCAAAGCTTCCATAAATGCCGTGCCTTCTGCAAATCCCTTTGCCTTAAGACCGGTCGTCTCCAGAGTGTAAATGACCAGTTCGCGGATATTGTCATCATCTTCCACGCAATAAATCATATCTTTTCTCCTTTTTACACTTATACATTCACTCCGTTTCGGTGTACTCCTGTAATGGAAAATTCCACCCACTCTGCAATGTTGGTCGCATGATCTCCGATACGCTCCAGATATTTTGTCACCATGATCAGATCCACGATCCGGCTGCCCCGCTGCCCTTTATTGATCGCGATATAATTTACCATCTCTTCCCGGATATTGTCAAAGAGGCGATCCACTTTATCATCTTCCAGCATTACCTGGCGCGCAAGCTCCAGATCTTTCTGTACATACGATGTGACGCTGTCGCGCACCATCTTACTTACAACAGATGCCATTCTTCCGATATCCTTGATATCTACGCTTTCCTCTGTATTGGCTGAAATTACGATTTCCGCAATATCTGCCGTCTGATCTCCGATTCGCTCCATATCTGTGATCATCTTCAATGCTGCTGAGATTCTTCTCAGATCCTTTGCCACCGGCTGCTGCTGTAAGAGCAGTTTCAGACAAAGCTTTTCAATATCTTTTTCCATCTCATCGATCTCAGCATCCGCATTGATCACTGCCTTTGCCTGCTCAATACTTCCATCGCTCAACGCCTTTGTCGCATTCGCGATCGCACTCTCACACAACTCACCCATATGAATAAGCTGCTCCTCCAGTATCTGTAGCTGTCTGTCAAATTTGTTGCGCATAAATTAACCAAACCTCCCTGTAATATAATCTTCCGTTCTCTTATCAGACGGAATGGAAAACAATGTTTCTGTGTTGTTGTACTCAATCACTTCTCCAAGAAGGAAAAAGGCTGTGTTATCCGACACACGTACCGCCTGCTGCATGTTGTGTGTTACCATGACAATAGTATAATCTTTTTTCAGTTCCATCGCAAGGTCTTCTATCTTCGATGTAGAGATCGGATCCAGAGCGGATGTCGGCTCATCCATCAAAAGTACTTCCGGTTCTACTGCAAGTGCTCTGGCAATACAGAGTCTCTGCTGCTGTCCTCCGGACATTCCCAACGCACTTTTTTTGAGACGGTCTTTACACTCATCCCAGATTGCCGCATTTCGCAGTGACTTTTCTACAATATCATCCAGTTTTGCTTTGGAACGGATTCCGTGTGTTCTCGGTCCATAGGCAATATTGTCATAAATGCTCATTGGAAATGGGTTTGGTTTCTGAAACACCATTCCTACCCGCTTACGGAGCAGGTTCACATCCATTCCTTTGAAGATATTCTGTCCGTCCAGAAGGATATCACCATCGATACAGCATCCTTCCACCAGATCATTCATGCGGTTGATGGACTTTAATAACGTGGACTTTCCGCATCCACTCGGTCCGATAAACGCTGTAATTTTATTTGCCTCTATTTCCAGATTGATATTTTTGAGTGCTTTAAAATCTCCGTAATATAAATCCAGGTTTTTCACACTGATCTTCCCCATTGTTTATTCCTTTCTCTCTACGCTTTTGTCAGTTTTTTCGCGATTACGCTCGAAATCGTGTTGATTCCGACTACAAGTATCAGAAGAATGACTGCTGTTGCATATGCCTGATCCATGTACAGTCCTTCACTGGACAGATTGTACATATGAACTGCCAGGGTTCTTCCGGAACCAAAAACATTTGTCGGTACCTGTGCAACAGTACCTGCTGTATAGATCAGCGCCGCTGTCTCTCCCACAATTCTTCCAACCGCCAGGATGATTCCTGCTAAAATTCCAGGAATTGCCGACGGGAGTACAATCTTAAATACGGTACGCAGCTTTCCTGCTCCCAGTCCAAAACTTCCCTCTCTGAAGGAATCCGGAACTGCTTTTAACGCTTCTTCTGTTGTTCTCATGATCAGCGGAAGGATCATGATCGCCAGTGTAAACGCACCGGCCAGCAGGGAAAATCCCCATCCTAATGTATTGACAAAAAACAACATTCCGAACAATCCATATACGATGGAAGGGATTCCGGAAAGTGTCTCTGTTGTCAGACGGATCACTTCCACAAATTTATTCCCTTTCCCTGCATACTCTACAAGGAAGATCGCAGAGAAGATTCCAAACGGAACCGCGATCAGCAAAGAAAGCAGCGTCATGATAATCGTGTTAATCAAAGCCGGCATCAAAGAGGCATTCTCAGATGTATATTCGAACGCGAACAAAGACGGCTTGATATGCGGCACTCCGTTGATCAGAATATAAGCGATCAAAAACAGCAGAACCGCAAACGTGATAATTGCTCCCAGCATCACCAGAAGCATTACAATAAATGAGCCCGGATGTTTTAAATAGCTTTTCAGCTTTTCTCCGATTCCAGTCTGATTACTCATGTTCTGTCCTCCTTTTCAGCATTGCTACACTGAAGTTGATGATCAGGATGAACACAAATAATACTACACCTGTCGCGATCAGCGCTTCCCTGTGCAGACCTGTCGCATATCCCATCTCCAGTACGATATTTCCTGTCAGTGTACGCATTCCCTGCAGGATATTTTGTGCAATTCTCGGCTGATTTCCCACGATCATGATAACTGCCATGGTCTCTCCGATCGCACGTCCGATTCCCAGCACGATTCCTGCCAGTACTCCGGATTTTGCAGCCGGGATCACAACTGTAAAAATACTTCTCTCATGGGTTGCTCCCAGAGCCAGAGCTCCTTCATAATAATGGGTCGGCACAGCGCGGATCGCACTCTCTGTGGTTCCGATGATTGTTGGCAAGATCATCATTCCCAGAATGATCGACGTAGTGAGAAGTCCTTTTCCGTCTCCTGCTTTTTCCACGATCCCCATCTGTTTTAATGTTCTTCCGAACTCCCGTACCATTGGCACCAGTACGACCAGACCGAAGAATCCATACACAACGGAAGGAATTCCTGCCAACAGCTCTGTTGCTGCTTTCAGCGGTCTGTATATTTTTTTCGGGCAGTACATTGCCATAAATACAGATGTCAGAATTCCGATCGGCACTCCGAACACGATCGCACCTGCTGTTACATATAAGCTTCCGATGATCATCGGGAAGATTCCAAACAGATTATTGTTCGGTCTCCACAGTTCTCCGGTAATAAATTTTACGAACCCGATTTCTCTGATTGCAGGGACTCCATTTGCAAACAAAAAGATACAAATGAGAGCTACCGCCAGTACAGAAGTACAGGCGGCTATCAAGAATACTCCCTGCATGAATTTTTCAGTCCATGCTTTTGATTTCATTCTTCTTTCCTCTTATCAATTATTCAGTTACTTCATCCCAAGTATAAGTTTCTCCTGTGTAGATGGATTTTACCTGATCAGAACTTAACTCTTCTGTCGGGTTGTCATTGTTTACGATCACTGCGATTCCGTCGGTTGCGATCACAGTTGCTTTTAATCCCTGTCCCACTTCTTCCTCTTTCAGTTCACGGGATGCCATACCAATATCATAGCTTCCTTCCAGAGTCGATGTCATACCTGTTGTAGAGTCAGATGTCTGCAGCTCGATCTTTGCATTCGGATTT
>ERZ772867.3828-NODE-3828-length-12019-cov-5.529505_pt1 | contig 12019 bp, 7 predicted proteins | sample MGYA00511341_ERZ772867 | MGnify/ENA primary metagenome ERZ772867 (study PRJEB29015, sample SAMEA2737707) | human gut metagenome | biome: human gut; feature: human-associated habitat; material: faeces | place: China | collected 2012 ... | reverse complement strand
GACGCTCGGCATGCGCTTGGAAAACTGGCCGCCTGCCAACCTCTAATTTTTTCGTTGCCCGCATTGCGCAGGAATGAAAATTTCCTGTAAAATGCGGGCCTTACGTTTTTTTCAACTCAAACCCGCCCGCCTTTGCTTCGGCAAGGGATCGAAGAGCCGGGGAAGCGTTTCCGAACACCGGATGCGCTCAATAGACTCAATAAGGAATTAAAAATGCGCCATCGTTCTGGTCTGCGTAAACTCAATCGCACGAGCGCTCACCGCCTCGCCATGCTCCGCAACATGATGAATTCGCTGCTCGAGCACGAAGCCATCAAGACCACGGTGCCGAAGGCTAAGGAACTGCGCCGCGTCGTCGAACCGATGATCACGCTCGCCAAGGTTGACACCGTTGCCAACCGTCGTCTGGCTTTCAACCGCCTGCGTAACCGCGCTATCGTGACCAAGCTTTTTGAAGTGCTCGGCCCGCGCTTTGCCAACCGCAACGGCGGCTACACCCGCATTCTCAAGATGGGCTACCGCGTTGGTGACAATGCTCCCATGGCTTACATGGAACTTACCGAACGTGCTGAAGCCGTCGAAGAAGTCAAGGAAGAAAAGGCCGCTGAATAATCGGCTCACTGCTTGATTTTTCACTTGGCGCTTCCCGCGCCAGGTAAAAAAGAACCGCTGTCGGAATTGCTCCTTCAGCGGTTTTTTCGCAACTGATTTAGTTGTTTTTGGTGTGCAGTTGCTCGAACTTCCAGCTGCTGGCGCACATCTCGGCAATTCCGTATTGCGCTTTCCAGCCCAAGAGTTTTTCGGCCTTGTCCGGGCAGCACCAGTTGGCGGCAATGTCGCCAGCACGACGCGGCAGAATCTTGTATGGCAACTTCTTGCCGCAGGCCTTTTCAAAGGCGTGGAGCACTTCCAGCACGCTGTAGCCCTTGCCGGTGCCCAGGTTGCAGATGAACAGGCCGCAGTTCGTTTCCAGCTTCTTGATGGCGCACACATGGCCGCGGGCCAGATCCACCACGTGGATGTAGTCGCGCACGCCGGTGCCGTCCGGGGTGGGATAGTCGTTGCCAAAGACATGCACCTTTTCCAGCTTGCCCACGGCCACCTTGGCGATGTAAGGCATCAGGTTGTTGGGGATGCCGTTGGGGTCCTCGCCGATCAGGCCGGACTTGTGGGCACCGATGGGGTTGAAGTAACGGAGCAGGGCCACGTTCAGGGTGGGGTCAGCCTTGCAGACATCGGTCAGGATGCGCTCGGTAAAGGCCTTGGTGGTGCCGTAGGGGTTGGTGGTGGCACCCACGGGGAAGTCCTCGGTGATGGGCACGCTGGCGGGGTCACCGTAGACGGTGGCGGAGGAGCTGAACACGAAGTTGCGGCAGTTATGGCGGCGCATCACGTCCAGAATGACCAGGGTGCAGTTGAGGTTGTTGTAGTAGTACTCGATGGGCTTGGAGACGCTCTCGCCCACAGCCTTATAGGCGGCAAACTGGATGACGGCATCGATATCGGGGCACTCGGTGAAGATCTTCTCCACGTCCTCGTGCTTTGTCATATCGGCCTGATAGAACCGGAAGTCCTTGCCGGTGATCTGCTTGACCCGATCCAGTACCACGGGGGAAGCGTTGTAATAGTTATCTGCCACCACGATGTCAAAGCCAGCGTTCAGCAGTTCGATACAGGTGTGGCTGCCGATATAACCGGCACCGCCGGAAACCAAAATTGCCATAAAAGTACCTCTCTTCTCGTCACCAAAGTTGCTTGCGCGGGGCAGGCCCGCCTTCTGCCACAAGGATACAACGTTTTGGCCGCAGAATCAAGTAACGGGAATTTTATAAGGATGGATTTTTGTTTCCAATTATTTTTCCGCGCATTGATTTACAAGCGTTTTTTGTGTTTTGCACATGGAGTGATGGAACGCTTTGTGCAAATCAGAGAAAAAGGCCCTCCCGGGCAAAGCCGTCAGGCTTTGAATGAGAGGGCTGCATTTTACAGTTTCCCGCACTGTTTGCCGGTGAAGAACCGCAGGGTGGTGTTGGCGCGGAACACTTTCCCGGCCCGCAGGGCGGTGGAGGGGAACTCCGGGTGGGAGGGGCTGCAGGGGAAGTGCTGGGTTTCCAGCGCAAAGCCGCCGTATTTCTGCATCGGCACGCCGCCCTTGCCGGGGGCGGGGCAGTCCTGCAGGAAATTGCCGGTGTAGAGCTGCACGCCGGGCTGGGTGGTATAGACCTTCATGCTGATGCCGGTCTTATCGCTGGAAGCCCAGGCGCACAGGCTCTGGCTGGCCCCGCGGCCCCTGTCGATGACAAAGCAGTGGTCATAGCCGCCGCCCACCATGGTGGTCTGGGAAAAGCCGGTGTCGATGTCCCGGCCAATGGGCTTGCCCGCCCGGAAATCCATCGGCGTGCCCGCCACGGGCAGGATATTGCCGGTGGGGCAGGTCTCGTTGTTGCCCTCCAGATAGCGGGACGCATAGATGCGCAGCTTCTGGCCCAGCACATCGCCGCCGCCATCCAGATTGAAGTAGGTGTGGTTGGTCAGGTTGATGATGGTGTCGGCATCGGAGGAGACACGGTAGTCCATCCGCAGGGCGTTGTCCTCGGTGAGGATATACCGCACCGAGATCTTCAGATTTCCCGGGAAACCATCCTCTCCATCGGGGCTTTCCGCCTCCAGAAGCAGGGTATCGCCAAAGGCCTTTACCTCATACAGCTTGCGCGGGAAGGTGCCGTGCAGGTGGTTTTTGCCGTTGTTGGCTTCCAGCTGATAGGTCTTGCCGCCCACATTGAACACGGCATTCTCGATGCGGTTGGCGTACCGGCCCACGAACGCGCCGCAGCAGGTACTGCCGGACGATTCAAAGTCCTTGACGTAATCGGCGTAGGTGTCGTGGCCCAGCACCACATCCACCGGCCCGCGCTTGGTGGGCACCCAGATATTCTTGATGATACAGCCGTAGTTCAGCACACTGACCGCCAGCCCGCCGGGGTTCGAGATGATGTATTCATTGATCTTTTCGCCGTTTGGGGTCATGCCAAAGGGCTTGGAGAGAAACTGTGCCATAGGGCTCGCCTCCTTTTGTATTTTTTGGGGACAGCACACTCTCTGTTTTATCCTTTATTGTTTTGATTATATCACAATTTTCCCCTTCTGTGTTGGCATTTTTTAAGGGAATCTATCCAATATTTCGAGAGATTTTTTGTAAATTCTGCCCCATAAGCCCAAAAAAGCCCCGGAGGGCCAGGGGTAGGCGCTCCGGGGCTTGGGATAAGTTTCGTTTTAAGATTTACTGAGCAGGAATTATATAAGTGTATTCCATTGCATACGCAACATAGGTCTTGTTATTGATAGTTTTTGCTGCGACACCAAACTTATTAATCGTCACACCGTCCAATTTCTTTACCGCCTCAACAGATCCCATTGCGTTCTGAATCTGCGACAAATTCTCCGGTGTAATTTCAAAAGCCTTATATGTCTTTGCATTCAGAGAAACCTGCGTATTAGGTGCAGGAAGTGGCATTGCAACTGTAATAGTTATTTTACCATTCACCGGCTTACCGGAATCCACCATATCCTCGTGAATTGTAACAACACCATCTTCATCGATGTATCCTAATGTTTTTTCTGCCAGCTTCTTCATATCGGCATCATTTTTCTCAACGCCCAATGCTTTAGAATAAAACGAAAACACAGTTTCTTCTGTTTGCTGTGCAAAAGACTTGCTGGGAGCCTCATCGCCGCAAGCGGTGAGCAGTGCCAAAGCCATTACGCCGGCCAGCAGAAGGGCGGCCATTTTCTTGAGCATTTTCATTTGTAGAACCTCCAATGTAAAATGATATTTTACCACACAGAAAGCATACCCCTACACCTTCTGCATTGTGAACTCATTTTACATTTTTCCAATCCAAATGTCAATATTTTTTATTGAATCCACCAATTTTTGGAGACTGTGCCAAAGCTGCAGCAAATTTTTTAGCAGATTGACAAAAAGCACCCCTCACATGGCTGTGAAGGGTGCTATGGGGAAGTTTTCTTACTCCGGCTGAGCGGTGTTCTGGGCGATATACTCGGCAGCATCATCGGGGATGTCGTCAAGGTTCTCATCGCCGATATCCACGTTCAGCGGCGGTTTCTTGAAGAGGATGTCGTACATCAGGGGCACAACGTACAGGGTCATCAGGGTGGCGTAGGTCAGGCCGAAAATGATGACGATGGCCATGCCGCTCATCAGCTGGCTGGCCATATCGCCGCTGAACACCAGCTGGAGCATGGCCAGAACGGTGGTCAGGGTGGTCATCAGGATGGGGCGCATTCGTGTTTTGCCGGTGGCGATCAGGGCCGCGCGGCGCTCCATGCCGCCGATGCGCAGCTGGTTGGCGTAATCTACGAACACGATGCCGTTGTTGACGACCGTGCCCATCAGGACGATGAAGCCCATCAGGGAGATCATGGTCAGCTGCTGGCCGGTGAGCAGCAGGCCCAGCAGGCCGCCGGTAAAGGCCAGCGGAATGGTGAACAGAACGATGAAGGGGGAGAGCAGGCTCTGGAACTGGGCCACCATAACAAGGTAGACGAAGGGCAGCGCCAGGAACATCCACTGGCCCATCTGATCCACCACCATGCCGTTGATTTCAGAGCCGCCGCCCATATAGAAGCTGCAGCCCTCGGGCATTTCATCGGATGCGGCAAACTCGTTCAGCTTCTTTTCCAGCGCGCGGGTCTCGGTGGTGGTATTGGTGCCCTCCACTGCGTCCGCCGTCACGCTGATATAGCGGGTCTGGTTCTTGCTGGTGATGGAGTCCGGGGTGGAGCCGGTGACCCAGGTGGCCATATCGCCCAGCGTGCAGGTGCCGGTCTCGGTGGTGCCGTCGGCGGCCATAACGGAGGTCGTAAAGGTCATATCCATCATGTTTTCCTTGGTCATGGGGTCCAGATTGTTGCTGATCTGGACGTTCATGGTGGAGCCATCGATGGCAACGGGAGTCTGGGCCGTGGTGGTGGTGGTCAGCTTGGCGGCGATCTGCTGGTAGACCTGCGCCACGGTCAGGCCGTAGGAGCGGACCTTATCCCGGTCGATCTGCAGGTTGATGGTGGCATCGCCGCTGCCCAGACCGTTGGTGGCATTGGTAAAGCCGTCCATCTCGTTGACCATATCCACCACCTTCTCGGAGAGGGCGGTCATGGTGTCGATGTCATTGCCGGAGACCTGGACGGTCAGGCCCATATCCAGCTGGCTGGTCAGCTCCTGCATTCCGCTGATCTCAACGGTGGCGGTGCAGTTCTCCACGCCGTTCACAGCTTCCTCCAGCGCCTCGCGGGCCTGTTCGATCTGCCGGGAGGAGAGGCTCTCGTCCAGCATCACGTTGATCTGGTAGGTGCCGTAGCTGTTGGCGGCGTTCAGCAGGTCGGTGATGGTCTGGGGCAGGCCCAGCTGGCCGACATCCATTCCGGCCACGCGGCTGTCGGTGGTAACGCCCACCTCTTCCACGTTGTCCACAGCCAGCAGGGCATCAATGACATTCTCAGCCACAGCATAGGATTCTTCCTTGGTCATATCCTTCTCGGTGGAGAGGGTGACGATAGCCTCGTTGCTGGTGATGGTGGGCAGCATCTCAACGCCCATGGACATCACGCGCCAGCCGCAGAACACCAGCAGCACCACTGCCGCGCCCAGCGGTGCCCAGCGGTGCTGGAAGCACCATTCCAGGCTCTTGACGTACTTTTCCTGCACCTTGTCGAACCACTTGAGCTCTTTGGGTTTGGAGTTTTTCAGCAGGGTAGAGGAGGCCGCCGGGGCAACCGTCAGGGCCACGATGAGGGAAGCAGCCAGACAGTAGCCAATGCACATGGACATGGGCTGCAGCAGGCTCTTGATGACACCGGAGGTGAAGATGACGGGCAGGAACACGCAGACAGAGGTGAGGGTGGAAGCCATGATGGCCATGCCCACCTGCTTGGTGCCCTGGACCGCCGCGCGGGCCGCGGGCACGCCGCGGCTGCGCAGACGGTAGATGTTCTCGATGACGACGATGGAGTTGTCCACCAGCATACCAATGCCAAGGGACAGGCCCGCCAGCGTCATAATATTCATATCCAGGCCGGTGAAATACATGAGCACCACAGCAAACAGCACCGACAGCGGGATACTGATGCCGACCACCAGCGTGGGCTTGATATCCTTGAGGAAGATGGCCAGCACGATGATGGCAAGGGCCGCACCGATGAGCATACTGCTCAGGATGCTGCTGACGATGATGCTGATGTAGTTGCCCTGGTTGGACAGCACGACCACATGCAGGCCATCGTATTTCTGTTCCAGCTCCTTGAAGGCGGCCTTGCAGTTGCCGGAAACTTCACCGGCGCTGGAAGAATTGCTCTTGAAGATCTTCAGCACCACGGAGCGCTCACCGTTCAGGCGGGTAAAGCTGTCCTCGGCGTTGTCGATGATCTGCACATCGGCCACGTCAGACAGGCGGACATCGCCAAAGCCGTCCACATGGAGCAGCAGGGCACCGGAGATATCCTCGATGCTGTCGTACTCCTCGCCGACCTTCAGCAGCCAGGACTTGTTGCTGGAATCCTTGACATAACCGGCGGGCATGGAGAAGTTCTGGGCATAGATCAGCTGTGCCAGCGTGTTGATATCCAGCATCTTGGCCACGTCGGAGTTCTCCATGGCCTTCTGCTTGGCATCCTCATACTGCTGCTTGGCATCTGCCAGCTGCTGCTCGTAATCGTTCAGCATCTCGCGGGCCTCGGTGAACTTGATATAGGCCTGCAGCTGCTGCTGGGAATAGGTGCCCACGATCTGGGTGAACTGGTCCATCAGGCCGGGCACGTCGTCCATGGCCTTGATGGTGCTCTCCAGCGTGTTATAAATGTTGCTCAGGCTCTGCTGCACCTGCAGATCATCGACCAGCTCCCCGGCCGTTGTGCCGGCGGTGTCGCCCTGCGCGTTCAGGCGCTGCTGCAGATCCTGCAAAGCGGTGGTCAGCTTATCGGTGATATCGCGCAGCTCCGCCACGATCTCGATCAGAGAATCGATATCCTGCATTCCGGTCTCGTTGAACTTATCCACGACCCGCTGCAGGCCGTCCCGCACATCGATCAGGGCCTGCTGGATCTCAGGCTCGTTGACCACGGCAATGAGCTGGTTGACGCTCTCCAGAAGGGCCTGTGCCTGCTTCTTGACCAGCATGAAGGAATCCTGCAGCTCGCCGGAGTACTGGCTGTTGATGGCATCGCTGACCAGCTTGTCGTAATTGGCCAGCTGGGTCTCGTACTCCTTTCTGCCTGCCTCGATCTGGGCCTCGGCATCATCCAGCTGGGCCTTTGCATCGGCCAGCTGCACGTCAATGACCTCCAGCAGCTTTTCGTTGATGGCATCGATCTTTTCCTGATCGAGCTGCACCTGCACCATCCGGGTGACCAGGCCATTGGCGGAAATATTGGAAACGCCGCCCTGACGCTCGATATAGGGAACCATGGTATCGTTGACGAAATCGGCCAGCTCATAGGAATCGCTGCCCTCACGGCTGACGGCCACGGTCATAAAAGCGTTCATGTTCAGGGTATATTCAATGATGGAGGGGGTCATACAGGTGCTTGGCAGGCTGGCGGTGGTCTGATCCACCTTGTTGGACACCTTGACCACGGCACTGTTCATGTCCGTATCATCCTCAAACTCCATCAGCAGCAGACTGTAGTTTTCTGCCGAGGTGGCGGTGACGTTTTTCACGCCCGAGATGGTGCCCAGCGCACTCTCCATCACGTCGGAGACCTCGTTCTCCACACGCTCCGGGCTGGCACCGGGATAGACCGTGACCACCATCAGGTACGGTGTGTTCACGTTTGGCAGCAGGTTGGTCTGCATATTCTGCACGGACACAAGGCCCAGCATAATGACCATGATGACTGCAACCAGAACGGTGAACGGTTTTTTGACGCTGAATTTTTCCATTTCTTCCTACCGTTTCTGTGTTTTCCCACGCATTGCGCGGCTGCTCTTTTTTCTCAGAGCGGCTCAAAGTCGATACCCTTATTATACACCCGGTTCCGGGGCTTGCAAGGCTTGCCCGGAGATTCTTTAGCAAATCTTGAAAATCTTTTGTGAAATCCGGGTGATACCTCAGTTTTTTGACGTTTTGGAGATCAAATTTCAGACGGAGTTCAAGTGGGATACGAATGAGCGGGACGGAATGTTGCAGAGGATGAAAATTTTTTATCGGCTCCCCCTTTGGGGGCAACGACGACGACCGCCGCCAGTGGCGGATTGAGGGAGGAGTTGTTGGGGCAGTGGCCAGCAAGATACGAATGCAATTTATTGCATGAAGTAACTGCTGGGTGCCACAACCCGGCTAGTGGCAAAGCCGAAGGCTTTGACTGAGAGGGTTCGCCACTTACCCCTTCATCTGATTCCAGCTCCGAATAACCTCCCAGCGGCTGACGGAATCCTCCGCGGACGCATCCGGGGCGAGGAGCTGGTTCTCGATGGCCCATGCAAGGGCCTGCTGGACCGGGGCAGCATCGGCAGGGAGAAGAGCAGCGGGGGCCGGGGTCCCGGCGGCTTCCCACAGCAGCAAGGCCAGCTCCCCGGCGTTGTTGGGGATGGCCGCACCGGCAGGCAGGACGGTGTTCAGGTACAGCTCGGTGCCGATCATGTAGCCGGTGTAGCCGAGCACGGCAGCGCCAGCACCCGCCGTGCCGATTATGGCGGCGGTGCCCAGAATGCCGGGGCCTTCGCTTTCAATGGTGGCTTCCCGGTACTGGGCTTCCACGGTAACGGTCTTGCCTTTTTCCACCGCATTGGCCGGGATGGTAAAGCTTTCGGCGTTGTAGGCCACATTGGGGTTGCCCAGCAGGCTTTCCTCACTGATGGCCCACTGGTCGAACACCATGCCCTCCGGTACGGCATCCGGGTTCAGGGCCACGTTTGCTTCTGCATCCACCGGCACGGTGCCGCTGGTCAGCGCATCCCTTTCGCCGGTCGTAAAGCTGCCGCCCACCACTTTCAGGGTGTAGGTCTCCGGTTCCGGTTCAGGCTTCGGTTCGGGTTTCGGCTCAGGCTTCGGTTCCGGTTCGGGTTTGGGTTCCGGTTTCGGGTCGTTCAGCAGCAGCTCAAGGTCAGCCGTAAGAGGCAGCTGTACTTCCCGTACCTTGCCGCTGCTCAGGGTCACATACAGGGTGCCGGTGGGCTGGCCGACCACATAAATCTCCTTGGCGGCGCTTTCCAGTGTGGTGGTATCGCCGCTGGTTCTCAGGGCCGTAATGGTTCCGTTGTCCGAAACCGTGATCTTTTTGGCGCTGTTTTCGCAGCCGGTGGGAACATTCAGGAACACGCCGTTCAGGGCGCTGGCGCTGCCGGTAACTTCTTTCAGGAAAATGCCGTTGGTGATGGTGACATTGCTGTCCACCGTAACCGGGCAGTTCACCGCCACCCTATGGGGGTTCAGCTCGGGGCTGTTAAAATCATAGTTCGTCTTAGCGGCAGGCTCCAAAGTCAGGGTGTCGTTTTCAAACTTCCAACCATCGCCGGTATAATTCGCCCGGTTGCCATCCCTATCTTGTGCCACGGCAGGGTAGCCGTCCTTGTCAATCACCAGCCGGGTCAGTGGGCTGATGGTTACGGTTGAGCCATTTGCAGGCGGTGCGGTGAAGGTGACTTCATAAACTCCGCGGATATCCTCGAACTCAATCTTGAGATCACTCCCACACCAGTCGGAAAGAAGCGTAGGCGGTGCATTATCAATGGTTACATCAAGGGGTGGAAGATCGTACATAGTATCATCAAAACGATAGCTTATATCAACAGAAACGGATGCCTGATTCGGGATGATATAGCATGAATTGTGATACCCATTGACCGAAACAGAAGAAAAAACGGACGGCGTTTCTGCTGCGAGGGTATAACCTAATGCTACGGGATCGGTGCCGCGAATGCTTGACTTATCTTTGAAAGTGCCGCCGTTGATCGTGCCGCCATTGTTTGTAACGGTGTACGAAGAAGCCCAATCACCAAACTGACCATTTTCAATGATGCCACCCGATTCATTGGTGACCGAAGAGAAAAAACGGCCACCGATTATTGTGCCATGGTTTGTAACAGCATCCTTAAAAATGCCGCCTTTGATAGTGTCATTGTTCGTAACAGAGGCTATAAAATTTCCATCCGTAACGGTTGCATTTTCGCCAATTACCAGGTTACAGTCGGTTGTGATGGAGTACCCTGTGTGAATGGCAAAAAAATCATAGCTTGTTGGGGCACTGGGGCACAGGGTCAGAATTTTACAATTTCCATCGGCATCGTAAGTCCAGCCATCACCAGTGTAGATATCATGCCCGTTGACTGGTTGGTGAGGGATATGATCCAGAACAGGATAACCGTTTTGTCCGATTTTAAGTTCGCCGTTGCTGCTATCCTCCGCTGCTGCTGCGGTCAATGCCGACACGGGCAGGAACGTCAGCACCATACTGATTGCCACCAACAGGCTGAGTAGTCGCTTCTTCATAGGGGATTCCTCACTTTCCTTGCGCCGGTCTCCCGGCTGGGTGGTATGGGGGCTTATGCTCTTCTACTTCCTATAATGCAAAAAATGAGGAATCCTTTCACCTGACTGGGAATTTTTTTTGAGGACGACCTCTCATCCTTGACAATCCACCGAAAATTGACTATACTACAAATAGAAAAGGCGCTGACTGCAAATGGTCAGCTCCCACTCCTAGTCAGTTAAAAAGATTGACCGCTAAGTTTGGAAGGCTTGGGGCGGTCAATCTTTTTTGTTTTTATCGTGTTCTTTGTTAGAAATTTTCCAACCAGCATCAAATGCGGCTTTGGCAACGTTGACCATCAACGTCAGCAAACCGATGATGACGGTCAGCAGTGCGCAAACTTCTGTTAAAGACATCCGATCGATAAAATACAATCGGAAAAATGGCTCACCCTGTCCTTGTCGGCCGGATGCTGACCTCACCATGCTGCAGGGCAACCTGCCTGCCGCCCTCGCGCTCCACCACCAGACGGCCCGCATCGTCAATGGAAAGGGCCTTTGCGGCATAGGTCTCGGCCCCGGTGCAGACAGTGACCCAGTGGCCCGGCACAAAACAGCGGGCCCGGTACTCGTCCAGACAGTCGAAGGCCGGGCAGAGGGAGAGCAGCTCCCGGGCAATGGCCCCGGCAAGCACCGCCCGGCTCACGGGTGCGGGGCCGCCGGGGTAAAGGCTGCCCGCCGTGCGGGCCAGCTCCTCGGGCCAATCGGCAGAGGAGGTGGTCAGGTTGAGGCCGATGCCTACCACCAGCCATTCCAGCTGACCGCATTCCATGTCGGTCCCGGCTTCGGTCAGGATGCCGCAGACCTTGCGGCCCTGATAGTAAAGGTCGTTCACCCATTTGATGCCCAGTTCCAGCCCGCACAGGGCCTTGACAGTCCGGGCCACGGCCACCGCTGCACTGATGGTCGCGCTTTGGGCATCGGCGGCAGAAAGGGCGGGCCGCAGGATGAGGGAGAGGTAGACCCCCTTCCCGGCGGGGCTTTCAAACCGCCGCCCCAGCCGCCCGCGCCCCGCCTTCTGGTGGGCTGTGAGCACCAGCGTGCCGTGGGGTGCACCGCCCAGTGCCAGCTGCTTGGCCGTCAGGTTGGAGCTTTGCAGCGTGTCGTAGATGTGGATGGGAGCGGGATAGGGGCCCACCGCATCGGCGCAGAAGGGGTCACCGCCTGCCAGCCGGTAGCCCCGGCGCGGGGCGGAATCCAGCGCGTATCCCTGGGCCAAAAGCGCCTGTGCCGCCTTGTGGACAGCCGCACGGCTCACGCCCAGCGCTTCGGCCAGCTGCTGGCCTGAGATATAGGCTCCTTCCGCCGCCGAAAGTGCCTGCAGCAGGGCCTGTTTGGTGCTTCCCCCCATGGAAACTGCCTCCTTCTTATAGTATAATAACAGTATAGCATAACTTGAAGTTTTGCAAAAGAGACTTGCCCATTATGCCAAGGGCTCCCCTACTAGGAGCAACAGCAACAACCGCCGCCAGTGGCGG
>ERZ772867.3822-NODE-3822-length-12032-cov-6.480003_pt1 | contig 12032 bp, 9 predicted proteins | sample MGYA00511341_ERZ772867 | MGnify/ENA primary metagenome ERZ772867 (study PRJEB29015, sample SAMEA2737707) | human gut metagenome | biome: human gut; feature: human-associated habitat; material: faeces | place: China | collected 2012 ... | reverse complement strand
AACCTGAATCTAACGCGTCTGCCAATTCCGCCATATCCGCATATTCTGTTTTGTTCGTGGGCCGTTCGGCTCGGAACGTTAATTATTATACCACAGCCACAAGAAAAGTCAAGCACTATTTTCAAAATTGTTCGACAAAAAAATGCTCTAAATTTCGGGCACTCCGTACAGGGGCATTTGGGCCGGAATATGGTACAATAAAAGCTGACCGTCCGGCCTGTATGCCGCCGGGCGAGTAATGACGGAATGAGGGAAACTGAATGTTCAATGTTCTGATCTTCATCATCGGCGCGGGCATCATGTTCTACATGGGCCTGCGCAGTGTGCTGCAGCGCCGCCGCTTACAGCAGAAGGGCCAGCGTGTGGAGGCCCGGGTGGCAGGCACCGTTCAGAGCCGGGACGGCGCGGCTTATCTGCTTGAGTTCGAGACCGAGGGCGGCAGCCACCGCCTGCACTACCCCAAGGCCGCCAAGGGCATGGGCTTTGCCAGCGGGGAAACGGTCACGCTGTACTACGACCCCGAAGATCCCGAAAAGATGTATGTGGAGGGCGACCGCTCCGTTCTGGGGGCCGAGATCCTCTATTTCTGTCTGGCCGTTGTGCTGCTGGCACTGATGGTCAGCTTTAGCCGCTGAGAGGAGGTCACCGCAATGGTATTGGAACATGTAGGAATGCCCCAGCCCGGGGACTGCCGGGTGGTATTTTCCGCCAGCGCCGAGGAGCTGGAAGCGGCCATTCAGGCCGAGCAGGCCGCAGAGAACCCGCCGCAGGCGGAAGAGGACCTGCTGACCGCCGCCGTGAACCGGGCTATTTTGACCGGTTTTTCCACATTATATCAGGAGCTTGTGGAAAAAGAGCATCTGGTTCCCGTGACCGATCCGGATTTTGAGCTGCTGGCCGTCAACCGGGCCGAAGGCTTCCGGGCGGGAGCAGAGTTCTACTGCCTGCCGCCGCTGGAGCTGGAGCGTTACACCGGCTTCACCCAGCCCATCCAGCCCCGGCCCATCCGGCAGGTGAGCATTGAGCTGGAAGTGAACACCCGGCACGGCGATGAAGACCGCGCCGCCGATGCCGCAGGCAAAGCCGCCCTGCGCCAGCAGGTGGCACGGGAGCTCTATGCCCAGCGCTGTGCGCAGGCCAAGGCACTGGCCCGCCGGGAGCTTATCTTCCAGCTGGGCGGCTGTGTCAAGGGCACCCTGCCCAAGGACCTGGTCTCCGGCAACTATTTTGCCGAGCAGCGGAACTTCAACCTGCGGCTGCAGGCCAACAACGTCAACTTTGACCAGTACCTCAAGGTGCGGGGCCAGACCGTGGAACAGTTCCGCACTGAGCTTCACGCACAGGCAGAGCAGAAGCTGCGGGGCAGTCTGGGCCTTCTGATGGTGGCCGAGCGGGAACACCTCTGGCCCACCGATGCCGAAGTGGAGGCCGCGCTGGCGCACTGGAAAGGTGAGCGCACCTTCCCTGCCAACGATTTCCGCAAGGTGCGGCAGGGCATCGCCAGCCAGCGGGCGGCAGAGTTCGTGGAAGCCCACTCCACCCTGCTTCCCCCGCCGGAGGAACCGGTGCTGGAAACCATCGCATAAAAAATGGGAGATGCCGCTGTTGGCATCTCCCATTTTGGTTTTTTCAGGTCTCCACGCCCTCGAACTGGCTGTTATAGAGCTTGGCATAGAAGCCGCCCTGCGCCAGCAGGGTGTCGTGGTCGCCCTGCTCCACGATGTGGCCATCCTTCATCACAAGGATGACATCGGCCTCACGGATGGTGGACAGGCGGTGGGCCACGATAAAGCTGGTGCGGCCCTGCATCATCCGGGCAAAGGCAGCCTGGATGCGCACCTCGGTGCGGGTGTCGATGGAGGAGGTCGCCTCGTCCAGAATCAGCATGGGGGGCAGGCAGAGCATCACGCGGGCGATGCAGAGCAGCTGCTTCTGGCCCTGACTGATGTTGCCGCCGTCCTCAGCAATGACGGTATCGTAACCCTTGGGCAGGCGGCGGATGAAGCTGTCGGCGTGGGCCGCTTTGGCGGCAGCAACGATCTCTTCCTCCGTGGCATCGGGCTTGCCGTAGGCAATGTTCTCCCGCACGGTACCGGCACGCAGCCAGGTCTCCTGCAGCACCATGCCGTAGCTGCCGCGCAGGGAAGCGCGGGTCAGGCTGCGGATATCGTTTCCGGCCACCTCAATGGAGCCGCTGTTGACATCGTAGAACCGCATGAGCAAATTGATAAGGGTAGTCTTGCCGCAGCCGGTGGGGCCGACGATGGCGATGCGCTGGCCGGGCTTCACATCCAGATCCAGCCCCTCGATGAGGGGGCGGTCCGGCAGGTAGCGGAAGGAAACGTCCTTCAGCTCCACATGGCCGTCGGTCTCCAGCACCTTGGCGTTCTCCGCCTCGGGCACCTGGTCCTCGGCATCCAGCAGCTCGAACACACGGGCCGCACAGGCCAGTGCGTTCTGCAGCTCAGTGACCACGCCGGAGATCTCGTTGAAGGGCTTGGTGTACTGGTTGGCATAGTTCAGGAAGATGCTCAGCTGGCCGATGGTGATGCCGCCCGCCACAGCGTAAACGGCACCCACCAGACCGACACCTGCATAAACGATGTTGTTCACAAAGCGGGTAGCGGGGTTGGTCATGCTGGAGAAGAAGATGGCCTTCAGGCTCACGCTCTGCAGGCGGCCATTCACCTCATCAAAGGCGGCAAGGCTCTCGGCCTCATGGCCAAAGGCCTGCACGACCTTCTGGCCCTCGATCATCTCGTTGACCAGGGCAGTCTGCTCACCGCGCACGGTGCTCTGGCCCTGGAAATACTTATAGCTGCGCTTGGCAAGGAAGCTTGCCACAACCAGGCTCAGCGGGGTGATGCAGACCACCACCAGCGTGATGGGCACATTCTCACTGAGCATAAACAGCAGGGTGCCAAGGATGGTCAGCACGCCGCTGAACAGCTGGGTAAAGCCCATGAGCAGGCCGTCCGCAAAGGTGTCCACATCGGCGACCATGCGGCTGACGATATCGCCGGAGGGGTGGCTGTCCAGATAAGAGAGCGGCAGGGTCTGGATCTTACGGAGCGCGGCGTTGCGCAGGTCCCGGCTGACCGAGAAGGTGATGCGGTTGTTGCAGACACTCAGCAGCCACTGGGCAAATGCAGCCACCACGGCCACGATTACGATCTCCACCACGATGCGCAGAACACCGTTGAAGTCCACATTCCCCTTGCCCAGCATCATATCAATGGCGCTGCCGCAGAGGATGGGAATATACAGCTGGGCAGCCACGCTCACAGCGGCCACGATCAGACTGCAAACCACAAAAAAGCCGTAAGGGCGGATCTTTTCCAGCACCCGCCGAAGCGTTGCGTTGCGCTGTTCCGGGGTCAGCTTACTCTTTGCTTTTGCACTCATTTCTGCGCATCCCCTTTCTTGAACTGGCTGGCGTAAATCTCCTCGTAAACGGGGCAGGTCTTCAGCAGATCGGCGTGCCTGCCCAGACCCACCATCCTGCCATCATCCAGCACAATGATCTGGTCGGCGTGCTGCAGGCTGGCGGCACGCTGGCTCACGATGAACACGGTCAGGTCACCGGGCAGAGCGGCCAGTGCCTTGCGCAGGGCCGCATCGGTGGCGTAGTCCAGCGCGCTGGCGCTGTCGTCCAGAATCAGGATCTCCGGCTTGCCCACCAGCGCACGGGCAATGGTCAGGCGCTGCTTCTGGCCGCCGGACAGGTTCCGGCCGCCCTGCTCCACAGGCTCGTCCAGCCCAAGGGGCTTGGCTTTGACGAACTCTGCAGCCTGTGCTGTTTCCAGTGCGGCCCACAGGTCCGCATCGGTGGCATTCTTGTTGCCCCACAGCAGGTTGGAGCGGATGGTGCCGCCAAAGAGCTGGGCCTTCTGCATAACCATGGCTGCCTTGCCGCGCAGTTCTTCACGGGGATAGTTCCGGGCATCGCGGCCCATGATCTCCACCGTGCCTTCGGTGGCATCGTAGAAGCGGGGGATCAGGTTGACAAGGCTGGATTTGCCGCTGCCGGTACCGCCGATGACACCAATGGTCTGGCCGCGCTTTGCAGTGAAGCTGATGTCGGAAAGGCTGGGTGCACCGGCACCCGCATAGGTCAGGCTTACGTGCTCAAAGCGCACGGCATCGCCGGATTTTTCGGCGGGCACCTCGCCCAGAAGCTTTTCCGGGAAGGCCATGCCGGGCGTGGTGTCCAGCACAGCCTGCACGCGGCCTGCGCAGGCCAGCGCCTTGCTCACCTGCACGATCAGGTTTGCCAGCTTGACCAGCTCCACAAGGATCTGGTTCATGTAGTTCACCAGCGCGATCACGTCGCCGGAAGCCATGCCACCCACATTGATCTCAATGCTGCCCACATATAGCAGCGCCACAATGGCAATGTTGATGAGCACATAGGTCAGCGGGTTCATCAGGGCAGAGATATGGCCTACATGGAGCTGCATCTTGGTCAGCAGGTCGTTGGCATTCTCAAAGCGCTCTACCTCGCTCTTTTCCTTATCAAAGGCGCGCACCACGCGCACGCCGGTCAGGTTTTCGCGGGTCAGGCCCAGCACCCGGTCAAGGCGATTCTGTACCGTCTTGTACAGGGGCCGGGTAGCAGCCATGATGCCGAACACCACCACGCTCAGCAGCGGGATGGTCACTACAAAGATCAGCGCTGCACGGGAATTCACCGTAAAGGCCATGACCATGGCACCGATCACCACGAACGGGCTGCGCAGGAACAGGCGTAAAAACAGGTTCAGGCCGCTCTGCACCTGATTCACGTCGCTGGTCATACGGGTGATCAAGGTGCTGGTGCCGAGGGTGTCCATCTCGGTAAAGCTCAGGGTCTGGATGTGCTCAAACAGGGCGTGGCGCAGAGCTGTGGAATAGCCCACGGCCGCCTTTGCGGAAAAATACTGTGCCGTCAGGCTGCAGGCAAGGCCGATCATGGCCAGCAGCAGCAAAATGCCGCACCGCACAAGAATATAGTGGAAGTCGTGGGCGGCAATGCCGATGTTCACGATATCCGCCATGACCAGCGGCACGAACAGGTCGAACGTGGCTTCCAGCATCTTGAAAAGGGGCGCAAGCACGCTCTCGCGCTTGTAGTCCTTCAGATAGCCTAGCATCTTGTTCAAGGCGATACTCCTTCTTTCTTGCTTTCTTGCATTATAAGGTTTATGAAATCCTACTTATTATAGCGTACAAAAACTTAAAAAGCCATAGAAAATGTTTTTATTGCAAAAGTGTGCTGAAAACCGCCGGGCAAAATGCCGAAAACGGTTGAAACCAGGGTGGGGGTATGCTACAATGATTTTAAATATTGCACAAAAGGGGAAACAGGAATGCTGATAAGTTTGGTCGTTCCGTGCTACAATGAGGAAGAATCACTTCCCATTTTTTATAAAGAGGCCAGCAAGATCGCACAGCAGATGGGAATATCCCACGGAGCAGATTTTGAGTTCATCTTTGTGGATGACGGCTCAAAAGACCGCACACTGCAGATCGCGCGGGAGTTGCACCGGAAAGATGCCCGTGTGCGGTACATCTCCTTCAGCCGGAACTTTGGCAAGGAAGCAGGCATTTATGCCGGATTAAAAGCGGCAAAGGGCGATTATGTAGCAACGATGGATGCGGATCTGCAGGACCCGCCGTCACTGCTGCCGGAAATGCTGGAGCTGCTGCTCTCCGGCGAATATGACTGCGCGGCCACCCGCCGCACGACACGCGAGGGTGAACCGCCCGTTCGCAGCTGGTTTGCCAAAAAGTTTTATCAGATCATCAATAAGCTCTCGGATACAGAGATCGTGGATGGAGCAAGAGACTTCCGCCTGATGAGCCGCAAAATGACTGATGCCGTGCTGAGCATGACGGAATATAACCGCTTCAGCAAGGGCATTTTCAGCTGGGTCGGCTTTAAAACAAAGTGGATCGACTACAAAAACGTAGAGCGTGTGGCGGGCACAACAAAGTGGAACTTCTGGGGTCTGCTCAAATATTCGATCGAAGGCATTGTGGGCTTTTCCACAGCTCCGCTGCTGATGGCGGCGGGCCTTGGCCTTGCCTTTTGCGTATTGGCGTTTGTAGGCATCATGATCGTGGTGGTGCGTGCACTGATGTTCGGCGACCCTACTTCCGGCTGGCCGAGCCTTGTCTGCATTATCCTTTTGTGCAGTGGTGTGCAGCTGCTGTGTACGGGCATTGCGGGCGAGTACCTTGCCAAAACATATCTTGAAACAAAGCACAGACCGATCTATATTGCTGCTGAGACCGAAGAAGATCTGGACGCGGAATAAGGCGTTTCAGGAAAAATGTATTTTTGACGGGGTGCCAGAAGAAGCTGATCTGGCACCCCGCTTTTTTTGAGCAGGGAAAAATGGATACATACAGATAGGCGTTGTACCCAAAGCCATTTCCTGCTATACTAAAAATTGACTAGAAACTGGAAGAATGGTGAGCAGATGGCAAAAAGACAAGACGGCGGCATCCGGCTGCGCCCGGTGGGCACCCGCAAGCATCGGCAGAACGCTCCGGCCTACAGCCCGGCGGGCACCGGCTGCCCGGCCTTTGAGCAGGCAGTGGAAAATTTATATAAAGGCCAGAACGAAGAAAGCTTCTGGACGCTGATGGGCGCTTTGAACTATGCACTGGAAATGGAGACCCATGTTCTGGTGCCGCTGCGCACGGCACTGACGGTGCACAACACGCCTGCACCGTGGACGGAGCATCCGGTGCCCACGGCAAAGGCTAAGGACCTGCAGCTGTGGACCCTGCGCAACGAGAAGGGCCGCACATGGCTGCCTATGTTCACCTCTGCAGCTGCGGCCTGCGCCGACCGCAGCACTTCTGCCCGGCCAATGGCAGATTACACCCTGCAGGATGCCATGGAGCTGGCCCTTTCCACTGAGGGGATCGACGGCGTGGTGCTGGACCCGTGGAGCCACTCGGCTACGCTGGACGGCGCTCTGCTCAACGGTTTGCTGCACGCGGGCCATACGCCGGAAGACCCCGGTGATGAGAAAGCGGATGCCGGAAAGGAAGCCGCCCGCAAGGGCAACTGGGCGCAGGCTGTGGAATGCTTTGAAAAAGCAGCCGAGCTTGGCAGCGCCATGGGACTTGCCCTGCTGGCAGACTGTATTTATAAGGGCCGCGGCACCCGCACGAACCGTGCCAAGGCCCGCCGCATGTGGAAGGAAGCAGCAGACAGCGGAGAGATCTTATCCAACATTGCACTGGGCGATGACTGCGCTGCCCGGGGCGACAATGGCCGGGCACTTTTGTATTACCGCCGTGCCCGCACCAACGCAGCCCATATGCCGGATATCGAGTACACTCCGCAGGTGTGCCTGCGTGTGGCCCAGACCGAAACGCGCTACACCAGCCGCAAAAAGGCGCTGGCACTGGCCGCAGAAGCAAGGCAGGGCTTTGCCATCAAGGCCCGTGAGCACGAGCCGGACGCAGAGCAGTGGCTGGCCGAAGCCGACCAGCTCATCCGGGAACTGACCAGTGAACTGCCTGCCCGAGCCACAGCTTACGACATGGAATCTTTACAATTGGACTAAAAAATCGTCATATCGGGACGGTAAGATATACTCGGAAATGATTTGAAGAGCTGCGCCCAAGATGCACAGCACCGGAGAGGAAACAGACAGTATGAGCAAAGTAATCGGCATCGATCTCGGCACGACCAATTCCTGTGTGGCAGTGGTGGAGGGCGGCAAGCCCGTGGTCATCACCAATGCGGAGGGTGAGCGCACCACCCCCAGCGTTGTGGCCTTCACGAAGGATGGTGAACGTCTGGTGGGCGGTGCGGCCAAGCGCCAGATCGCCACAAATTCCGGGCGCACCATCTCCAGCATCAAGCGCCATATGGGCAGTGACTACCGGGTGCACATCGACGGCAAAGACCTGACCCCGCAGGAGATCAGCGCCATGATCTTGGCCAAGATCCGCCGCGATGCCGAGAGCTATCTGGGCGAGCCGGTGACCGAAGCGGTCATCACGGTGCCCGCCTACTTCGACGACAGCCAGCGCAAGGCTACGCAGGATGCAGGCCGCATTGCAGGCCTGAACGTGCTGCGCATCATCAACGAGCCTACTGCTGCCGCTGTGGCCTATGGTTTGGATAACGAAGCATCGCAGAAGATCCTCGTCTACGACCTCGGCGGCGGCACCTTTGATGTGTCCATCATCGAGATCGAGGACGGGACCTTTACGGTGCTTGCCACCGGCGGCGACACCCATCTGGGCGGTGACGACTTCGATCAGCGCATCGTGGAATATGCCGTGGCCGAGTTCAAAAAGTCGGATCGCATCGACCTCTCCCGCGACCCGGCAGCTATGGGCCGACTGAAAGAGGAAGCCGAAAAGGCAAAGAAGGAGCTTTCTGCCGCGCCGTCGGCACAGCTGAACCTGCCCTTTATCGCAGTGGGCAAGGACGGCCCTCACCACTTGGATATCTCGCTTTCCCGCCCGCAGTTCGAAATGATGACCGGCGACCTGCTGGCCCGCACAGTGGCTCCCGTGCAGAATGCCCTGCGGGATGCAGGCATTTCTGCCAGCCAGCTGGGCAAGGTGCTGCTGGTGGGCGGCAGCACCCGGATGCCTGCGGTGGAGCGTCAGGTGAAGGAGCTGCTGGGCTGCGAACCCAGCCACAGCCTGAACCCGGACGAGTGTGTTGCCATGGGTGCGGCTGTGCAGGGCGGTCTGCTGCAGGGCGGCGGCAAGCTGGCCGGTGCCACCGGCGCAGCGGCGCAGGGCCTTGTGCTGATGGATGTGACCCCGCTGACCCTCTCCATTGAGACGCTGGGTGGCGTGGCCACCCCGCTGATCACCCGCAACAGCATGATCCCCACCCGCAAGAGCCAGATCTTTACTACCGCCCGTCCCATGCAGACCAGCGTGGAGATCAACGTTCTGCAGGGCGAGCGCCATTTTGCGCGGGACAATAAGTCCCTTGGCAAGTTCAAGCTGAACGGCATCCGGGCAAGCTTCTCGTCCAAGCCCCAGATCGAGGTCACCTTTGATATCGACGTGAACGGCGTGGTGAAGGTATCTGCAAAAGACCTTGCCACCGGGCGGGAGCAGAACATTACCATTACCGGCAGCACCAACCTTTCCGAAAACGAGATCCAGCGCGCCATGGCAGACGCCGCCGCTTACGAGGCTGAGGACAGCCGCCGCAAGGAGCGCTTGAACCTGCACAATCAGGCCGAGGTGCTGGCCTACAAGGTGGATGAAGCACTTTCCAAGTGCAAAAAAGAGCTGGACAAGGACGAAAAGGCCCGCGTGAAGGCCGACCTTGCCAACCTGCGCCACTGCCTGCGCAAGGATAAGCCCGAAAAGATGAACGAGACTGAGGAAGCCGCCCTGCGGCAGGCCAAGAGCCAGCTGGAAGCCTCGGCCAACCACCTGATGCTGCTGTACTCTGCCGAGCAGACCCCCGGCGATGGAACGGACAGCACGCTGTAATATTTATAATATAAGGTTTGTGGGCTGCTGCACCCGCCCGGCGCAGCAGCCCTTTTTGCAGAAAGAGAAGGGAACAGTTATGAAGGAACTGCAATATCCGGTGCGCCCCGGGCGCTACCGCCACTTTAAAGGCAACGAGTATCAGGTGCTGGGCGTGGCACGCCACAGCGAGACCGAGGAGGAAATGGTGGTGTACCGCGCCCTGTACGGCGAGGGCGGGCTGTGGGTGCGCCCCGCCGCCATGTGGCTGGAAACCGTGACCCGGGACGGCGTTACCCAGCCCCGCTTTACCTATATCGGGGAGTGATGCGCCCGGCTTGAATCCCGTTATTGACCATAGGATTATTTTGCGGTAAAATGTGAGTATGATACCAAACAACAAAGGAGGTTTTCGTATGAAGGCCAAACGATGGATCTCGCTCCTGCTTGCGGTCAGCATGATGCTTGGTGTACTGGCGATGCCTGCTTTAGCTGCAACGCAGCAGCCGGAAAGCACCGCTGTTGTCAGCGAGGAACTGCCCGATGCCGCAGCGCTGAGCGCGGCAGAGGATGAAAATGATATCGTCAACATCCGCATCCGGGCGACCGGCAACCTTGTCTACGGCTCCGATTATAAGCTGGAGGTGGAGACCCGGCCCGAAAACACCCAGTATATCGCTGTGGTGCTGGGCACCAGCGGCGAAGCCTACGGCTATGTGACCCTGATGATCTCGGATAAGCTGCGCACCCTGCTCAAGCTGATCCCCCTGCCCAAAAAGATGTCCCAGACCCCGGACCAGGCCGAGGAGTTCAACGTATACAGCTACCTCAAGCAGCTGATCGACGGCAACGATGTCAGCGTGCTGCTGCGGGTGGCGGACGAAGTAGTGTCGGTGATGGACACCGTCAGCTTCTTTGTCCCGGCCAGCTACCTGACCACGGTGAAGAATGTTTCCAACGGCATGAAGCTGGCGCTGAGCCTGATCCGCAAGTATCTGCCCGAGGGTGCGCTGAGCCGCATCTATCTGGACGAGCAGCCCAAGGACAGCGGCAAGTACTTTGCCGGTGCCATTGCGCTGGAAAGCAGCGATATCAACGCCGCCGGGTTTGCCATGTTCAAGATCAAGCCCAAGACCGAAAACGTCAGCCTGAGCTGGGCAGCCGATGCCCCGGCCAGCATGACCGTCTCCCAGCTGCAAAACGCTGATCTGACCGCCAAGGTGATCTCGGACGGACAGGTGGCTGAAAACGGCAAGGTGAGCTACACCTACAAGAAAAAGACCTTCCTGTGGTTCAGCAGCAAAATGAGCGGCGTGCCCACCGAGCCCGGCACCTACACCCAGACCGCCAAGGCGGGGGGCAACTACTCCTGCGGCAGCATCAGCCGCACCATTACGGTGACTGCTGACCCGCAGCCTGCTGCCGCAGAGCAGCCCGCAGCATAAATCAGCGGAAAACTATTTTTGAATAGGACGATCCCGGAAAGTCTGCGGACTTTCCGGGATCGTTTTTTCACGGGAGAGGCTGCTTTTTGTTTTCTATAAAAGGGGCTGCTTTACTCTTGCAAATCGCCGCACAATACGCTATTATAAAAATAAAAGAACCCCTTGCGGTAAAAAAAGGGAACAAGAAGGAGCGGTTTATCTATGGAGGAGAAAAAAAGCGGCATCAAAAAGTTCCTTGAAGAGTTCAAGGCATTTGCCATGCGCGGCAACGTGCTGGACATGGCAGTGGGCGTTGTCATCGGCGGTGCCTTCACCGCCATCGTCACCGCGTTGGTGGAGGACATCATCAACCCGCTGATCGGCCTGTTCTTCAAGGCAGATTTTTCCGATGTGGTCATCGGACTGGGCGGCTCCAGCATCAAGATCGGCGAGTTCGTCAACTCCATCATCAACTTCCTCATCGTTGCCTTTGTGCTGTTCGTTGTGATCAAGTTTGTCAACTCCCTGCACAAAAAGCCCGAAGCGCCCGCCGAGCCGGAGGAGCCCACCACCAAGGTGTGCCCCTACTGCCAGAGTGAGATTTCCATCAAGGCTGTGCGCTGCCCCCACTGCACCTCCAAGCTGGAGGGCTTTCCCGAAATGAAGGCCTGAAGCATTCAGCATTGACATTACAACAAAACCCTCCCTGCCGGGCGCAGTCTTTGCGCTTGCGGCAGGAAGGGTTTTGCACATTTTGAGGCTTGGCTGTGGAAAAGTGAAGCAGGAAGTGAGGTGGGAAAATCAGGCGCTCTTACTGAACCTTGGTCAGCTCAGCCAGCTTGTGGTAGATCTCGGTGTTGTCGTATACACCGCCGAACTTCTCGGCACCGACACCCATGGCGTACACGTTGACCATGGCACCGGTGTGGGCGTAGGTGGTGTGGTCCATACCTGACTTGTGGTTGATGGTGTGGCAGACAGCCATGCTGAAGGGGATGTAGGTGCCGTACAGCTCGTAATCCTGCTGGCTCATCTTGCTCTGGCTGGAGGAACCCACCTGCAGGGTGCGCTCGTAGGCCTTGCGCAGGTTCTCCACCTCATAGTCGGTCAGCAGCAGCTTGCCTGCGTTGGCGGCAGCGGGGTCGGTGGGCAGGG
>ERZ772867.3820-NODE-3820-length-12034-cov-2.932298_pt1 | contig 12034 bp, 14 predicted proteins | sample MGYA00511341_ERZ772867 | MGnify/ENA primary metagenome ERZ772867 (study PRJEB29015, sample SAMEA2737707) | human gut metagenome | biome: human gut; feature: human-associated habitat; material: faeces | place: China | collected 2012 ... | reverse complement strand
TGTAACATATATAAGTGTTACTGAAATTAAAATTGATGATTTTAGTGTTAATGTAGGAGATAAATTATCTTTTAATATAAAATATGTACCAACAAATGCTACTGTAAAAGAATATGAATATAATAAAATAGGTGATATTTTTGTGAAAGAAAATAATGATATAATTGCTAAAAAAGAAGGAGTATCTAAAATTGTTCTTAAACATAAAATTCAAAATTTAAAGAAATCTATTACGGTAAAAGATTTTTTACATTGATATAAGACGGGATTAAACCGCCGCCAAAAAACATGGTAAAAGTAAATAAAAAAGTAATAGAAAAAGTAAAAGATAAAACTATAGAAGATGTAAAGCCAACTATTGAAGTAAAGAACGGATTAACTTATGTTAATGGTATATTAATAGTAAATAAAACATATTCTGTTCCAAATGATTATAATCCAGGATCACTTACAACTGAAACAAAAAATGCATTTGATGAAATGCAAAAAGCTGCAGAAAAAGATAATATAAAACTTTGGATAGTATCTGGATTTAGATCATATTCTCTTCAAACAAGTTTATATAATAATTATGTGTTAAAAGATGGAAAAGAAAAAGCAGATACATATTCAGCGAGACCAGGTCATTCTGAACATCAAACTGGTCTTGCATTAGATTTTGCATTAATTATAAATAATATGTATGTAGATAATTTTGATGATTCATTTAATGAGGTGCAGTGGATACATAATAATGCGTATAAGTATGGTTTTATTCTAAGGTATCCAAAAGGTAAGGAAGATATAACAGGATTTTCTTATGAATGTTGGCATTTAAGGTATGTTGGAAAAGATGTTTCATACATTATGCATAATGAAAATATTTTAACTTTAGAGGAATATCATTTGCTAAAATATAAAAATAATAAAAAAGTACTTGTAAAACAAAAATAATTTGGTATTATATTAATCGTATGAATAATGTAATTGAATTTTTAAAATCTAAATTATCAAATGAGGACACAGTTATTGTGGCTTGTTCTGGTGGACCAGATTCTATGTGCCTTTTAGATATCGTAAAATCAGTAACAAATAATATTATTGTAGCATGTGTTAATCATAATGTTAGAGAAAGTTCTAAAGAGGAATTTGAATATGTTAAGGGTTTCGCAAATAAAAATAATCTAAAATTCGAGGGTTTAGAACTTACATTTAATACTCTTGCTAACTTTGAATGTAATGCTAGAAATAAAAGATATGAATTTTTAAATGAGCTTCTTGAAAAGTATCATGGAAAATACATTTTAACTGCACATCATGGTGATGATTTAATTGAAACAATACTAATGCGTTTAACAAGGGGTTCTAAATTATCTGGCTATATTGGAATAAAAAAAGAAAATAATAAATATTTAAGACCTTTATTATATGTTACTAAAAAGGATATAATTGAGTATTTAGATAATAATCAAATTAAATATTTTATTGATGAAACTAATAATAGTGATGAACACCAAAGAAATCGTTATCGAAAAAACATTATTCCATTTTTAAAAAAAGAAGATAAAAATATTCATTTAAAATATTTGAAGTTTAGTGAGGAACTTGAAGAATATGATGATTTCATAAATGGTTATATTAAAAAACTTAATGTTATCAAGGGAAGTACTATTAATTTAGAGGTATTAAAAAAAGAAAAACCATTTATACGAAGAAAAACTATTGAATATTTAATTAAGGATATTCAAAAAAATGATATTTTAGAAATAAATGATAATACTTTGATGGAAATATTAAAGTTAATGGAATCTAAAAAAAGTAATGCAAAAATTAACTTAAATAATGGTTATGTTGCTCAGAAAAAATATAATGAATTTGTTATTAAAAAAGAACTCCTTCAGGATAATTATTCTATAGAATTTGATGATTACTTTGAAAATGATGAATATATTATTCATAAAGTTTCAAACTATGATGGAAATAGTAATAATGTTTTAAGACTTGATTTATCTAAAGTAAAACTTCCCCTTATAATTAGAACAAGAAAAACCGGAGATAAAATGCAAGTTAAAAATTTAGGAACGAAAAAAGTTAAAGATATACTAATAAACGAAAAGATTGATATTGATAAAAGAAATAATATACCTATTGTGATAGATAGTAAAAATAATATATTATGGTTACCAGGTATAAAAAAAAGTAAATTTGATGTAGGAAAAAATGAAAAGTATGATATAATACTTTTATGCGAAAGGAAATGATTAAATGAAAAATGCAAAGAAAACTTCTTTTATAAAATTATTAGGACCTTATTTAGTAATGGGTATGATAATTGGGATTATAATGGTTGTTCTTAATTTTCAAGGAATGACTGTTAACAATTTATCAACAGGAAAACTACTTACTGCTCTTGAAAATAATGAAGTAAAAGAAATTGTAATTACTCCAAAAAGTAGTGAATCAATTTATTATGTTGAAGGAAAATTATCATCATATAAAGATGGTGAATCATTTAAAACTAAAGTTGTTGAAGATGAAATACCTCAAATTATTGAATATGTTCAAAAAAATGATATTGAAAAATATGATACTAATAAAGATCCAGGATCTAGTGCATTATTATATATTGTAGTAAATGTTTTACCAATTATTATAGTAGTAATGGTAGCATACTCATTATTTAATAAGTTAGCTAGTTCAAATAAAAATTCAATGGATTTTGGTAGAAGTAAAGCAAGATTAAGTGATGATAAAGATAAAAAATCATTTAAAGATGTAGCTGGACTTAAAGAGGAAAAAGAAGAAGTTGAAGAACTAATAGATTTCTTAAAAAATCCTAAAAAGTTTCAAAGTATGGGTGCTAGAATACCTAAAGGTGTTTTACTAGTAGGTCCTCCGGGAACTGGTAAAACTTTACTTGCTAAAGCTATCGCAGGTGAAGCAAATGTACCATTTTTCTACATAAGCGGTTCAGACTTTGTTGAATTATTCGTAGGTGTTGGTGCTTCAAGAGTTAGAGATATGTTTAAAGAGGCTAAAAGAAATGCACCTTGCTTAATTTTTATTGATGAAATAGATGCTGTTGGTCGTCAAAGAGGAACAGGCCTAGGTGGTGGACATGATGAAAGAGAACAAACATTAAACCAACTTCTTACAGAAATGGATGGATTTGGAGCTAATGAAGGAATTATTATTATAGCTGCTACAAATAGACCAGATGTATTAGATCCAGCACTTCTTAGACCAGGTAGATTTGATAGACAAGTTACTGTTAGTCTTCCAGATTCAAATGAAAGAGAAGCAATATTAAAAGTTCATGCAAAAAATAAAATATTAGATAAATCAGTTAAATTATCTGCAATTGCTGCAAGAACCCCAGGTTTTAGTGGTGCTGATTTAGAAAACTTACTTAATGAAGCAGCACTTCTTGCTGTACGTAGAAATAAGGATAAAATAACAATTGATGAAATTGATGAAGCTACAGATAGAGTACTTCTTGGACCTGCAAAAACTACAAGAAAAATTACTGATAAAGAGAAAAAACTTGTTTCCTTACACGAAGCAGGACATGCAGTTATTGGTCTTAAAAATGAATATGCAGAAGTTGTTCATAAAATAACTATTATTCCACGTGGAATGGCTGGAGGCTATACTATGATGCTTCCAAAAGAAGAAAAACTTTCTATTATGACTAAAAATGAATTATTAGGAAGAATTACTGGTTTACTTGGAGGCCGTGTTAGTGAAGAACACTTCCTACATGAAATGAGTACTGGCGCATCAGATGATTTTAAAAAAGCTACTGCTATTGCAAGAAGTATGGTTACTGAATATGGTATGAGTGAACTAGGACCTATGCAATATGAAGAAAGAGAAAAAAATGTTTTCTTAGGTAGAGACTATGCTAAGAGTAAAGATTTTTCTGATCAAGTTGCTTTAGAAATTGATAGAGCAACAAGAAAAATAATTGATGAATGTTATGAAAAAGCTAAAAAGATTGTTGCTGATAATGAAGGATTAATTATGTTACTTTCAGATGCTTTAATGAAATATGAAACTCTAAATAAAGAACAAATTGATTATATTGTTGATAATGGAACAATTCCATCAGAAAAAGTTTTTGAGGAAACATCTGATGAATCTAAAATTAAAACTATTGATGAATTAAAAGAAATTGCAAAAGAAAAGAAAATTAAAAATTATTCAAAAATGAGTAAAACTGAACTTGAAGAAGCAATAAAAGAAAGCGGGGAAAAATAATATGTTAGAAACTATTTTATTAGTGGTATCTGTACTTCTTATTGTTATTGTATTATTACAAAGCAATAAAGCATCTGATGCTGGAAATATTATTACTGGTGGAAATGAAGCATTATTTAAGAATATGAAAGAAAGAGGAGCAGAGTTATTTATAAGTAGATTAACGCTTGCTTTAGGAATTGTATTCTTTATAATATCATTTATATTATTTTTGAAATAAGAGGGCTTGCCTTCTTTTTTTTATAAGTTGAAATTATTTAAATAGTAATATATAATTATATTATGATGAAAAAAAATAAAAAAGGTTTTACATTAGTTGAATTAATTGTTGTACTTGCAATAATATCTGTTTTAGGTGTTACTGTAGGTTTAAGTATGACTAAATTAAGTCAAAATACTAAAGATAATAATAATGAAACTTTAATGAAGGAAGTTTTAAGTAGTGCACAAGCATATTGTATGCTTTCAAGCAATAAGGAAAGATGTAAAATTGATAACACTATAAAACTTTCTGAGTTGGTGGAAAATGGCAATTTAGACGAAAAAATATATGATAAAGTTAATCCTGCTAAAGAAGATAATGCTAAATTTGAACGGGAGGATGTTGTTAATATAACAATAAATTCACAAAAATTTAAAGATTATTATTATGAATGTAATGGAAATAGATATTATTTATCAACAATAGATAATTGTACTAATAGTAAAAATGCAAGTGAAAAATGTAAATGGGGTGTATGTTAATGAAAGATAAAATAATAGAAAAATTAAGTAATGAAAGTAAAGGACTAAGTTTAATAGAAATAAATGATTTATTAAATTTAACAAGTGTTGAGGATTATAAAGAACTTCAAAAAAATATGGATGCTCTTGTAACCGAAGGAATTGTTCATAAAAGTAAAAAGGACAAATTTATTTTAATGGAAAAATGTTCTTCACTTTTAACAGGAATAATCCATATTAATAAACATGGAAATGGCTTTGTTGATACAAAATTTGATGAAGATACTTTTGTTAAAAGAGAAAACTTAAATGGCGCAGTAGATGGCGATTTTGTAGAAATTGATGTCCAAAATGATGAGGGAATTGTTGTTAATATTTTAAAAAGAGATATTAATCTTTTAGTAGGAGAAATGGTTAAAACTAAAAATGGTAATTTAGAATTTGCCCTTGATGATAAAAAGAAAAAGATTAAAGTTAAACTTACTAAAGAAACAAGTTCTCATTTAGTCGAAGGACATAAAGTGCTTGTAAAAATTCAAAAAGAGTTAGCAAGTAATCTTTATTTAGCAGATGTAATAAAAGTTTTGGGACATAAAAATGATCCAGGAGTTGATATTTTATCTATTGCATGTAAACACGAAATATCTTTAGATGTTTCAGATGAAGTAAAAAATCAAGTTGCTAATATGGTAACAAGTGTTTCTGAAAAAGAATTAGTTGGTAGAACTGATTTAAGAAGTGAAGTTATATTTACAATAGATGGTGATGATACAAAAGATATTGATGATGCAGTTAGTATTAAAAAAGAAGAGGGTTATTATATTTTGGGTGTTCATATAGCAGATGTTACAAATTATGTAAAAGAGGGAAGTCCTTTATTTGAAAGTGCTTATGAAAAGGGAACATCTTCTTATTTAGCAGATACTGTATTACCAATGCTTCCTCATGAACTTTCAAATGGAATATGCTCATTAAATGAGGGTGTTGATAGACTTACAATTAGTTGCGTTATGAAAATAGATACAAGAGGTAAGATAGTAGACCATGATATTTTTCCAAGTGTAATTAATAGTAAAAAGAAAATGACATATAAAAATGTAAATAAAATTATTATGGAAGATATTATTCCTGAAGGTTATGAAAATTTTGCTGATGATTTAAAACTTATGCACGAACTTGCTCAAATTTTACGAAAAGAAAAAATAAATCGTGGTTATATTGATTTTGATCTTGATGAAGCAAAAATTATTCAGGATGAAAATGGTAAGGCAATTGATGTTGTAAAAAGGCAACAACTTGATGGTGAAAAATTAATCGAAGACTTTATGATAGCAGCAAATGAAACTGTTGCAACTCATATATATAATATGGATTTACCTTTTGTATATAGAATTCATGGTAAACCTAATCCTGAAAAGATTGAGGATTTTGTTAATTTTGTTAAATTACTTGGTTATAAATTAGATGTTTCTACTGAAGATATTACTCCAAAGAAGATGCAGGATATATTAGATTCACTTCATGAAAAGAAAGAATTTGAAATATTAAGTGATATGCTTTTAAGAAGTATGAAAAAAGCTGTTTATAGCTCAAATAATATAGGACATTTTGGTTTAGCAAGTAAAATATATACTCATTTTACTTCACCAATAAGAAGATTTCCAGATTTAATGGTTCATACATTACTTCATAAATATTTATTTGAAAATATGGTTAATATGCCTACAATAAGATATTATGAAAATTATCTTCCTGATGCTTGTGAACATGCAAGTAAAAAAGAAGTTGATGCTCAAAGTGCTGAAAGAGAAGTTCTTGATATGAAGATGGCTGAATATATGGAAAGCCATATTGGCCAGGAGTATACAGGAATTATTTCTGGAGTAACTAATTTTGGATTATTTGTTAAATTACCAAATTTAATCGAAGGTTTAGTACATATTTCAACTTTAAAAGGATTCTGTACTTATGTACCTAATCTTTTATCTCTTGTTTCTGATGGAAAAATAAGATATTCCTTAGGTCAGCAAGTTAAAGTTAGAGTAACTGGTGCCTCAAAAGAAAATTCTACAATAGATTTTGAAATTATTGGAGATACAAATGATAGAGATAAAAAATAAAGCAGCATATTTCAATTATTTTGTAGAAAAAGAAATTGAATGTGGAATAGTTTTAAATGGTAGTGAAATTAAATCTATTAGAAATGGTTCTTGTAATATTAAAGATAGTTATGTAAGAATTAAAGATAATGAATGTTATATAATTAATATGTTTATTGCTAAATATAATGAAGCAAGTATATTTAATCACGATGAATATCATGAAAGAAAACTTTTACTACATAAAAGAGAAATATATAAATTAAAAGAGGAAATTAATCAAAATGGTTATACCTTAATACCATTAAAAGTATATTTAAAAAATAATAGAGCAAAAGTTTTAGTGGGTGTTTGTAAAGGAAAAAAATTATATGACAAAAGAGAATCTATTAAAAAAAGAGATTTAGAAAGAGAAAGTAGGAAAATGATATGAAAAAATTAACTAAAAAAAATAAAATAATATTAAGTTCTATAGCATTAGCATTAATTGTTATTGCAATAGTTATATCAGTTATTTTATTGAATAAAAACAAAAAAAACTCAGTAAATAATACAAGTAAAAAGGATGATAATCAAAGTGTAGAAGTAAAAAAAGTTAAAATAGTTAATGAAGATTCTACATCAAGACCATTTGCCGTAATGATTAATAACATTAGTGTTGCAAGACCTTTGCAAAGTGGACTTCAAGATGCCTATTTAATGTATGAAATTATAGTCGAGGGTGGTATAAGTAGATATTTGGCTTTATTTATAGATCAAAGTACTGAAAGAATTGGTTCAATAAGAAGTGCAAGACATTATTTTTTAGATTATGCACTAGAAAATGATGCAATTTATGTTCATCATGGTCAAAGTCCACAGGCACAAAGTGATTTTTCTAAACTAGGAATTGAACGTGTAGTTGTAGACAACTCTAAAACTGGATGGCGTGATACTTCATTAAATGTATCATCAGAACATACATTATTTACAAGTATTGAAAAATTAAATAAAGGAACAAATAAATTTAGAAAAGAAAGAAATAAAAATTATCTTTTAAATTACAGTGCTGATGAAATTGATATGTCTTCTTTAGATAAATCTTCGTCTGCAAATAAAATTAGTTTAGTTTATTCATCTGGAACTAAAGTATATTATGAATATGATGAAAGTAATAAATATTATTTAAGAAGTACAGAGATTGGTCCACATACTGATTATGTAACTAAACAGCAGTATCATTTTAAAAATATAATTGCTTATCAAGTTGATAATTATACAATAAATGATGGAGAAAATAAGGGTAGACAAGATATAAAAAATATTGGTTCTGGTAGTGGTTATTACTTTAGTGATGGCTATATGATACCAATTAAGTGGAAAAAAGACAGCCGTAGTAGTCAAACAAAGTATACATATGAAAATGGCACTGAACTTAAAGTTAATGATGGAAATACATTTATTCAAATAGTACCTTCATCTGGAAGTATAAAGGCAGAGTAATATGGAAATGTTAATTGATTTTGTTACAAAGTATTATATTGTATTTATAATCATAAGTTCATTATTGGTTTTGGCTTTAATTGGATATATTTCTAATCAAAGCTCTAAAAAAGATGTTTCTATTAAGAAGAAAAAAGACAAAAAAATTCAAAGTATTAATGAACAAAATACTTTTGGTTCAAATGAAACTCCAAAAATGTGAAATTAAAATTCACATTTTTTTTGCCTTTATCTTTTAAATATTTTTTGATATAATATAAAATAGTTAAGGAGAGTAAAAATGAATTTAGCAAATATATGGTCAATTATAACAAAAGTCATAGATATATGTTTTGTTTGGATTGCCTTTTATTATATTTTAAAAAATGTTAAGAATAATACAAAAATGGCTTTAATAGTTAAAGGTGTAATAATAATTTTAATAGTAAAATTTATAAGTGATTTATTAAATTTATATACAGTTGGAGTTATTTTAGAGTATGCCATTGAATGGGGACCTCTTGCAATTATAGTTGTTTTTCAACCAGAAATTAGAGCCGTTTTAGAGTCAATTGGTAGGACTCAACTTTTAGGAAGGCATAGAGTCTTATCAATTTCTGAACGTGAAAAACTTGTTAATGAAATAATGAAAGCAATGGATTATTTCCGTAAAAATAGAATAGGTGCTTTAATTGTCATTGAAAGAGAAGTATCACTTCAGGAATATATTGAAAATTCAACAAAGATATATGCAGATATTTCAGATTCATTATTAGAATCATTATTTTATCCTAATTCAGCCCTTCATGATGGTGGAGTAATTATTCAAGGTGATAAGATTACTTGCGCTGGCTCTGTATTTAAAACAAGTATGAATCAAGCTATTTCTAAAAAGCTTGGAACAAGACATAGAGCTGCATTAGGAATTGCTGAAGAAAGTGATGCAATTGCTTTAGTTGCCTCTGAGGAAACAGGACGTCTTTCAATTGCAATGGACAGTGAATTACACTATAATTTAACATTAGAAGAATTTAGAAGTATTTTATTAGATGAATTAAGTAATAAAACTGAAATATTCTTTGATGCTGATGACAGTGAAGAATTGGAGGATCAAGATGCGTAAGTTTTTTAGAAAATTATATAAGTTAATTGATGTTTTGATAGTTGTACCAATAAGTAGACTAATTTATAATATTCAAAAAGCTCTTAAAAAAAATGGTGGCTTATTAGATAAACTTCTTAATAAACCAAATTTCCTTATATTTTTATCTTTGATATTAGCAATAGTTCTTTTCTTATTAGTTGATTCCAAAGCAATATCTTTTGTTGAGGATAAAACTGAAGTTATAAGTAATGTACCTGTTAATATTAAATATAATGAGGAAGCTTATGTTGTTGAGGGAGCTCCAACTGATGTAAATATTATGATTTCTGGTAGAAAAAGTGATATTTATCTTGCTAAACAACTCGGAGAATATGAAGTTACTCTTGATTTAACAGAGTATACTGCTTCAGATACTGCATATAAAGTATATTTTACTTATGCAAAATCAATAAATAATTTGAAATATAGCTTAGACCCATCATATGTACAAGTAATGATTAAAAATAAAGTTAGTAGTGTTTCATCAGTTACTTATGAATTAATTAATCAAGATAAATTAGATTCTAAGTTAAGTGTTAAAAGTATAGGACTTTCCAAATCAGAGGTTGTAGTTAAGGGTAGTGAAAGTGCTCTTAAAAAAATTGCTTGGATTAAAGCTTTAGTTGATTTATCTAATCCGGATTTTGTTGAGGCTGGTTCTTATGATATAGATAATATTGCTTTAGTAGCATATGATAATGCAGGAAAACTTTTAAATAATGTTGAAATAGTTCCTAGTACTTTAAGTGCTACTGTTGTACTTGATAGTTATTCAGAAAATATTCCAGTTGAAGTAAAAACAACAGGTAATTTAATTTCTGGCAAAAGTATTGCTAAAATATTAATAAATAATAATAATGATTATTCTATAACAGCATATGGTAATGAAGAAGATATATCAAAAATTAAATCAATACCAATTACTATTAATGTAGATGGTCTTGGTGGTGATACTGCTAAAACATATAATGTAACACTTACTAAACCTAATGGTGTTAGATATATGTCCGCAAGTACGATAACAGTATCATTAACATTTGGTAATGAAGAACAAAAAACAGTAGAACTTACTAATATAAGTAAAAAGAATTTAGGAAGTGGATTAACTGCAAATATTATTTCTGATTCTGCAATATCAGTAATTTGTAAAGGTGTTGCATCATCACTTGATAAAGTTGATGTTAATAATATTAAAGCATATGTTGATTTATCTGGCCTAGGTGCGGGTGATCACGATGTTGAAGTAAAAATTGAAAATAATAATCCACTTGTTACTTATGTTGTATCCTCTGTTATAAAAGTAAGAATATCTTAAATAAAATAACCACATTAATTAATGTGGTTATTTTTCTATTGAATCAAAGTTTTTAAATAAAAGTCCAATATTTATAAGTGCACATATTCCTACAATTGCATATATTATATTTGTAATTGTAGATTGAACACCAAAAAGTGATTCAACTAAATTAAAATTAAAAAATCCTATTAAGCCCCAGTTTAAGGCTCCTATAATAGTAAATATTAAGGTAACTTTTTGAATTGTTTGCATAACATTCCTTTCTATTATTTATTTTTCTCCAAAATTATTTTTTTATTCATGAATATTTTTAATTACTTAAAATATATTTTATTAGAAAAGGAGAGTACATGATGTTAAAAAAGATTGGTATATTTTTTATTTTATTTCTTGTTATGGGGTGTTCTAAAGGTAATAACATTGACGTTTCAAAGGAATTCCAAAAGAGAGTGGAAAAGTCTAAATCATATAAAATTATTGGTAATTTAGAACTACAAAATGATGAAGAAATATTTAAATATAATGTTGAGGTAAATTATCTTGATGGTAACTATTATAAAGTTGATATGGTTAATAAAGCAAATGAACATAAACAAATTATTTTAAGAAAGAAACAGGTGAAAATATGATCAGAACGGAAAAAGGCAAACTCACAATGCAGGGTTCACCAGCTTTGCTGGAAGTGGAACTGATTTCAGCAGTCAAAGGATTTTATAATGCATTGTGCAGCAAATACGGTGAAGAATTTGCCAAAAGCAGAATTGACTTCATTCTGGAAAAAGCACTGGAATCTGATGAATTGGAAGGGAATCAGGAAGATGAAGAAACTGTAAGTCTATCAGATATTTTGGGTGAATTGCTTGGAATAATCAAAGGCATTGGGGGTGAAAAGTAATGGCAGGAAAAATCAAACACATGAAAAGAAGCCACAAGACATATACGAAAAGCCCTGTTTTCAAAAGCACAGACTGTGCAAAGCATGACTATAGTTTATTCAATTTAATTTTCGGAAAGAGAGGAAAATAAAATGAAAGAAAAAAATATTAAACAGTTTATTACTGATAATATTGT
>ERZ772867.3819-NODE-3819-length-12035-cov-2.578464_pt1 | contig 12035 bp, 11 predicted proteins | sample MGYA00511341_ERZ772867 | MGnify/ENA primary metagenome ERZ772867 (study PRJEB29015, sample SAMEA2737707) | human gut metagenome | biome: human gut; feature: human-associated habitat; material: faeces | place: China | collected 2012 ... | reverse complement strand
CCGTAATTATCTCATCGGTAAGGATCCGGCCAATATTGAAGATCATTGGCAGGTCATGTACCGCTGCGGTTTCTATCGCGGCGGCCCAGAAGTCATGAGCGCTATCGCGGGTATTGATCAGGCGCTTTGGGATATCAAGGGCAAGAAGCTCGGTGTGCCGGTGTATGAGCTGCTGGGCGGCGCGTGCCGCGATAAGCTGCGTGTCTATCGCTGGATTGGCGGCGACCGCCCCAGCGATATCAAGGCCAATGTGCTGGAGGCCAAAGCGCAGGGATACAGCGCCATCAAGATGAATGCTACCGAGGAAATGCACTATATCGATTCCTTCAAAAAGATCGATGCGGTTTGCGAACGTGTGGCCATTATCCGCGATACGCTGGGCATGGATATGGATATTGCCGTGGATTTCCATGGGCGTGTGCATAAGACGATGGCGCGCGTGCTCGCTAAGGAGTTGGATCAATTCCACCTCATGTTTATTGAAGAGCCGGTGCTCAGCCAGAACAACGAAGCCATGCGGGATATCCGCCAGGCGACCTGCACGCCGATTGCCACTGGCGAGCGCATGTTCAGCCGCTGGGAATTCAAAAATCTACTGGAAGCAGGCTATGTGGATATCATCCAGCCCGATCTTTCCCATGCGGGCGGTATCAGCGAGTGCAAGAAGATTGCTGCGATGGCAGAAGCCTACGATGTGGCTGTTGCGCCGCATTGCCCGCTTGGCCCGATTGCCTTCGGCGCGTGCGTTCAGTTGGATTCCTGCACGCCTAACGCATTTATTCAGGAGCAGAGTCTCGGCATCCACTATAACAAGGGCGGCGACCTGCTGGATTATCTGGCAGATGCGAGCATCTATGAATATCACGAAGGCTTTATGGGCTTGCTCAAGGGTCCGGGTCTTGGCGTGACAATGAACGAAGAATACATCAAGGAAAAGGCGAAGGACTGTCCCACTTGGAAAAACCCGATTTGGCGCAATTTTGACGGAACCGTTGCAGAGTGGTAAGGAGTGATTCCATCATGCGTGAGGTTTATTTACCTGCTTACAGCGTAGGCGATGACGCGATTGCTTCAAGCGGTTCTGCTTTTCGCAGGCTTGGACAAAACGGGATCATTATCGGCGGCCATCACGCTTTGGATGCGGCAGGCGAATCCCTGCGAGACGCACTGAAAAAAGCTGACGTGCATGTGGCCGATACCGTTTGGTATGGAGGCGAATGTACTTATGCGCATATGCGCAGGCTGGCCGAACGGGCTAAAGCCTGTGGCGCGGATATGGTGATCGGCGTGGGTGGCGGTAAAGCACTGGATACGGCCAAAGGCTGCGCAGATATGCTTGGCTTGCCGATTATCACTGTGCCGACCATCGCTTCAACCTGTGCGGCCGTGACGGCGATTTCAGTGGTTTATGACGACAGCGGCGTTTTTCTGGAAAGCATGTTCCATCAATCGCCGCCGAACTATACCGTGATTGATACCGGTATTCTGGCCAATGCGCCGGAGTGCTATTTACGCGCAGGAATCGGCGATGCGATGGCCAAGCACATTGAATGTACGCTTGCTTCCCGTGGACGGACGCTCAACCATTCGAGCAGCATGGCCGTGGCGTTGAGCAGCACGACGTATCAGCCGAATCTGCTTTATGGCGAAGCCGCGATGGCGGAAGCGAAAGCCCATGCGGCAGGCGAGGCGCTTGAGCAGGTTGCGTTGGCAAATATTGTCTCGACCGGCCTTGTTTCGCTGTTGATTGACGAGCACTATAACGGCGCGATTGCGCATGCTGTGTTCTACGGCATGACGCGGCTGCCGGGGTTTGAAAAGCGTGTGCTGCATGGCGACTGCGTCGGATACGGCATGCTGGTACAAGAAATGGTGGACGGAAATCGGGAACGGTTTGAAACTCTGCGGGCTTTCTTCGCTCGCATGGGTATCCCAACGACGATTGCTCAGATGGGCTATGTGTTGGATGAACAGCTGCTTGCGCACGTCGTTCCGGCCAGCTTGAAAGCCTTGCGCGACGCGCGGTTGATGCCTTATGAATTGACGGAAGAGCAGCTTCGTCACGCCATCACCGCAGTAGAGCATTTTTAAACCCATCGCCCCGGACGCGGCCAAGCGGAACCCGGGGCGTTTTCTGCATCAAGTCAAGGAGGAACAGACATGAATCAGGAACAGGCGCTTTCTTTGCTGAAAGAGACTAAGCTCGTGGCCATTCTGCGAGGAATTCCGGTCAAGCAGGCGACCGATATCGCTACGGCACTTTATGACGGTGGTGTTCGTGTGCTGGAATTTACGTTCGACCACGACGATCCGGATTGTGTCGCACATAACTGTCAGCGTATTCGTGCGGTGAAAAAGATCTTTGGCGACGAGATGGTGGTTGGCTGCGGTACGGCGCTGACCGTGCAGGAAGTCGAAGCCAGCGTTGAAGCGGGCGGGCAGATTGTCATCTCCCCGAATGTGGATGTGAGCGTCATTGCCAAAACGAAAGCGCTGGGTGCGATTTCCATGCCCGGCGCGCTGACTCCGACGGAGATCGTGATGGCGTACAATGCAGGCGCGGATATTGTCAAGCTGTTTCCGGCGGGAACGCTGGGTGTGCCCTATATCAAAGCGGTTCGAGGGCCGCTTGGGTATATTCCCATGTCGGCAGTCGGCGGCGTTCGCCCGGAGACTATCGCAGATTTCCTGAATGTGGGTGTCTGCGGCTTCGGCGTAGGCGGCGAGTTGGTTAAAAAAGAATTTGTTCGCAGCGGCGATATGAACGCATTGACGAGCCGTGCCCGGAAATTTGTGCATGCGATTGAACAGTGGGAGGCGAATAGATCATAATGGCTTTTTTCATTTTGATTGATACGGGTACGACCAATACACGTGTGTCTCTGCTCGACGAAAACTGGCAATGCGTGGAGCAGACTGGGGAAGCGGTCGGCGTTCGAAACACGGCGATGGATGGCAAGCCATCCAAACTCTATGCAGCGATTCACGACTGTATTTCGCGCGTGATGGCTGCGCAAAACCTTTCTGCTTCGGATATCCGGCGATGTGTGGCTTACGGCATGATTACAAGCAATGTGGGCATTTGCGAAGTGCCGCATTTGATTGCGCCGGCCGCGCCCAAACAATTTCGTGAGGGGATGGTCAGCCGTTTGTTCTTCGAAATTGCGCCGTTCCCGATTGAGTTTATTCCTGGCCTGCGCAACTCTGCCGAGCGTGCGCGGCTGGATAACTTGAGCGAATTGGATATGATGCGTGGCGAGGAAACGGAAGCCATCGGCATTTGGGCGCATGTTCGCCCTGAAAAGGATATGATGCTGATTTTGCCGGGAAGCCACAATAAATTCATTTCTATTCGTGCGGACGGCACGATTTGCGGTTGTATGACCAGCATTTCCGGGGAGCTGATCGATGCGTTGACCTATCACACTATTTTATCCGATTCTGTAGAACGCGCCTTTTTAAGCGCGGAAGCCTATCAACCGGAATTGATGCTGGCAGGCGCGAGAGCCTGCGACGCAGGGCTGGGGCGTTCAGCTTTTATGGCTCGAATTATGCGTACACTCGGCGATTTTACTGCGGACGACGCCCGAAATTTTCTGTTGGGTGCAGTGTTGCGCATGGATTTGGATGCGTTGGAGCATTTCAGCGCGTTTTCTAAGGAGCAGACACTAGTGATTGCCGGTAAGGCGCCGCTTGCACAGGCACTTTGCGATTTGTTTGAAGCTTACGGTCTTCATGCTATGATGTTGGACGATGGAATCCGTAAAGGCATGGGAATGCTCGGAGTGCGGACAATCTGCGAGGCAGAATAATGCCTGACGAATCGATTGTTTTCTGAAAAAAGTATATAACGAAATCCTGCGTGTTCCAAAGAATGGATAACACGCAGGATTTTTTTTTGTAAAGCAAATAAGCCAAATGGGATAGAAAGCATCGAATAGAAATTTCGCTGTTCATCGGAGCCTATAAAGCGGATAACTTCCTTCTAAAAAGCTTTTTGGCGTTTTATACCGCAGGAGTTTTCTGGGCATGGCGTTTATGTTTCGCCTGATGCTTAGGTAGACGCCGTGTATCTGCTGCACCTGCATTGCGCGCCCGTTATAAGAATTTGTGCAAAATTTCGGATTCGCTCATTGAATGTAACCTATAAAAATGGATTTTGCGGTTAAAAAACCATCTATGAATGTGTGATGAACCGTTCTTGTGTGCTGACGCGACGGAATTGCCCAATCATCCCGCGCCACGACGTGCGCTCAAATTACGCGACGCTTCCGGCCTTCACCTGTTTCCTCGCTTCGTCGATCGAAGCCTGCACGGCGGCGGGCGCGGGCCCGCCGGGAATCGAGCGCCCTTCAACACAGGCCTTGAGGCTCATGGCGTCGTAAACATCCTGCTCGAAGGCAGGGTGGAACGCCTTGAATTCGGAAAGAGAGAGATCCGTCAACGCGGCGTTCGCCTTGATGCAGTACGCCACAAGCTCGCCGACGACCCGGTGCGCGTCGCGGAAGGCAACACCCTTTTTGACGAGATAATCCGCGCAGTCGGTGGCGTTAATGAACCCGCCCGCCGCGGCGCCGCGCCCGCCTCCATGATATCCTCACGGAAGGTCATCGTGCGGAGCATGGCGGTGAACACGGGCAGGCTCTTGAGAAGCGTATCGCGTGCGTCGAAAAAGGGCTCTTTGTCCTCCTGCATATCCTTATTATAGGCGAGCGGAATCCCCTTCATCACCGTCAGCAGGGCGATCAAATCGCCGTAGACGCGGCCGGTTTTGCCGCGCAGCAGCTCGGCGACATCCGGGTTTTTCTTTTGCGGCATGATGGATGAGCCTGTGGAAAACGCATCGTCCATCTCAACAAAATGGAACTCGGAGGAGCTCCAGAGAATCAATTCCTCGCAGAAGCGGCTCAGATGCATCATGCAGATGGAGGCGGCGGAGAGATAATCGAGGATGAAATCGCGGTCGCTCACGCCGTCCAAGCTGTTTTGCGTAATGGCTGGAAAATAGAGCAGCTCGGCCACGCGCTGGCGGTTGAGTGGATATGTCGTCGCGGCGAGCGCACCGGAGCCCAGCGGCATGACGTTGGCGGAATCAAATGCGTTTTGAAAACGCTTGCGGTCGCGCAGAAACATTTGAACGTAGGCCATCATATAATGCGCGAGCGTGACGGGCTGCGCGCGTTGCAGGTGTGTGTAGCCGGGCATGACCGTGTTCAGGTGTGCCTGCGCAAGATCGAGCAGCGTCTCAATCAGCTCATCGAGCAGGGCACGGGTTTCCACGCACGTTTCGCGCGCGTACATGCGCGTATCGAGCACGCACTGGTCGTTCCGGCTGCGGCCGGTATGCAGGCGCTTGCCCGCTTCGCCGATCCGCTCGGTGAGAATGGTTTCGACATTCATGTGAATGTCTTCCGCCTCGGTGGACCATTGAATTTTACCCGCCTTCGCGTCGGCAAGAATCCCCTTGAGCCCCTCGACGATCTTCGCTGCGTCCTCCTGCGGGATGATGTTCTGCTCGCCGAGCATGGTGGCATGGGCAATGGAACCCAGAATATCCTGTTCATATAAGCGGGAACCGAACCCGATACATGCGTTGAATTCATCGACCATTTCGTTGGTTTCCTTGGCGAAGCGCCCGCCCCATAGCTTCATGTTTTTTGTTCCTCCTCATTGATGAAAATCTGCAAGAGAAAAGATACCACGTTCGCGGGGAAAATGCAATATGGAACTCATAAATATACATCATATTTCAAAATTCATCCAAATAATCCTGCATAATCGGATTGCTTTTTTGATTCATATGCATAAAAATGAAAAATAGGTGTTGACATCCGGAAAAACTTGTATTATTATGCATCCATCGAAACACAAACCCATCAAAAAAACGAACGGAGGAAAACCAAAATGAAAAAAATGCTCTCTCTTCTCTTTTGCATCCTTCTGATGATGAGCGCCGCCCTCGCTGCGGCAGAAGAAGCCAAGCCGCTGGCAGGCAAGAAGCTGACCATCGCGTTGAGCCCGAACTTCATGTTCTTCGAAACGGTCTCCGAAACCGAGGAATGCGGCTATGAAGGACTGGACATAGACATCATCAAGGAACTCTCGGATATGCTGGGATTCGATTTTGAAATCGTCCCGATGAGCTTTTCCTCTCTGGTCGGCTCTCTGCAGGCCAAGAGCGTGGATATGGTCATCTCCGGAATGTCCTACACCGAGGAGCGCGCGCAGATCGTCGATTTCTCCGACGTGTATTGCACCGCCGTCGTCGGCTGCGTAACGAAGGTCGATTCTGATATCGCCTCGTTTGACGATTTGAAGAACCAGATCGTCTGCTGCTCGCAGGGCACCAACTACGAGATGCTCATCGAAGGCATCGAGGGCGCGACGCTGAAGACGTATCAGGGTCAGGCGGCCGTCGGCACGGCGGTTGCGGAAGGGACGGACGGCGTGGTTGCCGGTCTGACGAGCATCAACGGTTCCAAAAAGCTGGCCACCACGATGCTCAACGACAAAGGCGAGCCGATGCTCAAGTATTTCCCGCTCGAGGATGCGCGTGCCGACGAATACAGCATGGCCTTCCCCAAGGGCAGCGAACTGGCGCCCGTATTCAACGAGGCGCTGGCGCAGCTCAAGCAATCCGGCAAGCTGGATGAAATGATTCACCAGTGGCTGTACTGATCGCCGCCCGCATCTGTACCGCATAAACGATATCGGTTTATTAGGAAGGAACGGAAACCATGCAGTTAGATTTTTCGATCATCCTCGACTGGCTGCCCGCGTTCGGCAGTGCGCTGCTGGTCACACTGAAAACAACCGTCTTCTCGCTGATTCTGGGGCTTGTGATCTCGGTGCCGCTTTCGCTGTGCAAGATTTCAACCTTTAAGCCGCTGCAATGGTTCGCGTTCTTCTACACGTCCGTCTTCCGCGGTGTGCCGCTGCTGGTTCAGGTCTTTATGATGTATTTCGGCATTCCGCTCGTGCTGCCCGTGCGTTTCACCGCCTTTCAGGCCGGCACGCTCGTCTTTGCCATGAACTCCGCCGCGTATATTTCTGAAAGCCTCAAGGGCGGCATCGGCGCGATTGATATCGGTCAATACGAGGCCGCCATGGCGCTGGGCGTGCATTATCCGTCGATGATGAAGGATATCATCCTTCCGCAGGCCATCAAGAGCGTGCTGCCCAGTCTGGTGAACGAGTTTATCAGCCTGCTGAAAAACACGACGCTCATCGCCTCCATCGGACTGGTGGATATCCTCTGCGTCGGCCAGCAGATTCAATCGCGCACATATCGCGCATTCGAGCCGTTTTTCGCCATTTCGGTGTTCTATTATGTGCTGGTGCTGGGGCTTTCCATCTTGGGCAAGGCGCTTGAAAAGAAGGTGAACGCAAGTGATCGAGGTTAAAGGGCTGTACAAGGATTTCGGCGCGCTGCATGTGCTGCGCGACGTGAGCCTGAACGTCGAGCAGGGGGATATCATCTCCATCATCGGGCCTTCGGGCAGCGGAAAATCGACGCTGCTGCGCTCGATCAACCTTCTGGAAAAGCCGACCTACGGCGAAATCTGGGTCGAGGGCAAACTCATCACCCCGCCCGACCCCTATCTGCATGGCCCGCAGCGACAGCGGCCAGCGTTCCACGGCCCGAAAGAACGTGCTGTCCACCTTTGAACCCCAGCTGGAGCTGGCCGTTTCCAAGGACGCGACCCGCACGACGGAAAAGGAAGACCTGCTCAAGCCGCACGAGGGCGGCGCTTACAATCGCCTGATGAAGCAGATCGTCAAGGACCATTTTGAAGATACCTATTCCGTGCGCCGCCGGGTAGGCATGGTTTTCCAGCATTTCAACCTCTTTCCACACATGACAGTGCTGGAAAATATGATTTACGCGCCGATGAAGGTGAACAAAGAATCCCGCGAGGCTGCCATTGAGAAGGCGCGCGCGTTGCTCAACGATGTTGGGATGCTTCCGAAGATCGACGCTTATCCAAGCAAACTTTCGGGCGGGCAGAAGCAGCGCGTTGCCATTGCGCGCACGCTGGCGATGTCGCCGGACATCGTGCTCTTTGACGAGCCGACCTCGGCGCTGGACCCGGAAATGGTCAAGGAAGTGTTGGACGTCATCAAGAAGCTGGCGGAGACGGGCATGACGATGATTCTTGTCACGCACGAAATGGGCTTTGCCCGCGAGGTGTCCGACCGCATCTGCTTCCTCGACGAGGGCACGCTGATCGAGGACGCGCCTCCGGATGTGTTCTTCTCCACGCCGAAATCGGCCAGAGCGAAGGAATTTCTCGATAAGGTGCTCTAAGCGATGTGCCCGTGCGGTTTCTGGTTTTAGCAAAATACAGAAACCTCTGATTGAATCGGGAGCAATGAAATACAAACCCCGCATCGACCGGGAGAAGGACCGGCAGATGCGGGGGTTGTGTTAAGGGAAACGCGGCTGTACCGCAGAAAGGAGAATGGCGTTTTACAGGAGCACCTTGGTCAGAATACTCGCCACGATCAGGATCAGCGCGCCGCAGATGCGCGTTGCGATGTCTCTCACCTCTATGCGTTTCTTGAGCATGGTGAGATTGAAATCAGCAACAACCAGGTTGAAAACGCCATCCGCCCTTTTGTCGTTGGCCGGAAGAGATGGCTCTTTGCCGATACACCCCAGGGTGCGAAGGCGAGTGCAATCATCTATTCGCTGATGGAAACGGCAAAAGCCAACAGCCTGCGGCCGGATGACGATCTGCTTCATCTGCTCAGCATACTGCCTGAATGTGTGGAGCGGAACAAGGACTTTGAGGTTGATGATCCGCTCCCTTGGTCAGAAGAAATGAAGTCGTGGTTATCGGTGGTATGAGTTCTGGGAACCACGGCTTTTCTGTATCGGGAGATTATTGAGCGGTTACAACCATTGGTTTATTTTTTTAGCAAAAAGCAGCTATGGTTTTGAAGGTTTCCCCTCAAGCCATGGCTGCTTGGTTTTAGACGGCTTTCAGCCGTTTATGGCAGGAAAACAAACCCTTCCCCTGCTGTTGTGAATCATCTAATTTTGAGGTCGAGAACCCTATTTATGCACGCAGCTTAACGGAGCACGTGAAGCAAAAGAACAGACCGTCAACCCTGAATCAGCCACTTGATGCAGTGATCTTCTTGAGCTTCAAAAACACGATAGCCAGTCAACACTTCGCTGAGGGGCGCGCGGTGGGTAATCATGCAGGAAGTATCCAACCGACCGGTCTCAATCAGCCGCAGAATATCCTCGCCATAGCCGGCATGAACGCCGCCGGTTTTGAAGGTCAGGTTTTTGCCGTACATCTGATGCAGCGGCAGAGTTTGAGCATCTGGATACAGCGCGACGAGAATCACCGTTCCGCTGGGACGGCACAGCTTCCATGCCTGCTCAAAGGTTCCCTTGGTGCCTGCTACCTCAAAGACTCTGTCCGCGCCGCGCCCCTGAGTCAGGCGCAGCACTTCTTCTTCTACATTGTCCCTGCCGGCCAACAGCGTAACATCCGCCAGACCATTTTTCTTTGCTACCTCCAGACGATCGGGGTTAATATCCACGGCGATGATGCGAGCCGGACCATACAGCTTGGCACACATCATGGTGACCAGACCCGTGGGACCCGCACCCAGTACAAGCAGCGTATCCGACGGCAGAATATCGCCAATCTGTGCTGCCCAGTAGCCCGTCGCTAGCACATCGCCCACAAACAGAGCAGATTCGTCGCTGATGCTGTCCGGAATGCGGGTCATGCCCTGATCCGCAAAGGGAACGCGCACATATTCCGCCTGACAGCCATCAATACGGCAGCCCAACTCCCAGCCGCCCTTTTCGCAGTTGTTGACGAAACCACGTTTGCAATAGAAGCACTCGCCGCAGAAGCTCTCCACAGAAACGGACACGCGGTCGCCGGGCTGGAATCTGGTAACGCCGGTGCCCACCTGCTCCACCACGCCGACAAACTCATGTCCCAAGATGACGCCCTCTTTGGCGCGAGGTACAGTGCCGTGCATAATGTGCAAATCACTGGAACAAATGGTTGAAAGTGTTACGCGCACGATGGCGTCGTCTGGCTGTTGCAGCGTGGGTACGGGACGATCCTCCAGCGCAATATGATCCTTGCTGTGGTACACCACAGCCTTCATGGTACGATTCATTCCGCATCCCTCCGTTTCAGCGCGTCATACACAGCCTGCACAGTTTTTCGGGTCAAATCGGCAAAGCGCACATTCTCCATGCCGCGCACATAGGTAATCATCATGTTGCCGAAAGGCTCAATCCAACGGTTGTCAATCGCCTGAGAACCCTGAGCGACGGCAAGCACACAGGCAACCTGGGCGGCGTTGCAGTCTACATCCAGACCGCACATCGCCACCAGCGTACACAGCTTATCGTAATCATTTTCGCAGAAATACAGTGCCACGACCTCGGCAGCAGCGTTAGGCAGAGCGGCAATCCAGTTATACTGCTTAAACTGCTCATCGCAGTCCAGCCATGCCTTGCGCCACTCACCATGCTTTTCGCAGGCGTTCCAAGCGTATTCCACCACGGAGCGATACTGGCTGTCCTTCGGCATCATATCGATTGCCATACGGACAATCTTCTTGCAGTCAGTTTCCACAAAACCCAGAGACACCATCACAGCATTGAACACTTCACCCAAAATGCCGCTGTTGCTGTGAGAAATCTGCGCGTCGCGGAAAGCCAATTCCGCCGCCGTGCGCGGATTGCCGGGAGCAACGATGCCACATACCGCGCCGCGCATCTGCGCTCCAATCCACTCGCGCATGGGGTTGTTTTCATACCCGCTTCGGGGCGGATAAATACCCTGCTTCAAGTTACGCAGAGCCACACCCTCGGCGGTAAAGCCCATGGGAATGCGCGCCACCCATTCCTCCGCAATGGCGTCGGAGGTTACGCGATAGCCGCTTTGAGCAAACGCCTCCAAAAAGACCAGCTGGAAGGTAATATCATCGTTATACTGTTCCGGCTCCTTGATGTAGCCATTCACCGTGCCAAACGCCCGCTCGATTCCGGTGGTATGGAAACCTTCCAGCGCGGTTCCCACGGCGCCTGCTGCAACCTGAGCAATCCAGCTGGCATAAATGCGATCGTAGAATTCCTTCGGATCTGCTTTACGGGGATCATAGTCGTAAACCGGGAATTGCACTGCCGCCGCATACTGTTCGAAATCCGTATACTGGGTGAAATTCCAATAGGGAGAGGATTCATCCTTGGGGGCTTCCATTACCTGACGCATCACGCGCAGAGTATGCTTATACAGCTCGACCTCGTTCCGCGCATCATACAGACGCTTGCCTTCCTCCAGCAGGGCTTCCGCTTTGGAGACGTCATAGCCGATATTGCCCTTCGCCTGCACCGTACCCGCTATATTAAACAGCTGAGCCAGAGAGTCGGTAACATAACCCTTCCACTGATAGTTCATGTTGGCGACATCCCGCTGTCCGTCGTGAATAACGTCTGCCCAGCTTACGCTGCCCATGCGGCCGCGGAAGGGGGTACCGTTCATAACCAATTCACGAGTCCATTCCCACGCTTTTTTCATGTGAAGCTCCTTCTTTCTTTGATTTATTTACCTGCTGCCAGCCGCTGCTCGCGACGCTTTTTGGAAGCGGAATAGATGACAAGTCCGACAATGGTAACCGCATAGGGGATGCTTTGAACAAACTCCGAGGGGAGCCTGAGTGCCTGCAGGTTATTGGCAAGAGAATCCGCCGCGCCGAATGCCAGAGAAGCCAGCATACTGCCTACCACGGTTCCCTGCCCCAGCTGCTGAGCTGCCAGAGCGATAAAGCCGCGCCCTGCCATCATATCCCGCGCAAACCAGGAAACATAACCCATGGACATATACGCGCCCGCCATGCCCGCCAGCACGCCGCTGATCAACATAGCAATCAACTGAATGCGGGTGACCTTGATACCTACGGATTCCGCCGCATGAGGATTTTCACCTACGGCTCGGATGCGCAGACCCAGCGGGGGTTTATTCACGAGCCAGTATATCACAATGATCAGC
>ERZ772867.3811-NODE-3811-length-12051-cov-5.737913_pt1 | contig 12051 bp, 10 predicted proteins | sample MGYA00511341_ERZ772867 | MGnify/ENA primary metagenome ERZ772867 (study PRJEB29015, sample SAMEA2737707) | human gut metagenome | biome: human gut; feature: human-associated habitat; material: faeces | place: China | collected 2012 ... | reverse complement strand
CGAGGTAGATGAGCAGGGCGCCGATGCCCCACATCACCACCATCTGCCAGGTCAGATTCCCAAAATTGGAAAAGAGACTGGCGAATGTGTTCAGAAGATCCATATTTATTTTTCCTCCTTGTGTTCCTGTGCCGGGCAAGAAAAAAGAGACCCCTGCCACAGCACTCTGTCTGTGACAAAAGTCTCAAGCCAACACATGACATCGGGCATTTCTGCCGTGATGACGCTGCCATGCAGCACCCCGCAGGCCCTGCGGAATGCCCTTTACTCCCTTTTATCGATTCTAATTAAATCAGAATGCAGTCCCCTCTGTCAAGGGGTTCCTGCATTTCTTTGCCAAACTTTGCTTCAGCGCTCAAACGTTGTGCTGAGGGTGGTCTCCCAGGTCTGGCCGGGGGCAAGGCAGGCGGCAGCGGCGCGCTGGCTCCACTCCTGGGTATCGGTCTGGGCACCGGGCAGGGAGTGCCACGGCTCAATGCAGACAAAGCGCACAGGCTTTGCCGGAGCCGACCAGATGAGGGTATAGGGGTAGCCCTCCACATTGCAGACGATCCCCTTGCCGGTGTCCTTTTCGTAGATGCCCAGCGTGCGGCTGCGCAGACCGGCCATGCAGAAGCTGTCGTTCTCAAACAGATCGTCTGTCAGGGGGATGCTCTGCTCGTTCTTCCACCGGTAACCACACTTGCCGGTCAGCAGACCGTTGGGGTAAGCGTCCAGGATCATCGGGCTCTCCGGCTGGTCGAAGCGGAACTCGTAATCGGTGGTGGTGTGCTTGTCATCAAAGGGGATGCGGAACGCCGGGTGGTAGCCGATGCCGAACTGCAGCTCCTCGGCGGCATCGGCGGGGTTGGTAACGGCCAGGGTGTGGTGCACCGTCCTGCCCTCCAGCCGGAAGGTGCTGGTCAGGACAAAATCAAACGGGAAGCGCTCTGCCTTGCTCTTTTCATCCGAGCGCAGCTCCAGCCGGATGGTGTCGCCCTCGGCGCAGAGCAGGGTGTGCTCCACGTCCCGGGCAAAGCCGTGCTGACCGCCGGGGTAGGTCTTGCCCTTATGGGTAAAGGCCCCGCCGGTCAGCTTGCCCGTCCAGGGGAAAAGGATGGGGGCATGGCGCTTCCAGACAGCCGGGTCGGCCTGCCAGAGCATCTCCTGCCCGGCGGCATTTTTCAGGCTGACTGCTTCGGCACCATGGGTATCCACGGTCAGGGTCAGAAATTCGTTGTGAATGGTTGCCTGCATGATTCATCTCTCCTTTTTATCTGTTGACGATGTGCTCGCCGTTTCCTTCCAGCCAGGTGCGCAGGTTCCGGGTGGTAATGTCCATCAGGTTCTGCAATGCCTCCCGGGTCGTCCACGCAATGTGCGGTGTGAGGATAGCGTGGGGTTCTGCCCGCAGGGGACTTTCCTGGGGCAGTGGCTCGGTGACAAAGGCATCAGCCCCGTAAAAGCCCAGCTGACCGCTGTGGAGGGCCGCTGCCACGGCCTCCTCATCCACCAGCGCGCCCCGGGCCGTGTTGAGCAGAATGGCCCCGGGCTTCATCTTCGCCAGCGCCTCCGCGTTGACAAGGCCCCGGGTCCGGGGTGTAGCCGGGCAGTGCAGGCTGAGGATATCGCACCGCCTCAGCAGGGTATCATAATCCACGAACTCCACACCGTCGGCGGCGTATTCGGGCCGGACGTTGCGGGTGCAGACCAGCACCTCCATGCCAAAGGCTCTGGCAATGCGGGCCGACTGCCGCCCGATGCTGCCATAGCCGTAAACGCCATAGGTCTTGCCGTAGAGCTCCATCTGGGGCAGCAGGCCGATGCTCTCCGGGATATCCAGCTGCCAGCATCCCTGCTTGACGGCACGGTTGTAGCGCTCCGCGCACTGGCAGATGGCCAGCAGCAGGCTGAAGGTCATCTGGGCCACGCTGTAAGTGGAATAGCCCGGCACATTGGCCACTGCAACGCCGTGGCGGCGGCAGGCTTCCAGATCCAGGTTGTCGGTGCCCGTGGCGATGATGCCCACCCATTTCAGGTTCGGGCACTGCTGTAAGATCTCCTCATCCATGCGGCACTTGTTCAGCAGAACGATGTCCGCATCTCCAATGCGGGGGGCGATCTCCTCGTAGGCCGTGCGGACATAGCTGGTGGTATCGGGCACCAGCGCCTTTACCCCCGACCAGTCGAGATCGCCTTCCTCCATGACATAGCTTTCCAGAATGGCAGCTTTCATCTCAGTCCTCCAACAATACGTCCTCGCTCAGCACCTGACCGATGGGCTTTGCAATGCACAGGTCGGCCTGCGCATCGGCCCCGGTGGGCTGCATGTTGATGACCACCAGATGGCGGCCACGGAAGTACCGGATGAGCCCCGCCGCCGGGTAGACCACCAGACTGGTGCCGCCGATGATGAGGGTATCCGCCTTGCGGATGGCAGACACGGCCCCGGAGAGCACTTCCTCGTCCAGCCCTTCCTCGTACAGGACGACATCCGGCTTGACGATGCCGCCGCACTTGGGGCAGCGGGGCACACCGGTGCTGTTGGCAATGAAGTCCACATCGTAGAACGTGCCGCACTTCACGCAGTAGTTGCGCAGGGTGCTGCCGTGGAGCTCGTAAACGGTCTTGGCCCCCGCAGCCTGATGCAGGCCGTCGATGTTCTGGGTGACGATGGCCTTCAGCCTGCCCTCCCGCTCCAGCTTTGCCAGCCGCAGGTGGGCAGCGTTGGGCTTTGCCCCCTTCACAATGAGCTTATCCCGGTAGAACCGGTAGAACTCCTCGGGGTTCTCCTCCCAGAAGGTGTGGCTCAGGATGGTCTCGGGCGGGTAATCGTACTTCTGGTGGTACAGGCCGTCCACGCTGCGGAAATCAGGGATGCCGCTTTCGGTGGAGACCCCCGCGCCGCCAAAAAAGACGATGCGGTCGCTCTCGGCAATGATTTTTTCCAGTGCAGGAACCATAAAAGAAACGCTTCCTTTCCGGCAGATCGTTGTGTTTTGGATAGCTCCAGTATAACACAAATCCAGAGGAAAGGAAGCGTTTCTTTTTTTGATGGGATCGTTCCCTTGCTCAGCGCCCGTTTTCGGCAAACAGGGTCCCCAGTGCATCCAGCAGATCATGCGGGAGCATCCCGGTTTCCCCGTGCAGGGCAGCGGCACGGTCGGCAGCTGCACCATGGAGATAAACGGCACAGGCGGCGGCCTCAAAGGCAGGCAGACCGCAGGCCAGCAGGGCGCTGGTCATGCCCGCCAGCACATCCCCGCTGCCGCCCCGGGAAAGCCCCGGGTTGCCGGTGGGATTGACCGCGCAGCGGCCATCCGGCCCTGCAATGACGGTATGTACCCCCTTCAGCACCACCACAGCATTCCATACTTTCGCATAGCGCAGCGCCATGCCTTCCCGGTCCGCATTGATCTCTGCCGCAGAGCGCCCGGTCAGCCGGGCCATCTCGCCGGGGTGGGGCGTTAAAATCAGTTCTCCTTGAGGGTGAGGCATTTTTTCCGTTTGGAGCAGGTCAGCGGCGGCGTTCAGGCCGTCCGCATCCAGCACCGCACTGCCGGAAAAGCCGGGCAGGAGCGTTTTCACCAGCGCCCGGGTCTCGGCGGCACGGGCCGCGCTCTGGGCCGTATAACCCAGCCCGGGGCCCGCCAGCAGGACAGAGGCCTTCTGCCGCCGGATGCGGTCGATATTCTGGGGCGAGATGCCGCCCTCTGCCCCCGCCTCGCAGGGGCAGAGGCAGCACTCGGGCAGGCGGGCGGCCACAGCCGCCAGCACCGGCTCCACACTTGCCAGCGTAACGATGCCGGCCCCGGTGCGCAGGGCACCTTCCACGGCCAGCGCCGCCGCGCCCCGATAGGACGCACTGCCCGCCACCGCCAGCACGGAGCCAAAGGTTCCCTTATGCGCGTCCCGGGGACGGGGCTGGATCTTTTGCCAAACAAAATCAGAAGTTATTGTCATTTTATCACGCACCCTTTCATACAACCTCTCAGTCGGGCTTGCGGCTCAACCCCCCAGTCGCCTGCGGCGACAGCCCCCGCTAGTAGGGGGGCCCTTGGCATTTCGTAAAGCTCACCCTCTTTGCCAAGGCCGCCCCCATTAGGGGCGGTGGCATCCCGCAGGGATGACGGTGGGGTTTAATCCGTTCCCTGCAAATACCTCCGGATCTCCTTCTCCGCTTCCTGCACCTCTTCATGGAACATGCGGGCAGAGACCCGGAGAGCACCATGGCCCAGGATGATGACCTGTTCCATGCCATCGGAGGTGGCCACGCGGACGCGGCGGCCCTTGCCGATCTCATGGGTGACACGCTCGATGAACATATCGGCGGTCTCGGCTTCCCGGGTGTAGACCACATGGATATTGTGGTACTGCTCTATGCTGCCGGGGCTGCCCGGCACACGGTAGGCATCAAACACAAGGATGAGCACGCACTTCTTAAAGCCCTGATAGTTGCAGAGGATGTCCATCAGCCTGTGGCGGGCCGCTTCCAGGCTCTCTTTGGAGAGTGCGTTCAGCTCGTCCCATGCAAAGATGATGTTGTAGCCGTCCACCAGCAGGTATTCGGGCTGGATCTCCCACTGCTCGGCGTTGAAATCAGGGCGTTCCCGCTTCTGGGTGGGGCGGAACGCCGCCAGCGGGTCCCGCTTGATGGGCCCATAGGTCTGTTCAAAGATCTTCAGCAGCTCGGCATCCTCTTCCAGGGTGGCGCGGTAGGCGGCCATCCGGCTGGGACGGGCCTGCACCGTTTCCTCGGTCTTTGCAGTCCTGCCCCAGCCGCTGTCCACATGCATGTGGCTGCGCACCTGCTCCCAGGGCACCACAAATCCGGCCCCATGGGCGCAGAACACCGAATCCGCCGGGTTGTCGAGGTCGTGTTCCGGCTCATAGCCCGCGGCCTCGATGACCTCCGCTGCATTGTGGCAGGGGCGGTAACCGTCCAGCGTCAGGGTCAGGTGTCCCCTGCCCCGGGTGTAGCCCACCACCTCCATGGGGTAGCTGCGCATGGTGGAGGCCGGTGCGGTGCCGGTGAGCAGGGTTGTATCCCCGTCGGCTCCGGTCTCGGGTGGGTCAAAACTGCCGCCCATGTTCTGGATATCGTTCATGGCGCGGCCCACGTTGTCAGAGGGCAGTTCCAGCCGGAAGGCATACCACGGCTCCAGCAGCTGGGTCTTGTGGATCTGGTCTGCCATCATCAGACCCTGCCGGACGGCGCGGTAGGTCGCCTGCCGGAAGTCACCGCCCTCGGTGTGCTTGAGGTGGGCGCGGCCCGCAATGAGGGTGATCTTCACATCGGTCAGAGGAGCCCCGATGAGCACACCCAGATGCTGCTTTTCCTCAAGATGCGTCAGCACCAGCCGCTGCCAGTTCTTGTCCAGCACCTCTTCCCGGCAGTCGGCGGCAAACTGCATCCCGCTGCCCCGGGGCAGCGGCTCCAGCTTGAGGTGGACTTCCGCATAGTGGCGCAGGGGCTCGTAGTGGCCCACGCCCTCCATGGCTTCGGTGATGGTCTCCTTATACAGGATGCCGCCGGGGCCGAAGCTGACCTCCAGCCCGTACCGCTCGGCCAGCAGGCTTTTCAGCACCTCCAGCTGGATCTCGCCCATCAGCTGGACATGGATCTCGCCCAGGGTCTCGTTCCAGACCACATGGAGCTGGGGCTCCTCTTCTTCCAGCCGATGGAGCTTTCCCAGCGCGGCGTGCACATCCGCGCCCTCGGGCAGCAGCACCTGATAGCTCAGAACCGGCTCCAGCACCGGCAGGTCACTGTCCCGTTCCGCCCCCAGACCCTCGCCCGGGCGGGCTCTGGTCAGGCCGGTAACGGCGCACACCTGGCCGGGGCCGATGCACTCCGCCAGCGTGAACTTTGCGCCGGAATAGAGCCGCAGCTGGTTGGCCTTTTCGGCCCATGGCTCCCCGTCGGCCTCTCCGGTGAGCTGGGCTTTCACCTTGAGCGCGCCGCCGGTCACCCGCAGCCAGGTCAGGCGGTTTCCCTGCTCATCCTGGCTCACCTTGAACACCTTGGCCCCGAAGGCTTCCAGCGCGGGGGCCGGGCGGGTATAGCGGTCCAGGCCCTCCACCAGCGCGTCCACGCCCTGCAGCTTCAGGGCTGAGCCAAACCAGCAGGGAAACACATGCCGCCGGGCAATGGCGGGGATGAGGTCGGTATCGGTCAGGCTTCCCCGGTCCAGCATCGTCTCCATCAGCCGCTCATCGCAGAGAGCCAACGCCTCGTCCCGGTCGGCCTGCTCTGCCCCGAAATCCACAAAGCCATCCCCCAACCGACGGTTCAGCTGGGTCAGGAGCGCTTCCCTGCCCGGGCCGGGCAGGTCCATCTTGTTCACGAACACAAAGGTGGGGATGTGATACCTCCGCAGCAGCCGCCAGAGCGTCTCGGTATGGCTCTGCACGCCGTCGGTGCCGCTGATGACCAGCACCGCATAATCCAGCACCTGCAGTGTCCGCTCGGTCTCCGTGGAAAAATCCACATGGCCCGGGGTGTCCAGCAGGGTAAAATCGGTATTGCCCGCCGTGAAGAGGGCCTGCTTGGAGAAAATGGTAATGCCGCGCGCCTTTTCCAGCGCGTCAGTGTCCAGAAAGGCATCCTTATGGTCCACCCGGCCCAGCTTGCGGATGGTGCCGGTACCGTAGAGCAGGGCCTCGGAAAGGGTGGTCTTGCCGCTGTCCACATGGGCCAGAATGCCGATGACCAGCTGCTTGTGCTCTTGTTCCATGCCGCGGCCCCCTTACAGCACGCTGGCGATCAGCGCAGCAGCGACCAGCGGCAGGCCCAGCACCAGATTGGAGAGCAGGCTGCAATAGGTGCGCTCCTCGGGTTCCAGCTCCTCAAAGGAGACGATCTTTTCATCCGCATAGTCGATGATGGAGCGGGTGGAATGGACCTTTTTCTGCCGCTTGCCCATCCCCTTGAACTCCTCCAGCAGATGGTGGATGGTCACGCCATCCAGCCGCAGGTAGTCCACCCAGGCCCAGATGAGCAGCACCACGCCGCACAGAAAGCCCGGGGCCTCCCAGATGGTAAACGTGCCATCGCTGACATAGCGCTGCCACAGCAGCATCAGCACGGCCACAATGGAGGTGCGGGTCACGGTCTTATATAAAATGGGGTGGAACATGTAGCGTTTGTACATCGAGGTCAGTTTCTTCATGGTGCGCTCCTTATTGATACAGATACACTTTATTGTATCATGTTTTTGTGAAAAAAGATAGCTGTTTTGTGCGCACAGTGTGAACAGTTTCTCTCTTTTGCCTGTTCTTCATAGATATACAGTTCTTTCCATTTTATAGTAATTTTTTCCATATTCTTTTCCCACGAAAGTGTTTGTCACCGTTTTGTTTCCAATTCTATGCTGTGGCGGATTGACTTCTTTCCAGTAAAGTGCTAAAATATACAGTGGTGCGACTTTTGTCTTTCCTGTGCACTTTTTGGAAAGGCAGACAGCCTCACTGCGTTTAGGAAAAGGAAAAACGCGCGGCTCTGTCCGCGCAAGATCTGGGAGGATCATCCAATGAGCTTCAATTTTGATCGCCGCACCTTCCTGAAGGGTGCAGGTGCTGTGGGTGCCGCCAGCCTGCTGGCAGCCTGCGGCGAAAAGTCAACAACACCGGCAATGGCGCTGCCGCCAGCGGTGCTGCTGCCCCCAACTCCACCGGCGCTACCCCCCTGAAGGAGTTCATCTCCTTTGAGAGCGGCAACCGTGAGCTGGAAAGCTGGAACATGCTGTACAGCCAGAGGGCTGAGGATGCCAACGTGGTCACCAACCTGTGGGACGGCCTGCTGAGCTTTGACTGCTACGGCAAGGTGGTTCCCGCCATCGCTTCCAGCTGGGAGCACAATGAGGATGCCACCGTCTGGACCTTCCACCTGCGGGACGACGTGGACTGGGTGGATTGCAACGGTGAGGTGAAGGCTCACCTGACCAGCAAGGACTTTCTGGTTGGTTTTGAATGGGTGATGAACGCCATCAAGAACGAGGCCAACAACACCTCCATGCCCAACGACACCATTGTGGGCGCTTACGAGTACTACGAGTTGACCAAGGAAGCCGGTGACGCTGCTGCTGACATGACCTACGAGGACATGCTGGCTGCCGGTGTGGGCATTGAGGCTCCGGATGATTACACTCTGGTGTTCACCTGCCCCAGCGCCTGCCCCTACTTTGATACCGTTGCCGCCTACAACAGCTTCTACCCCGTGGCCCCTGCTCTGATCGAGGAGCTGGGTGTCGAGGGCTTCCGTGGCTGCGACAACACCACCATGTGGTACAACGGACCCTATGTGGTGGAGGAGTACATCCAGGGCAACACCAAGAGCTACATTCCCAACCCCAACTACTACGATGCTGCCAACGTCAGCCGCTTTGAGCGCTTCACCGTCACCATGATCAGTGATGGTTCCATCAGCCTGCAGCTGTATCAGAACCGCGAGCTGGACGAGGTGGACCTGGGCGAGAGCAGCATCACCACCATTCAGTCCGATCCTTCCAACGAGTACAATCAGCAGCTGTGCGAGAAGCGTGCCAAGAAGTTCAGCTACTGCTTCATCTTCAACTACGACAAGAAGAACACCGATGGCACCCCCGATGAGAACTGGAACAAGGCCATTGCCAACAAGGCCTTCCGTCAGTGCTTCTCCAAGGGCATGGTGCTGAACAAGTTCTTCGCCCGTTACAACCCCATCAATCCCCTGAAGTGTGAGAACGACTTCTTCACCATGAAGGGCCTGTGCTACACCTCTGATGGCACCGACTACACCAACCTGGTGGCCAAGGAGATGGGTCTGGACGGCGAGGCTTACGATGGCAAGACCATGAAACGTCTGCGCGCCAACAACGGCGACATCACCGAGCTGAAGAAGCAGGCCATGGAAGAGCTGAGCGCCATTGGTGTCACCTTCCCTGTCCACTGCTCCTACTACATTCTGGCCGGCTCCACCTCCGCTCTGGACCACGCCACCGTCCTGAAGCAGTGCTTCACCGACAGCTTCGGCGATGACTTCATCGTGCTGGATGTCAACACCTTCGTGTCCTCCACCATGAAGGAAGTCGTGGCTCCCAAGCTGCAGAGCTTCACCCACATGGGCTGGGGCGCTGACTTCGGCGATCCCGTCAACTTCCTGACCCAGATCATCGTTCACGATGACAACGCTTACTACAGCTGCAACATGACCAACATCGCAGGCATTGTGAACAATGGCCCCGCCAGCTACCAGAAGGATCTGGTTGCCGCCTACGAGAAGTTCACCGATCTGGTGAACGAGGGCCGTGCCATCGTTGACGACACCGATGCACGCTATGCCGCATTTGCCAAGGCCGAGGCTTACTTCCTGGACGAGAACCTGATCTTCCCCACCGTCTACGATATCACCTGGTGCCTGACCCACGTCAACGAGTACAGCAAGATCAACGCAATGTATGGTCCCTGCAACTACAAGGCTGTGAACTGGGAGACCAGCGAGGAAGCCTACACCACCGAACAGTACGATGAGTTTGCCGCCGCATACGACGCAGCCGCTCAGGCCTGATCGAGTTAACCCATAGCAAAAAGCAGAACCGGACGTTTTTGAAGCGTCCGGTTCTGTTTTTTGCTCCCTGACAGCACAAAACCCCGCCGCGCGGGAAAGCTCCCAGCGCGGCGGGGTCATTGTGTTAAAATACAGGAAAGCGGTTCAGCTTACAGCTGGCTTTCATACTCCTTGCGGTAGCCTTCCAGCTCACGCTGGTTGCCATACACGAAGTGACCGTTTGCGATCTCTTCCCAGACCGGCTTATCCACGCTGTAATCGTGGATCGATGGGTCATAGACCAGCAGCTTCTTGTGCTTTTCCAGGCTGGGGTCAGGGATGGGAACCGCGCTCAGCAGGGCTTTGGTGTAGGGATGCAGCGGATGGAGGAACAGCTCCTCCGCCTCAGCCAGCTCCACGATGCGGCCCTTGCTGATAACGGCGATACGATCCGAGATGAACCGGACCACCGACAGGTCATGTGCAATGAACAGGTAGGTCAGACCGCGGCTCTTCTTCATCTCGTTCAGCAGGTTCAGCACCTGTGCACGGATGGAGACGTCCAGTGCGGAGATGGGCTCGTCGGCCACGATGAACTCCGGCTCCATGACCAGCGCACGGGCAATGCCGATGCGCTGGCGCTGGCCGCCCGAGAACTCGTGGGGGAAGCGGGAGGCAAACTCCGGCAGCAGGCCGACCTCATGCAGGGCGTTCATCACCTTTTCATGCAGGTCTTCCTGATCCTTATAGAGATGATGGTTCAGCAGGCCCTCGGCAATGATATACTCGACCTTGGCGCGCTCGTTCAGCGAAGCCATGGGGTCCTGGAAGATCATCTGGATCTTACGGATGACCTCTTTGTCCAGTTCCTTGGAGATCTTGCCGTTGATCTTCTGGCCCTTGAAGAAGATGTCGCCGCCGGAAGTCGGGTTGATGCGGCAGATGGCACGGCCAATGGTGGTCTTGCCGGAGCCGGACTCGCCGACCAGCGAGAAGGTCTCGCCCTTATAGATGTCAAAGTTGACATGATCGACAGCAACAAATTTCTTCTTACCGGAGCCAAAGGTGATCTGAAGGTCTTTCAGCTCAATCAGCTTTTCGCGTTCAGCCATTTAAGTTGGCGCCTCCCATCTTTCCCATTTTCTCACGCAGGTTCTGGATGGAGTGCGGCCGCTCGATCTTGGGAGCGCGCGGGTCCAGATACCAGGTCTTTGCGGCGTGGGTCTCGGACACCTGGAAGAACGGAGGCTCTTGCACAAAGTCGATTGCCAGCGCATGCTTGTTGCGGGGCGCAAATGCGTCACCCTTGATCTCATTGAACAGGTTCGGGGGAGTACCATCCACGCTGGGCAGGGCCTCACCCTTGGTGCCCAGCTGCGGCAGAGCTTGCAGCAGAGCCCAGGTGTAGGGGTGCCATGCGTCGTAGAAGATCTCCTCCACGGTGCCGTATTCCACGATCTGGCCGGCATACATCACGGCCACACGGTCTGCCACGTTTGCCACAACGCCCAGGTCATGGGTGATGTAGATAACGGACATGCCCAGTTCCTTCTGCAGGTCGCGGATCAGCTGCAGGATCTGTGCCTGAATGGTCACGTCCAGCGCAGTGGTGGGCTCGTCGCAGATCAGGATCTGCGGGCGGCAGGCCGCTGCAATGGCAATGACGACACGCTGACGCATACCGCCGGAGAACTCGTGCGGATACTGCTCGTAGCGGCGCTCCGGGTCGGGGATGCCGACCTTGGCCAGCATCTCGATGGCGGCCTTCTTGGCCTCCGCGCCCTTCAGGCCCTGATGGTGCTCGATGCTCTCCTGGATCTGCTTGCCGATTTTCTTCAGCGGGTTCAGGCTGGTCATCGGGTCCTGCATGACCATGGCGATCTTCTTGCCGCGCACGCCCAGCCAGTCCTTCTCGGTGAACTTGGTCATGTCGCGGCCTTCGTACATGATGGAGCCGCCGGTGATCTTACCGTTGACATCCAGCATACCCACGAAGGTCTTGGTGAATACGGACTTGCCCGAGCCGGACTCGCCCACGATGGCCAGCGTCTCGCCGTCATAAAGGTCCAGCGAGCACTTGCGGATCGCGTTCAGCTTCTTGCCGCGCAGGCTAAAGGTGATCTCCACGTCTTTGGCAGAGATGATCGGTTGTCTATCCATTTTTGTGATTTTCTCTCCCATCTGTTAAACGTGGTTGCGCGGGTCAGCAGCATCCGAGAAAGCGTTGCCCATGATATAGAAGGAAATGGAGATGATGGACACGATGGATGCGGGGAAGACCAGCAGGTAAGGATAATCGAGGAAGAAGCCGCGCACCTTGCTCAGGATGAGGCCCAGAGACGGAGTCTCGATGCCCAGACCGATGCCCAGATAGGACAGGGTGGACTCGAGGTTGATGGTGGCGGGGATGCTCAGCGCCATGCGCAGGATGATGACGGAGACCAGATAGGGCAGGATGTTCTTGGTCAGAACGCGCCACAGCGGGGTGCCAAGGCAGCGGGACGCGAGGTTGTACTCGCGGTCACGGAACATGAACACCATGTTGC
>ERZ772867.3804-NODE-3804-length-12077-cov-4.903843_pt1 | contig 12077 bp, 3 predicted proteins | sample MGYA00511341_ERZ772867 | MGnify/ENA primary metagenome ERZ772867 (study PRJEB29015, sample SAMEA2737707) | human gut metagenome | biome: human gut; feature: human-associated habitat; material: faeces | place: China | collected 2012 ... | reverse complement strand
AGCACATGTCCTTGGAGAGGGACACTAAAAACTACTACTCTATAATACAAGGAGCATACATAATGACAACAGGACAACGCATTGCCCAAAAGCGGCGGGAAGCGGGGCTTTCTCAGGAGCAGCTGGGGCAGCAGCTGGGTGTGTCCCGGCAAGCCATTTATAAATGGGAATCCGACGCCAGTATGCCGGAGGTTGAGAAGCTGGTGGCCCTGAGCCGTCTGTTCGCCGTGCCGGTAGGCTGGCTGCTGGGGGAGGAGGATATGCTGCCGCAGGATGCCGCCGGGAATCCGGAGCCGCTTACCGAAGAACAGATGAAGCGGGTAGAGCGTCTGGTGGAAAGCTATCGTCCCGCCCCCAGCAAAAGGCGGCGCCGTCTGCTGGCCGCCGTGTACAGCGCAGCCGCGCTGCTGTTGGCGGTGCTTCTGATCCGCCAGTATCAGCTGCGTCGGGACTACACCCGGATGGAGCAGGCTTTGCAGGAAACGAATCGGCTTTACGGCTCTGTCAGTGGGCAGATTGGCTCCGTTACCACCCGCGTGGAGGAACTTTTGCAGCAGCAAAATGACCTGACAGCCGCCCGTCAGGTGGAGATTTCAGACTTTGCCGCTGCGGACAACGCTGTTACTTTCCGTCTTTCCGCCGTTCCAAAAACATACGAGGAGGGAATGACCGCCACCTTCGTGGCCCAATATCTCGGCGGCCCCGTAGAAGTGCCGGCGCAGATGGACGATGCCCACACCTTCTCCGCTTTACTGACCTGCCCGCTGACAGACGATGAGATTCTTTTCCTGGTGGTATTTCAGCAGGGGGACACCCACACCAGCCAGAAGATTGGGGAATACAGCAATCTGTATTCCAATTCCATACCGTATTGCAATCTGTCCGCCGGGCTTTCCTGGCGCGCGGGCGGCTCCGGCAGCAACTACACAATGGTTCCCAAGGAATCCACCGCCACTCTCGATGTGGATACTTACCAGACCTCTGACATCCCGCACAGCGCTTCCGTCACCTCCGCCCGGGTTGGCCTGTTCTGCAACCAGAAGCTGGTATGCTGGCTGCAGCGGAGCACCTCCGACGATGAGGTTCCCATGCAGTATGTACTGACCAATAGCGTCCCGCTGGAGGAGGGGTCTACTTATTGCATGGCAGCTATTCTCACCGACGAGTTTGGCCGGGAGTGGATTTGCTGCGATGATGCCATGACCATCGGGAAATACGGGAATGCCACCCGGGTTCCCTTGGAGCATCTGTCCGACGATCTGTCCGGCTGGCAATATTAACGGCTGCAAAAAGCCGAAGGCGTGCATGCACGCCTTCGGCTTTTCTGTAAGATTTCAGAGGATAAACCCGCCGTCGCAGGTCAGCACCTGCCCGGTGATAAAGCCGGCATCCTCCGATGCGAAGAATGCCACCGCCGCCGCGATGTCCTCCGGTGTCCCCAGACGCCCAAGCGGTGTCTGCTCTGTCAGCTGCGGAACTACCTCCCGGCCCAGTTCCCACAGCATATCCGTCTGGATTACCCCCGGCGCCACACAGTTTACCCGAATGCCGCTGGGCGCCAACTCCGCCGCCAGCGAACGAGTCAGGCCAATCAGCGCCGCCTTGGTAGCAGAATAAGCCACTTCGCAGCTGGCGCCGCGCAAGCCCCACATGGAGGAAATGTTCACGATGCAGCCTGCGTGCTCATGGAGCATGTGCGGCAGAACCGCCTGTACCGTGTGATATGCTCCGTCCACATTCACCGCGAAAAAACGATGCCAGGCTGTCTCGTCCGTGTCCTGAAACAGGCTTTGCCCGGAAATGCCTGCATTATTTACCAGCAGAGAAACCGGCCCCAGCGTGTCCCGGATCCGGGACACCATGTCCATGACCTCCTGCCGGTCGGACACATCTGCTCGGCAGCACATCACCTTCCGGCCCTCCTGCCGCAGTTCTGCCGCCAATGCTTCGGCGCAGTCCTGCCGCTTTCGATAGTTGATGCATACCGCCCATCCCTGACGGGCCAGCCGCGCGGCAATTGCCCGCCCGATTCCCCGGGACGCGCCGGTTACCAGTGCAATCCGTTCCATGAAACCACTCCTTTTGGGGTCAGTATAGCAAAAAAATACGCCTGTGGCAAGAAATCTCTTGACAAAATCCCTACTGTGCGCTATTATATTACCGTTGTCTGCGCGGTTAGCTCAGCTGGTAGAGCACATGCTTGACGTGCATGGGGTCACAGGTTCGAGTCCTGTACCGCGCACCATAGCCGAAAAGCCCTGAAACCACTAAGGTTTCGGGGCTTTCGTCATTTGGACGGACGATTGTACCTTATCCGAACACCCGGGCGTGTCACAGCGTTCGGCCAAATACGATTATTCGCTCATGAAAAATAAAGTGCGACTGTAAAAAAGCATCCGAGCGGCATTTCTGCCGCCCGGATGCTTTTTTCGTTATCCGTCCCTTCGTGTCATCGCCCTATCGGCAAAATTTCTTCAGGCACGGAGCTCTTACTTTTCCTTCCGTTTTTTGCCGGACAGCACCATCCAGATTACGCCGCCAATTACCAGCGCAGCTGCCACACAAATTGCCGCAATCAAGCCCGTATGAGAGGTACCCGCTGCGGTTTCAAGCGGTGCAGCCACATCCTGTCGGGTATCTTCCGGCTGGTCAGGCTGCTGCACCTGACGGTTCAGCTCAGATAGAATCTTCTGGGCATTTTCCAGCACGCTATAGTTTTTCACCAGCGCTTTTTGCTCGTCAGTCAGGGCGTCGTATGCTTTCTGGGCCTGCGCCACCGCATCCTGCCGGTCAGCTGTCACCGTTCCAATGGCATCAATCAGCTTTTCCACAGCACTTGCAGCCTGCCGGTCCGCACCGTTGTCTGCTGCCGCAGAAGCTGTCTCGCCGTTCCGGCCGGATTTGCTGTCCGCCGCCGTATCTGCCTGCGTGGGCTGGCTGGGCTGGGACGGCTGGGATGGAGTGTTTACAATCTTATCATAAGCCAGTTCCGCTGCCAGCAGATCGAAGTACCGGGCGCAGAGCGTCTGCTGCGCATCGGTCAGCCCGTCATAAAGCGTTCTCGCCGCCGTGATAGCCGCCTTGCTGTCCTTTGTTACCGTTCCGATGGCTGCAATCGCCGCGTCAGCCACGGCGGCATAGAAGCGGTCGGCTGCTTCTGCAACGGCGCAGCCGTTTTCGGCGGCGGAGATGGCTTCGTTGGCATCGGCCAGCAGGCCGGTCACTTCCGCCCGGATGCTTTCAGGATATTGTTCCGCTGCTGCGGCCAGTTCCTTTCTGGCGCTCTGGCGCAGATTGGGCAGCACCGCCTCCAGCTCCTGAACCGCATCCAGATATACGCTGCGAATTGCCTCTGTCGTTTCCGCATCCAGTATGGCGCTGCACGCCCGGTCTGTGGTGGCCTGCACCTGCTTCCACTGTTCCTGTGTGAAGTCGTCCCGCTTGAGAATACTCTCCACAGACCGGCACAGCTGTTCACGCCATGTGCCATCCAGCAGCTCAAAGGACAGGAAGGGATAGCCGTCGTTCACTGGTGCAAGCCCCGCCGCAAAGCCGGCGTTCTGTCCGTTGAGCTGCGCCAGAATTTCCTCGCTTTGCCGCATTTCTCCGTCGGCAACAACAGCCACACTGTAGCCGCCCAGATTGGGATAACCCATGGCCCAGTCTGCCGCACCGGTTTTCACCGCGTAAAGGCCGGTGGCGTATGTACCCCGACGGCTATAGCCTGCCAGCATGCCCGCATAGGTATTCCCCTGCACGGGGCCTGCATTGTAGCAGCAGGACACCACCAGTGTCTCGGCAGCCATGGTGTCGTTTGCCTCGCCGCCCAGAATACCACCGGTGCGCTTTCCGGCTGCGCCGGTTACGGCGCCGGTGTTATAGCAGCCGGTCACCTCAATTTTATACGAGATGTTCGTGCCTCCGTTTGCACCGCCCAGAATGCCGCCCAGATAGTCGGCGCTGTCGTTGATGGCGGCAACATCTCCGTGGTTGGCGCAGCTTTCGATGCGGACATTTTTATACCCGGCATAGCCTGCAATGCCGCCCACATACGCGCCGTCCGCCGCAATATCGCCGCGATTGGCGCACTGCCGCACAGTGGTGTCATTTACAAAACCTGCAATGCCGCCCACATACTGCACCGTGCCACCGGCGCCGCCCTGCATGGTCATGCTCACATCCGCTATGCAGCCCAGAATTGTGCCGCTTTCCACGCGTCCGGCAATGCCGCCTACATAGGATGCATTTCCGGTGTGCTGCATGTCGCCCTGTACCGTCACATTTTTGACTTCGCCGCCCTGCACATAGCCCAGCAGGCCCAGATACTCCTCCGCATCAACAGAGAGCCCGCAAACCGTGTGGCCTGCGCCGTCAAAGCTGCCTGCAAAGGGCACCGCACCAGAGCCTATGGGCGTCCACGGATAGCCGCCCAGATCAATATCCGCCGTCAAAACGGCTTTCACGCCGCCGTTGCCGCCGGACACCTCCCGGGACAGCCACGCAAGCTCCGCCGCCGTGCCAATCTGATACACGCCATCCGTCTCTGCCGGTTCTGTCACCTCTGCGCCGTTCCATGCGCAGGCCGCCGCTGCGGCGAAAATCCCGTCAATATCGGTCATAGCCTCTGCCAGAAGCTGATCCACACCGGCTTCTGCCTTGGTTATATCGGCTTTGGCCTGCTTTACGCGCTGGCGCACCTGCTCCAGATAGGCCGGGGCCAGCGGCTTTTTCACAGCGTCCTCCACCCGGGCATCCAGCTGGCTGAACGCGCTCTGCCGGACAGCCTCCAGCGCCTTGGCAGCATCGTCCTTCTCCTGCTGATACAGCTGGGCATCCGTGGGAATTTCCTCCAGCGCCTGCCGGGCTGCGGCAATGCTTTCCTCCACATCTGCCCCGCCGGTCAGGGCAGACAGCAGGGCGGAAAACACATTCTGTACCTGCTGCCACTGCTCCTCCCGGTAATCCTGCCAGTGATACTGATTTTTCAGCGCGTCATAAGCCGTCTGCGTCTCGGCAGACAGGCCGCTGCCGGACGGCAGCGCATCATTTTCCGGCTGGGCCTTCTTTTCCACCGCCTTCATATCTGCCGTGGCCGTCAGCACCAGCTCATCCACCGCCTCGGCAGTCTCCGCCTTGCGCACGGCGGTGCAGGCCGCCTGGCAGATGTTCTCAAGCTTCTCCCGGTTTTCCGCTGTGTAGGCACCCTCATTCAGCAGCGCATTGTGCTGGTTTTCCAGTTCCAGCAACGCCAGATCGGTGTAGCTCTGCAGGGCCCCGATCTTCTGGCTGTATTCCTGCTGTGCAAGCGACACGGCAGTTTCATCCTTCGCTGCGGCAATCGCTGCCTGCGCCTGCGTATACAGGCTTTCCGCCTGCTGGCGGCTTTCTTCGGTCAGGAGTCTGGCATCAATCTGCCGGCGCAGCTGAACCAGCGCGTTCTCTCTGGCCTGTGCCAGCGCGGTCTTCACTCCCGCCAGCTCCGCCCGGGCCTGCTGATCCAGCAGCGTTATGGACTCAGCGCCATCCGCGTCCGAGATCTGTGCCATGAAGCGGTTGAAGATTTCCCGCAGCAGGGCATACTGCTCCGTTCCGTAGGCCGTCAGCTGATCGTCGCCCTGCCAGTCGCTCCACAGCGCCTGTATGCAGGCGGCTTTTTCTTCCGTCGCTTCCGTCATCCACAGGCGGTGACTGTCCATATTCAGTTCTTTTTCCCGCAGGATCAGGCAGTCACCGGCGGTCTGGGCCGCCGTTGCGTTGGTAGTCAGCTCTGCAATCACGCCTGCGGCCGAACCACGCAGCATATACACATTTTCCAGCAATCCTTGTGAGAAGCAGCCCACGATACCGCCGGTTCTGGCCTTGCCGCTCTCGCTGCTGACCGTGCCGCTGCTGTAGCATCCGCTTACGGTGGGAATGCCCGCCGTCTTGTAGTTGCCGGAGGTGGTATCATACCCCAGCAGGCCCACAATGCCGCCGGCATAGCCGCTTCCGCTGCCGGCAATTTGCACGCTGCCGCTGTTGGTGCAGTTTTCAATGGCCGGATTGATGGATGCATCGTCCGTCCCGTACCGTCCGTTTATCCATCCGGCAATGCCGCCCACATAGGACATATTCACCGATACCGCGCCGCTGTTGTCACAGTGGTGCACCTGCGCACCGGCATCCACCCGGCCCACAATGCCGCCCACATAATAGGCCCCGGCCACCGTCCCGGTGCTGCGGCAATAGGCTATCTGGCTGGTGGGGCCGCTCACCACGCCCGCAATGCCGCCGGCGCGGTAGCCGCCGTTGGTGATGCTGCCGGTAAATTCGCAGCCAATAAGCAGGGTTCCGTCCTCCGCCTTGCCCACAATGCCTCCGTGCAGGCCGGTGTATTCCTTATAGCGCTTCACGATCCGGCAGGCTGAGGTGCAGTTCTCAATCACCGCGTTGCGGGTATACCGCACCAGAGCGCCATGCTCCGGCCAATTGGTTTCCTGAAGGCCGGAAATCGTCAGATCCCGGATACAGGCTGCTGCACTGCCGCTGCCCGCCGCATAAAACAGGCTGTTTGCAAGCCCGGAAATAGTCTTGCCGTTTCCGTCAAAGGTACCCGCATAGGGGGCCTCCTCGCTGCCCATAGGCAGCCAGTCGTGCTGGCCCAGATCAATGTCCGCCAAAAGCAGAGCGCAAGCCCGGCTGTCCTCGTCTGTATGCCGCGCAAACCAGACAAGCTGGGCGGCGCTTTCAATCTGATATACGCCGTCCTTCACAGTCGGCTCCTGCGTGCTCTTGCCGTCCCATGCGCCGCAGGCGGTGATTATGCCATCCAGCGTCCGGAAGGCGCTCTCTGCCGCACCGGTCACCGCCTGGTCGTCTGCGGCAAACGCCTCTGCCGTTACTGCGTCCACGGCGGACTTACCGGCATTGACCGCGGTGTTGATGTCCTGCCGCTTCTCCAACAATGCCTTCTGCACGGCTTCGGAGTAATCTTCCGGCACGACATAGCTCTCCAGCCGGGCTTTTACAGCGGTCTTTTCCTGCTGCAGATTGCTGTCCACCTGCGCTTTGGTGGGGAACTGTTTCAGAGCTTCCTCCCATTTGTTCACCACGCTGACAATTGTCGCGGCTGAATCGGCCGCGCTCAGTTCCTGCTTTGCCTGCTCAAGGGCAGCGGACACTTTCTGCCACTGGGGTGCGTAGTAGGAAGCCCCCGTGTATGTATTTTCCAGCTGTTCGATGGCCTTCGTGCGTTCCGCCTCAATATCATCGCCGCCGGATGCCTCCCACTTGAGAATGGGATACCCATCCGGACCGGCCTGAAAGGCATCGCCCAGCTTGGTCAGGGTGCTTTCCTCATTCAGTTCTGCGGCGCTCACCTTCGTAACGCCGCTTAATGTGTTGGAGGTTCCGATATAATTAGCAACCCCCTGCAGGGAAAAGCAGTCTGCAGCCTTTACAGAAGTACCCTCGGAAAAAAAGCTGCTGTTGGACTTGCTGTCCAGAGTTCCACTGTTATAAACACGGGTTAGGGTAGTCTTCTTATTGAACTTATATGCGATGCCGCCACCGCCATCTCTTGCTGCCGTAACCTTGGCCATATTGTAGGAATCTTCCACCGTTGTCGGCATAGCGCTGTAACCCACAAGGCCGCCGACACCGTCGGTTTTCATTCTCCCATACAGACCGGATACCGCGCCGTGGTTGGCACAGCCCTTTATGGTCATTTCCCCGGAGGATGCACCGCTCATATAGCCCAACAAACCACCTATGCACCCGGAAGTCGTGCTGGGGCTCTGAATACCAGCATAGTTAGCGCAATTTACCACACTGATCTTCTTGCTGTAGCGGGTGCATCCACCCACCAGACCTCCTACAGCTCCGGCAGAACTGGCGCTGCTGGTGCGCTTGTTGGTAATGGCCCCGTTATTAACGCAGCCGGTCAAGTCCAGATTGCCGCTGGATGCTCCGATGAGGCCGCCAATATTCTTCCCCTTGGTGCTGTCCAGTACAATGCTCACCTCATTGGTGCAGTTTTCCATCTTCGCTGCGCTGCACTTGCCCACCAGACCGCCGGCACCGCTGGAACTCAGTGCTCCAAAGGTCATGCTGCCGGTGGCCTTGCAGTTGGTCATAGTCAGGGTAGACCCGCTGTCTGCCAAGCCTACAAAGGCACCGCACTGGCCGGATGTGGCAGTAAGGGTCAGATTTACCGTGCAGTCTGTCATTTTTGCCTTGCTGGAGCTTGCAACTGTTCCGATCAGGCCGCTGCGCACCGTAGAATCTCCGCTGGTGGCCGTGATCTTCGCATCCACCTGCAATCCGGAAATCGTCACATCCTTTGCATACAGGATCAGCGCCGCCGCATCGGAGTCTGCATTTGCAGTATAGCTGATTTTATGGCCGTTTCCGTAAATTGTGCCGGTGAAGACTTTTTTGCTGGTAGAGCCCAAAAACACGGAAAGCTCTCCCAAATCAATATCCTCTGCCAGCACCAGCGTGGTTTTTGTCGCCGTGCCAGCCTCGTGAGCCTTCGCATACGCCGTCCAGTCCTCTGCCGAACGGATGTACACGGCTTCTTCCTCACTTGGCAGCGTCCCGGCGCCGCCTGTATCCTCCTGCGCCCACGCAATCCCGGGCAGGCAGGACAGCAGCATCACCAGCGCCAGCAGCGCCGCCATTCCTCTTTTCTTCATATAATTCTCCTTTCGCCCTACATAAAGTAGAGATATTTATATGTAAAACGGTCCCTTCCCGTGGAATTTTTCATCAGGTACTCAAAAATTGCATTCCAGATACTCAGCACCTCCCGGCGCTGCGCCTCTGTGGCGGGGCAGCCGCTGAACAGTGCTTCCCGCCGCACCTGTGCAGCCTGATAAAACCGGTCTGTCAGGTCCTTTCCCAACAGCTGCTCCAGCTGCACCCGGTACTGCTCCACCGGGCAGTTTTCCCGGGAAAGGCCCAGCAGGAACAGCGCGCGCATCATGTGCCGGAATACCGCGTCTATCGCCTCTGCCGGTTCCTTTGCGGCAACCCCCGCCAACCGGTGTCTGGCCCGCATCCGGCCCAGCAGCACCCACAGGCCAAACAGCGCCAGCAGCGCAAGCAGCCCGCATAAAATGGCTGTCAGCACCTTCACCAGCGGGTCGGTGCTGCTCTGCTGGGGGTCCTCCTCCGTGCCTGTTTCATCGGTGTCCTGATTTTCAAGCAGGTCCGTCTCGCTAGGGCTTCCGGATTGCTGATAGGGCTGGGCGGCAGGCATAACGGTCAGATACGGCTGCGTCACCTCAAAGGGAATCCAGCCCACGCCGTCCCGATAGTATTCCACCCACGCATGGGCATGGGTGCCGTCCAGCGTAACGCTGCCGCCCGCCGTGGCAGATGCCGCGTCCTCCGGCGTTAAAAGATATCCTTCCACATATCGGGCCGGAATGCCGAAATACCGAAAGGCCATGGCCGCCGCCGAGGCCATCTGCACGCTGTAGCCGGTGCGCCCGGTTTTCAGAAACCACACCAGCGGATCACTCTCTGGAATCTGGGCCTCCTCACTGTAGGTACACGAGCCGGTCAGGAAAGTCAGAATCTTCTGCTGCGCCTGCGCATACTCTGCGTGGCGCTGGCCCTGCGGAATTTCCACCTGACCGAAAATTTCTTCCATCGTTTGCCGCAGCAGGCCCGGTATATCCAGCTCCGTGGTGTAAACGGACTGGTTGTAGTATCCCTCCAGCTGCAAATACGCGCTTTCCTGCAAGAGAGTCCCGGCAATGGCATCCGCATTTGTCACCTGCGGCGCCAGCACCTCAAAGCCATACTCCGTTTCACCCTGCAGTCCTCCGGCCCGCACGCTGCCATCACCGATCTGCCGGGCAGGCAGCAGCCCCCGGTCATTTAACTCATAGGGGAAATACAGATATTTCCGGCTGGCCTGAAAAACCTGCACCTCCATCCGCTGTGTCTGTGCGGATGGGTCTGTCTCCAGCGCCGCCCGGGCCAGCTGTGTCTGCCCGTAAAAATTCTCCTGATGCAGCCAGTAAAACAGGTCGTCCTCTTTGCACAGTTCTTCCGCCGCCACGGATTGCCATTTCCCATCCTGATAGCTATCCCCCACATACCCCCGCAGGTAGTACGCCTGCGGATACTCCATCGTCACCTTCAGCGCCGGTTTGTCCGACAGCCTCAGCGCCGTCCACCGGGTCAGATCGCCTTCCGGCAATCCGCTGCCTTCTCCGTAGCGCAGCCGGGATACCGTCCTGCTGATATTCTCATGCAGTCCGGCCGCCGTGGGCTCCTGCCGCGCGGCAAGCCCTGTAGCCAGCACCACGCCGGCGGCAACCGCAATGGACAGCGCCGCGCACAGCACCTGTACCGGTCCGCAGGAAAACACATGCTCCGCTGCCAGCGCCCCGCGGGCCAACGCCCCCCGGTATACCAGCAGCAAAACGCCTGCCAGCCACAAAAGCGCGCCTGCCGTACTGTTTAACGCGCCCACCGGCAGAGTCACGCCGCTCAGAAAGGCTGCCAGCAGCCACAGGGGCCATGTGCGCCTGCTTTCCAGCACCCGGCACAGCCCCAGCGCGCACAAAACCGCCAGCGCGCACACGCCCACCGGCAAGGCTGCGGCTCCGCCCTGTCGGAACTGGGGATAAATTTGCGGAACCAGCCGCTGCCACAGTGTCAGCGCCCGGTTGCACAGCGCACCCGTCACGCCCGGGCATACGGCTGCCGCCACAGCTGCCACGGCAGCAGCTGCCGGCCAGTGCTTTCCTGTTTTCGGCCCGATTTCCAGCCGGACCGTCTCAAGCAGCACCACGGCTGCCAGCCCCACCGGCAAAGACAGCCATACCCAGCCGCTTTGCCCCGGCAAAAGCAGCAGCGCACTCCACAGCAGGGCAAACACCGCGCCCGGCCATACGCTTGCGCGCCAAAGGCTTCCTTTCCGGCACTGTATCTGCGCGGCGGCAGCCGTCAGCGTAATTCCGTTTTCTTTGCTATGCTTCACGGCTACACCTCCACATACCGCAGGCGCTCCGGCGCGTCCTCCGGGGTAAAGCCCACCACTCCGTCAGGCAAAGTGCCTTTTTCCGCGCAGCATAGCAGGGTAAAGGCCGTTTCCTCCGTATCCGCCTCCCGCGCAGGCCGCAGGGCAAATACCAGCGCCCGGGCAAAGGGAAAGTCTCCTCGTTCCGCCCTGTAGCGGCCCACCAGCATATCTGCTCCCGGCAGCGCGCCGCAGCTGAGAATCTGCGGCATCAGCGCCAGCAAATCCTCCATATCTTCCACCGGGGCACACCGGGTGCATTCCTTTCCGCTCCAAATCAGATGAAAGGGGATCTGCTGCTCCGCCAGCGTCTGCGCCACGGACAAAAGGGCCGTCACCAGTCCCTCCATCACCGGCGGCGCAGGAGCTTCCTCCGCTGCACAGCCTGTGTCCAGCAGCAGTGCAAGGGAATTGCTGATCGGAAGTCCCGGCTGGCGTACCATAGGCACCCCCAGCTTTTCCGACAGCTTCCAGTGCATGTTTTTCAGGCTGTCTCCCGGCACATATTCCCGCAGGCCAAATGTCTCGCTGGGATCGCTGCCGGGCCGCAGGGCGGAGTATTCATCGCTCTCCATATCCCACCGGGACCGGTCGGATAGCGCCGTCTCCACCGGAAAGGTGTCCGGCACCACCAGCAGCCACGCCTCCTGTCCGGCTCGCTTCTTTTTCTGTAAAAAGCCGAGGCAGCCGCTTACCCGCAGCTCCTCCACCCATAGATGCAGCCGCCCGCAGTGGGCAGAAGAAAGGGAAAAGCGCACCTTCTCCTGCTTCCGCCCCAGCACCGCAAAGGGCAATTCCTTGCAGCTGATTTCTCCCGTCAGGCAGTTTTCCACACGCACACGGGCCGTCGCCCGCAGGCAGGGCAGCCGCCCCTGGTTGCGGACCTCCAGTATAACCTCCACCGGCTGTGACGGGCTGGCCGTGCTTTCGGTCCGCACCTGCACCTGCAGCCCCGGCAGACACCGCAAATGCCACCAGCCCAGCGGCAGCAGCAGCACCAGCCACAGCGCCGCCAGCCACAGAACGCCGCTGCCGGCACCCGCCAGCCACAGCAGCCCCA
>ERZ772867.3797-NODE-3797-length-12099-cov-6.538110_pt1 | contig 12099 bp, 9 predicted proteins | sample MGYA00511341_ERZ772867 | MGnify/ENA primary metagenome ERZ772867 (study PRJEB29015, sample SAMEA2737707) | human gut metagenome | biome: human gut; feature: human-associated habitat; material: faeces | place: China | collected 2012 ... | reverse complement strand
TTGCCAGATAGAGGTGTTTTTCCATGAAAACGTTCAAACTTCATCTCATCCGCCATGGCATGACCGAGGGCAACCTCAAGGGGCTGTACATCGGCAGCGGCACGGATATCCCTCTGTGCGACGAGGGCCGCGCCCAACTGCAGGAGCTGAAAGAGCGGTTCGAGTACCCGCAGGTGGATACCGTCTTCTCCTCCCCGCTGATGCGCTCTGTGGAGACGGCCAACATCCTCTTCCCCAACGCCACCCACCAGTTCTCGGTGCACGACCTGCGGGAGGCGGGCTTCGGCGTGTTTGAGAACCGCCCGGTGAAAGAGCTGGTCAAGGATGAGGACTTTAAAAAGTGGATCACCCCCGGCTCCGGCTTTGTGCCCGAGGGTGCCGAGCCCACCGAGCAGTTCCATGCCCGCTGTGCCGAGACCCTGCTCAAGCTGTTTGAGTACATGATCCGGATGGATGTCACCGAGGCTGCCTGCGTGACCCACGGCGGCGTCATCATGAGTATGCTGAGCCAGCGTGCCCTCCCCTCCCGCCACCCGGAGCAGTGGATGGCCGACCCCGGCTGCGGCTACACTGTCCAGACCGATGTTCAGCTCTGGATGCGGGACCGCCTGGTGGAGGCCATCGACATTGTGCCCTTTGGCTATGCCGATACCCTGCGGGGCCAGGCCGAGACCGAGGAAAACGAAGCGTTTGAATAACGTGGAATCATCAGTCTGCAAAATCTTTGCCGCCGGGCACAAAACTGCTGCCCGACGGCATTTTTGCGGCAAAGAACGGGAAATTCCGGGCAAAAGCCTTGACAGGGTGCCCGGAATTTACTATTGTATAAAGTGAAACTTTTCCCTTGCAAGGAGGAATCCCCCGATGTCTCAATCTTTGTCGCGTCGTTCGTTCCTGAAATGCGCCGGGTCGGGTGCGGTCAGTCTGGCTGCTGCCCTGCTCACGGGCGTTTCGGCGGCCGCGCTTGCGCCCTGCTATCAGGGCGAACCTGCTCTGCTGGACGGCAAAGCTGCCGTCGAGCTGCTGGGCTATGCCCCGGCCCCGGGTCTGGGCGGTGCGCTGGTCTATCTCTCGGTGGAAAATCTCTCTGCAAAAACGCTGGCCGTGGGGGCCAGCTACCTGCTCAGCCGGGAGGTCGCCACCACCGACGAGCTCTATACCCTGGGTGTGGGCCTCACTGCCCGGTGCGACGGCAAGCCTGTCCGCTGCGGCAGCTTTGCAGCGCCCCTCTACGGTGAGAATGCGGCGGATGCCTCGGCGTTCACGCTGAACCTCTCCGCAGGCCGCGGAGCCATGCTCCACTGCTTCTGTGAGGTACCGGAAAATTGGGAGACGCTGGAGCTGACCTATCAGCCTGCCTTTGCGGCCAGCCAGCCCATGACGTTCGTGGTGCGCCGCGGTACCGATGAAGTCCAGCTGGGCCCTGTGCCCGCTTCCCCTGCCGAAGTGGGCAGCGTGGTGGACCTGTAAAGATTCTAAGAAAAACAAATGCCTCCGCGTCAGACCGGCGCGGAGGCATTTTTGCATGTTTGAGATTATTGGATCAGATTTTCTCCGGCGGAGTTGGTCACGGTCAGTTCCTGCCCGGTCACGCTGGAAACGAGGGCCAGGTAGCTCCGCCCGGCGTTCAGGGTCAGCAGCTCGCCGTCGGCATCGTAAAACTGGAACGTGGTGTCGGTGCCCTGCGTCCAGGTGATGTACCACAGGTGCCCGCCGTTGAGCCAGACGCCGCCGCCCATGGAAAGATCATAGTCGAACGTCTGCTCGTCATCCCGCAGGGCGGAAGCGCTGAACAGGACGAGCAGGTTGTCAAAGGCTGCCTGCTGGCCGCTGTTGGCGTCCAGCTGCGGGGTGCCGTCGGCGTGGAGCATGTTGTAGGTGGCGCTCTCGGCGTCGTAGGCAAAGCCCGTGGCGTTCTGTTCGTCGAACTGGAGCCGGACATTGACGGCATCGGGGGCCGTGGCATCCGGGACTTTATTTTCCATGCTCTGGGGCAGCAGGGCCGGGATGGTCAGAGGCGTGTCCTCCCCGGAGGCGCTGTCCGCCGCCGCGGAAGCGGCCGTCGTCACCCGGGATTCGGTCAGCGTGGAGGAGATGTTCAGCGTTTCCAGCGCGCTGGAAAGGGCGCTGCCGCTGGTGTACCAGAGGGGCGCGTTGCTCCACCCTGCCGGGCAGGAAAAGGCGTTGCGGCCTGCTTCCAGTGCATCGACAGGCCGCAGAGAATAATAATCAAGATAATTCTGGTCGAACTGCCCGCCGCCGCGCTGGACGGGGATCACCTGCTGGCCTACCAGAAGCCGCCAGTATAAGTCTTCGCCGGCGGCCACCGGGCCCACCTGAGGCACAGCATTCACAGAGGGATAGACCAGACAGAGCCGGGTGCTGCCCTGCAGCTCGGTGCGGGCTTCCAGCACCACGGAAGCGGCGGAAAGCCCCCACTGGGTGGTGCTGTCCGAAGCGTTCTCAATGCTCACCGCCACAGGGCGCTGGCCCGGCCAGAGCTGCTCTTGCCCGGTGAGCGGGTCGGTGGGAACAGGCTGCTCCGGGGCGGGATCGGATGGCAGGAGCGAACAGCCCGCCAGCAGGGCGGCACAGAGCCCGAGGCTGACAGCGGCCCGGAGCGCGGTTCCAATGCGTTTCATTCGCGTCTCCTTACGGTTGCAGGCATGACTGCCCTTACTGATAGTTGAAGCTGCTCCACTCATCATCGTCCACCAGAGCGAGGTAGGTCTTGCCGCGGTTGAGGGTCATTTCCTCGCCGCTGTCGGTGTAGAGCTTGAGCGGATGGGTGGGGTGCGGCTTCTCCCAGCGGCCGGTCTGGACGCCGCCGTGGGTAAACAGGTAAGCCTGCCCGCCCTGAACGTACTGGACCTCCTGCACGTCGTGGGAGTCACCCGCATAGGCGGCAATGTTGGCAAAACAGACCACCACATTGTCAAAGGTCAGCTGCTTGCCCGTCAGCTCGTCAATGGTGTTGCCATAGGCCTTTTTGGAGGGGTCGTACATGGAGAGCGAGTAGGTCTTGCTGCGGCTGCTGTAGGCCAGCTCCGAGCGGTAGCTGTCCGAGTGGCTGATGTGGATCTTCTTGGCCGAGGGAGTGCCGCTCAGCTTGTTGACCTCGTCGGTGCGGTAATCCGCAAAGCGGAAGAACGTGCTCTCGTAAGGATATTGCAGGCTGATGCCCGCGTTGGAAGCGGCCTGCCGGATCTCCTTGCCGGAGGTGAACTCGGTGTGCTCGTAGGCCACGTTGCGGCCCCGGTTGTCCCGGTGGGCCACATGGGGGTGGACGGGCGTGTTGAAGTAATTCTTGCCGCCGATGTTCAGGCCAGAATATTGATATACATTGACAAACTGGGTGCAGAAGATGCTCTCGCCGTCGTGGTAATAGAGTGCCTGCCAGGGCATGAGCAGCTGCAGGAACTGGTCGCGGCCGGAACGGAGCGGGCCCACCTCCGGGATGTCATTGGCATCATGGAACAGCGCGCACAGGCGGGTGATACCGCCCTCTACCTTGCTCTCAATCAGGATGTCTGCCGAGCCGATGCCCCGCTGCGGGCGGGCATTCTGCCGCTCCGAGTTGGAGATGTTGTTGACCATCACGCCTACGATGCGGCCATTGGTGCGGTAGGCCTGTCCGGTCAGCACATCAGCGTCATAAACCGGCAGCGCGGCGGCTGCCTCGGACGACGCGGCCCCGGCCACGGACGATGCAGCCGCTTCACTGGAAGCCGCCACAGAGCCAGCCTCACTGGCGGCCGGTGCGTTGCCGTCCACCAGCTTTTTGATCCACCCGGACACGCCGCCGCCCAGCGCGGCGCTGCCCGCCCCGGAGCAGCCCGTCAGGGCCAGCAGCGCTGCCGCCATCCCCGAAAACCGAAGTACAGACCGACGAGAAATTTTCATTGCGGAAGACCTCCTGTAAAAGCGCTGAGCCGCCCGGCCCAGCGCGGTTGGGTGTAAATTTTGATTGATTTGATTGTACTGGTTCTTGTCCGGTTTGTAAAGAGGAAGTTCCGGCCAGCACCGGCCCACAGCCCGGCATGTCCTGCCCGCGGAAAAAGAAATGCGCTTTTTTGCACTTTACTCTTGCTTTTTTTGCCCGGGTGTGGTAATATAATTCGGCAATATGTTTTATTGCATGAATATGCGCTCGTAGCTCAGCCGGTAGAGCATCTGACTTTTAATCAGAGGGCCAGGGATTCGAGTTCCCTCGAGCGCACCAAAATCCCACGAAGAATCGTAAGATTCCTCGTGGGATTTTCCTTTTTTCTGGGGCTCTGCACACTTTTGCACACTTTTTGCACACCGGCGGGAAAGCCGTGTTTTTCCTTGCATTGTCTGCATTCTGTGCATCGTGATCAGAACTTGTCGGGCCTCGCCCCGACAAGCTCAGTGGAATTTGTGACAGAGAGTGTCAAGGTTTACAAGGTGCGTCAAGATGGTTTTGCAAATTTTATTGTGATAAAGCGGTGATCGTAGGACTTATAGCATGGCGTTCAAGTGCTTTCCCGTTCAATCAATGTATTTCTGCATTTTGACAACCTGCCTATAAATCCCCCATGAACGTTGTGGAATCTTCCAAAGCATCCATGGATGGTTTCTTGTGCCGCATCAAACGTTCAGCTTATTACAACGAAATTCCATATAGCTGCATTGCATCTTGCGGAGGTTCTTGCTATACTTTGTATCGAACGTCACTTTATCCGATAAAAATGTTGCGCAACTTGCGCAACCAAAGGAGGCCGCTATCATGCAGCAGCTCAGATTACTTCATGGCGGAGACTACAACCCGGAACAGTGGCTGGACCGGCCCGATATTCTGGCGCAGGACATCGAACTGATGAAAAAGGCACACGTTAATACTGTGACGCTGGGTGTGTTCTCATGGTCCACGTTGGAACCGCAGGAGGGGGTATTTGAGCTGGATTGGCTGGCTGACATCATCCATAACCTGTATGCCAATGGAATCTATACGATCCTTGCAACGCCCAGTGCGGCCCGCCCTGCTTGGATGGCACACAAATACCCCGAGGTGCGCCGAGTCCGGGCAGACCGGGTCCGGGAGCTGTACAACCGGCGGCAGAATTACTGCTATACATCGCCGGTCTACCGGGAAAAAGTCCGCATCATCGACCAGAAGCTGGCACAGCGGTTCGGCAATGACCCGGCTGTCCTGCTCTGGCATATTTCCAACGAGATGAGCGGCGACTGCCATTGCGAGCTGTGTCAGGCTGCGTTCCGCCGCTGGCTCAAGGCACGGTACAACTCTTTGGAAGCCTTGAACAAGGCGTGGAACGCCCGGTTCTGGAGTCACGACTATACCGCTTGGGAACAAATCGAAAGCCCTGCCCCGCAGGGGGAAAATGCCGTGCAGGGTCTTGCGCTGGACTGGAAGCGCTTTGTCAGTGACCGGCATATTGATTTTTTGAAATTTGAGCGTGATACCGTGAAAGAATTTGCGCCGGTTGCAAAGTTCACCGTGAATATGATGTACCGGTTTGATGGCATCGACTATTTCAAAATGTCCAAGGAGATCGACGTGGCCAGCTGGGACAACTACCCCACATGGCACAAGCCCAGCGAAACGGTGGAAGAAACGGCGTTGGATACGGCCCTGATGCACGACCTGTATTACTCCATGAAGGGCAGGCCCTTCCTGCTGATGGAATCCAGCCCCAGCTTTACCAACTGGCAGCCGATCTCCAAACAGAAGCGCCCCGGCATTGCGGAGCTTGCGGCTCTGCAGACGGTTGCACATGGTTCGGACAGTGTGCTTTACTTCCAGTGGCGGGCCAGCCGGGGTGCGGAAGAAAAGCTCCACGGTGCAGTCATTGGCCACGATGGGCGGGAGGATGCCCGCCCCTTCCGGGAAACAGTCGGTGTGGGCCAAAAGCTGGAAGTGCTCTCAGAGATTGCAACAGTCTGCCGCACAAAACAGGCAGCGATCGTCCACGATTGGGAAAACAAGTGGGCATTGGAAGGTTCCTGCGGCCCTCGAAATGCCGGGATGGGCTACTGGGACGAGCTGAAGCTGCACTACAATGCTCTTGCGCGGGAAGGCATTGCGGTGGAGTTCGTGAATCAGGAATCCGACCTGACGGGTTATGGTCTGGTCGTTGTTCCGATGGTTTATCTGCTGACCGATGCCTTTGCAAAAAAGCTCTGCGATTTTGCGCAGAACGGCGGTACAGTCGTCGTCACCTATTGGACGGGCGTAGTGGACGAAAGCGATTTGTGCCGTCTGGGAGATACGCCCTACGGCTTGACCGACCTGCTGGGGCTGCGCCGCACCGAGATCGACGGAATGTACGATGGAGAGGTACGCCGCTGCACCCCGGCAGATGGAAGCGGTCTGCCGGAAGCACAGGCTTCTGTGCTTTGCGAGGTGGCTGCACTGCATGATACGGACCCTGCCACACCGCTGAGCGTCTATGCAGAGGATTACTACGAGGGGCACCCTGCGGTCGCCGTCCATCCTTACGGAAAAGGCCGTGCCTATTATCTGGCAAGTCGGTTCGATGAAGCGTTCTATCGCGCATTTTATCGTGCTGCTGTAAAGGAAGTCGGCCTGACCCCGGCCTGGCCGGAGGCACTGCCGGACGGCGTTCTGGCCGCGCGGCGCGGTACGTTCGTCTTTGTACAGAACTGCAATGAACATCCGGTCGAAGTAGGCGGTGTTGCGCTGAACCGTTACGGAACGGTCGTCTGGAAAAACGGCGAGCAGGTCCTGTAAAAGTTTCCCCTTTGAGCGTTCTGCCGAAAAAGCAGAACGCTTTTTGTTTGCTTTCATACTTGACAAAGCGGGCTTACCCCGGTATGCTGGGGTGGCGCATTGTTGCGCAGTTCTGTGAAAAGGAGAGGATATCCTGTGGCTGCAAAGGAAACCGAAAAAATGACGATCGAGCAGGTGGCTGATGCGCTTGGCCTTTCTAAAACAACGGTATCGCGTGCACTTTCCGGCAAGGGACGCATCAGCGAGGAGACCCGCGCCAAGGTATATGCCTATATGGGGCGTACCCGCTCCGAGCCTGTTTCTGCACAGAGCGGCGAAAAGCTTCGCACCAACAATATTGCCATGGTCGTACCGCAGCGGTTTATTGCGCTGGATCTGCCCTTTTTGCGCAAGTGCATGGGCGGCATCTGCACCATGGCAGACCAGCGCGGCTATGACCTGATGCTTTGCTACGCCTCCAACACCGAGTATTCACAGCTGCAGCGGCAGCTGGCCAACCACAAGGTGGACGGCGTGATCCTGACCTACGCCATGGCGGATGATCCCTGCATCGAACTTTTGCGGCAATACGAGACACCTTTTGTGCTCATCGGACGCAGCGAGGACAAGACCATCCCTCAGGCAGACAACGATCAGGTCGCGGCTGCCTGCGAGATGACACGCATCCTTTTGCAGCTGGGCGCCAAGCGGATCGCGCTGCTGGTGGGCAGTACCATCTACGCCGTCAACACCGACCGCATACGCGGTTATCTGCGTGGATTCGCGGAATTTGGTGTGCCAGTAGACCAGCGGCTCGTTCATTCCGGTGTGGAATCTGCCGGGCAGACGCTCGATGCACTGGAGGCTGCGCTGGAGCAGAAGGCGGATTGCATCCTTTGCGGCGATGATGAGGTCGCCTTTGAGGTCATGCGGGAGCTGCGGACGCGGCATATCCTCGTGCCCAACGATCTGCGAGTGGCCAGCCTGTACGACAGCTCCATGCTTGCCAGCATTACGCCCTCAGTCTCGGCGGTACAGTACGATGCAGAGCAGCTGGGTAAGACCGCCTGCCGGATGCTGCTGGACCGGCTGGCCGGAAAAGAGATCGTCATGCGGCAGCTGGAAGGCCATCAGGTCATCCTGCGGGATTCTACCAAGTGGAGGGAACGCTCCCACAGTATCAAATAACGCGCTTTTTGTGCCTGCTCCTTTCCCGGAGCGGGCATTTTTGCTCTTTGCATGGCAAAGGTTGCGCTAAAGTTGCGCACTTTTGCCCATGTATCCTAATTTTACCGTCACTTTTTCCAGTTTCGACTCAACAATACCGTGAATTTCGTCCATTGACGTGAGCAAAAGAATGCGGTATCCTATGGGTACAGAAAAACAGCTGCTTGGATGTGCGCAACTTATAAGCGCAACAAAGAGCGGCCGAAGATTTCAGATTGAGAACGAAGGAGAACTGGATCATGAAAAAGCTGATTTCCCGCCGTAACTTCCTTGCAGCCATGGGCACTGTGGCTGCTGCCGGTGTGCTGACCGCCTGCGGCGGTTCTTCCAACAGTACCGCTTCCTCTGCTGCCGCTTCCAGTACGGCTGCCTCTGCTGCGGAGAGCTGGGGCGATGTGAAGCTGACCATGTGGGGCGCAGAAGAGGATCAGACCATGCTGCGCGAGATGGCAGATGCCTTTATCGAGCAGAATGCGGACAAGGGCAATGTGACCATCGAGATCGGCGTGCAGTCTGAGTCCAGCGCAAAGGACACCGTTCTGGCCGACCCGGAGTCTGCCGCAGACGTTTTCGCCTTTGCCGATGACCAGCTGAACGAGCTGGTGAATGCCGGTGCGCTGCAGGAAGTGCTGCTGAACCCGGATGACGTGAAGAGCCGCAACCTGCCCGGCTCTGTGGGCGCTGCCACCATGAACGACAAGCTTTACGCCTACCCCATGACCGCCGACAATGGCTATTTCCTGTACTATGATGCAAGCGTTCTGAGCGCCGAGGATGTGCAGAGCGTGGACACCATGCTGGAAAAGGCTGCAGCTGCCGGCAAAAAGTTCATGATGAGCGTGAACGATGCATGGTACATTTACAGCTTCTACGCCGGTGCCGGTCTGGTGGCTACGCTGGCAGATGATGGCATCAACACTGTCTGCAACTGGAACGAGGCTCCCGGCGCAGACGTAACGCAGGCCATTCTGGATATCGCCGCAAACCCCGGCTTCAAGTCCGGCGCAGATGCTGATATCGTTTCTGCCATCAAGGACGGCAGCTGCTGCGCCGCCATCTCCGGTACTTGGAACGCCAGCACCGCCGAGGAGGCTTGGGGCGAAGGCTACGCCGCCACCAAGCTGCCGACCTACACCCTGAACGGCGAGCAGGTCCAGATGGGCTCCTTCTCCGGCTACAAGCTGGTGGGCGTCAACCCCCACAGCGCCAACGTGGGCGTTGCTATGATGCTGGCCGACTTCATCACCAACGAGGACAACCAGATCAAGCGCTTCAACGACCGCAAGCTGGGCCCCTCCAACATCAACGCAAACTCCACCGAGGCTGTGCAGTCTGCACCCGCCATTGCCGCACTGGCTGAGCAGAGCTCCTACGCTACCCTGCAGCGGGTAGGCGCAAACTACTGGAGCTCCGCCGCAAGTCTGGGCGAGATCCTCGCCTCCGGCGACACGCAGGGCAAGACCACGCAGCAGCTGGTGGATGACGCTGTGGCCGGCATCACCGCACCTGTGGCACAGTAAGTTCCGTTTTTTCCCGGCGGGCACGCAGCAGAATGCGGTGTGCCCGCTTTTTATCGCAATACAAGAAATCGGCGTCAACCTAACATCCTGTTTGCTATAACCCCCTCTGCATACCAAGAAAGGAGTTGACTTCTGTGGCAGAAATGGTCCTTACACCGCCCTTGCGGGCAGATGGCCGGGAGCCGAATTTCCTTCAGAAGTTCGGTCACGCATTTGTTCACGGAGATATTTTTACAAAGCTGTCCCTCTTTGTCTGGGGTCTGGGCTACATTGGCCACGGCCAGCTTATCAAGGCACTGCTGGTAACGCTGGTGCAGGGGCTGGGACTGTATTTTCTGGGCACTTCCGGCATTCCTGCGCTGAAAAAGTTCGGCACGCTGGGCACGGTGCAGATGGAGATGCAGTTCAACCCCCTTACCTTAAAGAACGAGGTCAACAACTACGACAACTCGTTTGCCATCCTGCTGCTCAGCGTGATCGCACTGGTGGTCATTGTAACGCTGATCGCTGCTGCCATGCTGGTGGTGCAGAGCAATTACGCATTACAGGCGCAGAAGGCCGCTGGCAAAAAGCCCAACAATTTCCGGCAGGATATCACCTTGTACCTGAACGAAAAGTTCTACGTTACCCTGCTCACCCTTCCGGTGCTGGGTGTGGTGGTGTTCACCATCATCCCGCTGTTCATTTTGATCGCTGTTGCCTTTACCAACTACGATCAGCAGCATATGCCTCCCGCCGCCCTGTTTACATGGGTGGGGCTGGCTAACTTTGCTTCTCTGTTTGGCGGGCAGTCGCTGAGCCTGACCTTCAGCTACGCCTTTGGCCGGGTGCTCAGCTGGACGCTGGTGTGGGCGTTCTTTGCCACCTTCACCAACTTCTTCGGCGGCGTATTTCTGGCCATGCTCATCAACAACAAAAAGACCAAGTGCCAAAAGCTCTGGCGCACATTGTTCATCATCACCATTGCGGTGCCGCAGTTCGTCACCCTGCTGCTGGTGCGCAACTTCTTCTCGGATGCCGGCATCTTCAACACCATGATGGCCAATGCAGGCGTGACCGATTTTTTGAAGGCCATCGGTCTGCTGGGGCAGAACATGAACCACATTCCCTTCCTGACCGATCAGCATTGGGCTAAGTTCATGATCATCCTCATCAATATCTGGGTGGGTGTGCCCTACCAGATGCTCATTGCCACCGGTGTGCTGATGAACATTCCCACCGATATGCTGGAGGCCTCCACTATCGACGGTGCTTCGCCGTGGCAGAGTTTCATCCACATCAAGCTGCCCTATCTGTTCAGTGTGCAGGGGCCGGCGCTGGTAACGGATTTTGTGCGCAACGTCAACAACTTCAACGTCATCTATCTGCTCACGCAGGACGTTTATATCACCAAGGATCAGGCACTGGCTTCCTCCAGCGCAAAAGAGGTGGACCTGCTGGTCACATGGCTGTTCCGCCTGACGCAGGAGCAGTACAACTACAAGATGGCCGCCGTCATTGGCATTATGGTGTTCATCATCTGTGCCGTGTTCACGCTGGTATGCTTCCGGTTCCTCAATAAAAAGGAGGCGACGTTCTCTTGACACAGACAACTGTTTCTCCGGCACGCCGGGCAGAGACCGCAGCGCAGCTGCGCCGCGGGCGTATCCTCCGCACAGTCCGCAGCATCCTGCGGCATCTGCTGCTGGCCCTGCTGGCAGCTATCTGGCTGGTACCCATTCTGTGGCTTCTGGTCACATCCTTTTCCACAGACCGAGGCATCAATGTGCGGCAGTTCTTCCCGGCCAGTTACACACTGCGCAACTATGTCAACATTCTGTTCCACCCGGACTCTGTGGCGCAGTTCCCGCGCTGGTTTACCAACACCCTTGTGGTGGCCTGTTTCAACTGCGTTATCTCCACCTGCTTTGTGCTGATGGTAGCCTACGCGCTGAGCTGCTGCCGCTTCAAGGGGCGCAAGCTGATCCAGAACCTTTCTGTCAGCGTCAACCTGTTCCCCGGCGTGCTGGCAATGATCGCCGTCTATTTCGTCCTGAAATATCTGAATCTGACCAACTCCTATGCCGGTCTTATCATGGTCTATGCCGGTTCGTCTGGTCTGGGCTATCTGATCTGCAAGGGCTTCTTTGATACCATCCCCATCTCCCTGCGGGAAGCCGCCAAGCTGGACGGCGCATCCGACGCCCGTGTGTTCTTTCAGGTCGTTCTGCCCATGTCCAAGCCGATCCTGGTCTATACCATCATCAGCTCTTTCATGGTTCCATGGACCGATTTCGTGATGGCAAAAATGATCCTGAATTCGGGCGTCTCTGCCGACTGGACAGTGGCTATCGGTCTGTATAATATGCTGCAAAAGACCCTGATCAACAATTACTTTGCGCTCTTCTGTGCAGGCGGTGTGCTGGTGTCTATCCCCATCTCCATCCTGTTTGTCATCATGCAGAAGTTCTACGTCGAGGGCATCACCTCCGGCGCGGACAAGGGTTAACACGTTATTCTTTTTCTCCTTCATCATAAAAGCGATCCCCACAGTCCTTTTTGTGGCTGTGGGGATTTTTTCTCAATGGCGGCAGGAAAGCAGTTTATTCATGGTGAACCTCATTTCTATATCAAACGGTGTCTGTTCGGATGTCCTAAACC
>ERZ772867.3796-NODE-3796-length-12102-cov-3.890678_pt1 | contig 12102 bp, 6 predicted proteins | sample MGYA00511341_ERZ772867 | MGnify/ENA primary metagenome ERZ772867 (study PRJEB29015, sample SAMEA2737707) | human gut metagenome | biome: human gut; feature: human-associated habitat; material: faeces | place: China | collected 2012 ... | reverse complement strand
TTTTAGGAAAGTAAGTGGCATCTTTGCGCGGTCCTTCCGGAAAAGCTTTCCAGAATTTGATTTCTCCATTGGTATCTCCCCATCCGCCTTGTGCCATGTCCTGAAGGAAGTCGGTCAAGGGAGCGGCTTGATTTGTCTGGTCCCGGTTATAGTAGATACCCAGCAGTAACTCTTTATTCTTATTATTATATTCCCAAGAATATACCTGGCTGTATTCATCCAGCAGTGCATAATCATAAATGTGGTTCTCCACACCGTCGATTACTTCTTTTGCTTTGCCGGCCGCCAGTTTATAATATTCCGTTCCTTTGTTGAGCGGCCATCCTGCCATGCACATATACACGTATGCCATTGTCGCTTTCACTGCTCCTTCACTTACGGCTATATTTATTCCGTTTCTGGCATAAGGTTCTTTGGTGTAATTTGCAGGACAGTCTGTTTCTGCAATCTTCAGGTCGGATAGAATCAATTTATAAACTTCTTCTTCTGTTTGCAAAGGAGCGTTGTAATTGATTTCCTCTTCCAGCATGATAGGTACTTTTCCCCACGTTGTCACCAGATAGAAATACGAATAGGCTCTCCAATAATGTGCCTGTCCGATAGCAGCCTTAATTTCTTCCTCTGATACGTCGGGGGTGCGTCCTGCATTGTTGATAATGAAGTTGGCGGCTTTGATTACTTTGAAACGCTGTTCCCACATACTGGACAGCCATGAATTATTATCTTTCACATCAAACTGGTCATGCTCCCTAAGTGGCTGTTTGTTGCTGGAAGGGTGGGTGGAAATATCATCACCGGCTAGGAAGTTAGTACCGCAAAGATTATTGCTGGCCTGTGAACTTGCTATCACGGAGTATAATGCGGTCAGTGAAGCATCAAGATCTTCTTTGTTGCTGAAGAATTCTTCTGAGGGCAACTGCCCTTTAGGGTCTTCGGTCAGGAAGTCGTTGCACGAAACGAGACATAGACCCGCCCAAACGAATGGCAATGTCTTTTTGATATACTTATATGTTGTTTTCATCTTGTTCTTTATTTATAGGTCAATGGTTAAAATCTGATTTTGGCGCCAAAAGTTATTGTTCGTGGGATGGGGTACGCACCATAGTCCAGACCGTCATAGCTAGTATAAACCTCCGGATCCATTCCTTTGTAACGGGTGATTGTAAAAAGGTCTTGCGCGCTTACGGATAATTGTATGCTTGCAAACTTGGCAACCCGTCTCGGAATGCGATACGAAATGCTGACGTTCTTCAATTTGACGAAAGAAGCGTCTTCCAGCCAGAAATCCGAGTTGGCGTAATTCTTACTTTCGGTATTGGTGAGGCTCGGATAAGCTGCTTCCGCTTTGTTGCTTACGTGATCCCAACCTTTGAAATAAGCATCCCGCAGCGTGACGAAACGTGAATTCCCGGTCATTGAGGCGGCCGTGTAGCGGCTTATATTCAGGCGGTTGTATCCGGTGGCGGCATTGAAGAAGATGTTTACAGTCCAGTTTTTCCAACTGATTGTGTTGTTCCACCCCATTGTCCATTTCGGGCTTGCCTGTCCTTTTACTACCAAGTCGTCGGAAGTAGGGCTGGTAGTCAGACTACCGTCTGCTTTCTGATAAAGGTTGGCGCCTTTCTCGTCGAATCCTTTCCATTGATATACATAGAAAGATCCCATCGGATAACCGGGCTTCATAATTTGCATCGCACCGCCCAAATCGCTGTAGTTGGCTGTCAGTACGAAGTCACTGCCGGCAAGGTCGGTTACTTCATTTTTCACATAAGCGGCATTGAAACCGGTCTCCCAAGTCACCGTTCCTTTCACCGGGAAGGTGTTGACCGAGAATTCAACTCCCATGTTCTTCAGTTCACCCTGATTCACCCAATACGTACCTCCACCGTTGTATTTGGGTACTTGTTTCTGGAAGAGCAGGTCTTTGGTTATTTTCTTGAACCAATCGAATGTAATGTTGAACCCGCCCAAGCTTAAATCTACTCCCAAATCATATTGGTAGGTCTTTTCCCAAGTGATATCGGGAGTAGGGAACTGGTTACCCCAATACCCTGTGTAAGCATTGGAAGTACCCCAGCCGTAAGTTGCGCCCGATAACATTCCCAGCGTACTGTATGCCGCAATGTCCTGATTACCGGTGACACCGAAACTACCTCTTAATTTCAATTGTTCCAATATATGTTGGTTGCTCATGAACTTCTCCTTTGCTATATCCCAAGCTACTGCTGCGGATGGAAAATATCCCCATTTATTGTTTCCTTGAAATTTGGAAGAACCGTCCGCTCTTAATGCGGCAGTGATGAAATACCGTTTCTTGTAGTCATAGTTGGCACGTATGATTCCTGAAGCAAGAGACGCTTCTGTGTACGAGTTGCTTGCATTTCTTATGGCGGCATTGGCGATATTCCAATATCCTACGCTCTCATTGTTCAGATTCGAACCGGTACCTTGCAAGCCCGTATCCCACGAGCGGCTGATTTCCCATACGGCCATTGCCGTAACGTTGTGGTCACCGAATTGTCTTTGCCAGGTCAGGTTATTGGTATTCTGCCAATAGTTATGTATGTTGCTGGTGTTGTTCATGCTGTTGATTGCACCGGGAGCTTCCAATTTTGATTTGAAAGAATAGGAAGGGCTGTGGTCGTAGTCGTATCCACCTTGTACGGAGAACGTAAGCCCTTTCATTATCTTGAATAATAAGGTCAGGTTGGCATTGAGGTTATAACTGTAACTGTCACTGTAGTTAACCATCAGCTCACCGTATGGATTCGAGCCGTTGGCGATGTTATACGGGTCTCTGTTGTATATGCCGGTTTCCGGGTCTTTCATTTCCATCGTAGGGGAGAAGTTGGTGATATGAAACCAGTTGGCGCCGTCGTTATGCTTATGCAGACTGCTGGCGTTCATCTTGGCGGAGATAGTCAGCCAGGGTTTTACATCAGCATCGATGTTTGCCCGGATACCATAACGTTTGTAATCCGTCCTGATAGTGACGGCTTCCTGATCCAGCATATTTCCGGAAATAAGATATTTCACTTTGGCGTTTCCGCCGGAGATGCTTAACCTGTAATCCTGCGTGATACCGGTGTGAGTGATGAGGTCAGCCCAATTGATTCCTTTTGTCCCGTTTTTGTAGGCTTCGAGGTCTTCGGCTGAAATCGTAGATGAACCGCGTATATCATTCAGTGCCGTTGCATATTCATATGCGTTCAGTAAATCATATTGTTTTCTCACTGTGGAAAGACCTACGGAAGCATCGAACGTAATACTGGCTTTTCCTTCGCTGCCGCCTTTGGTGGTGATCAAAATAACTCCGTTTGAACCTCGCGAACCGTAAATAGCGGTGGATGAAGCGTCTTTCAGAACTTCCATCGATTGGATATCCGATTGATGCCGTCCAGCCCGCTGGAAGAGATGATTCCGTCTATCACGTACAACGGGTCACTACTTTTATTGATAGAGGTAGTACCGCGTACACGTACTTTCATGCCTGCTCCGGGCACACCGCTTGTCGCAGTAACTTCCACACCGGGTGTCCGGCCTTGAAGGATGTTTTCCACCCGTTTTACCGGCTGGTTCTTGAATTGCCTGGTCGACACACCGGAAACGGAGCCCGTCAAATCGCTTTTCTTGACAGTTCCGTATCCTACCACCACTACCTCTTCTAGTAGCTGATTGTCTTCTTTCAGTATGACATGGAGGGCTGTTCTTTTTCTTATTTTTATTTCCTGCGGATGATATCCGATGTAAGAAATAACGAGGGTGGCTCCTTGGGGAACACTCAGTGTAAATTTGCCGTCCATGTCACTCGTTGTCCCTGTCGTTTCTTCTCCTTTTATTAATACAGAGGCACCGATGATGGTTTCTCCTTGTTCGTCATAAATAATTCCTTTTATGGTTCTGTTTCCGCCTTCATCGGTTTCGTCTTCTTGCACTTCCGTCACCGGCTCTCCCTCTGCCGGGGTTTCCATCGGCATACTTGCTGCTTGTGAAAACAGATGTGATGGTAAAAGGAACACAAAAAGAATGCTTAACAACCATTTGCTTTTTCTTGTCACTTTCATGTTTATTTAAGTTTAGATTTTCTTATAGGGATTGAATTCTGTTAATAGTTAGCAAGCAGCGTGCCAGACCATTTTATATACTGCCCGGATAAAACGTAAATAATTGATTTTTATTGTTATAGTATTTAAGAAATAAAGTGTGTTTTTTTAGAAGTGTGGAATTGCAGACTGTGGAATTGTGTAAAAATTCCACAGTGTGATGGAGTATATTCCCCATTGTTTTATCGGTACGCATTGAAATAATTTATATCTTTGCACCGTTATGTACCGAAAATCCGGCAACTTATGAAAAAGATTGTTTTCTTTATTCTACTTTTGACCTTATCTTTTCGTCTTACGGCACAGATTGATTATCTGGAGCCGGTGAAACCTTTCACTACTTACACAGGCGAATTGGGCGAATATTATCGCAATGTATTTTCTTTATTGAACACAGGCTTTCAGCAACAACCGTATGCTCGTTTTGTAGCAATTCCTTCTTTCTCGCCCGAGTATGCCATGTCGGTAGAGAAGAAGGGTGGGCGTTATTGTTTGGTTTCGAACACATTGTCGCGTACCTATTGGCAAGCAGAGAAAGGAACAGTGACGGTAGATACGAGAACGGTGGTTATCAGTTCGTCCCTTTATCAGTCTTTGGGTGCCATTTTTCGTACGGTGACGAGTCAGGTGCAGGATTTGGACGGTTCTACGGCAGGTTTGGACGGAGTCGTTTATTATTTCACTTCGACGGATGCGAAAGGTACAAATCAGATGGGACGTAAGTGGTCCCCGAAAAAAGGTTCTTTAATGGATCGTCTTGTGTTGGTCTGTCAGTCGGCTTATATGTTATCCAGAGGAGAAGATATTTCGGAACAGGCGGTGGCGGAAGAAGCTGCTGCTTTATTGAAGGAGTTGCAGCAGCGCACTAAGGAGCAACCGGATGCTTATAAGAAACCGATGTATGTCGGAATTTATCAGGTGGGGCCTCAGCAGAGGTCGCTTTCCGGTAAACAGATAGAAGAACTTGCTCATTTGTCCGGCACTACTCCGGAAGAATATATTGCAGATCAAATGGTTTATCCGGAAAATCTTTTAGCCAAGAATATATCGGGATATGCTTTGTGTGAGTTTACGATTGATAAGGAAGGAGTGATTCTGCGTCCTCATATTTTGAAAGCTACTCATTCCGAGTTTGCCGAGGAGGCTCTTCGTATTGTAAAGGGAATGCCGAAATGGTCGCCGGCACTGGCGGGAGGAAAGCCGACGGATAGTAACTATACGCTTTATATTCCTTTCCGTCCAAAGTTATATAAGCCATAGGAAAATGCGTTTACGTTCCTTTTAGGAGATAAGCATTTGAAAAACATTTAGTTTTATGAAGAGTTATTTATTTACCATATTTCATTGTTGCAAAACGAATTATCCTCAATTTATATTTGTTTACGAATACGGCCAACAAATTAAAAAACATAGAAAGTAAGATAATACATATAATAGCGGCAAAGACATAGGTGGTATCGTATAAGCCACTTGCTTTTAGAATGATATATCCTAAACCAGCTTCAGAGGCTATAAATTCGCCAATGAATGCTCCCAAAACACAGAAGCCGGCATTCAGTTTGAGTGATTGGATAACCCAATCCAGTGAGGCTGGGAATGAGAGCATCCAAAAGCGTTGTTTGTTGGTAGCATGATTGATTTTGAAAAAAGTATCGTCACTTTCAGAGATTTTGTTTGCTCCTTCATAGGTTTGAAAAGCAGTAATAAAAACAGTAGAGAGGAATGCCAATACAATTTTCATTTTCAATCCGGTTCCAAACCAAATAATCATTAGAGGAGCCAATGCGAAAGTAGGAATTGAACTAAGTGCTATTATATAAGGATGAGCTATTTTCGAGCATTTTGGAAAATAGACTAAAATAAAACCTATAATACATCCAATGAATAGCCCAAACAGCAATCCGACAAATGATTCATAAGCAGTTATGAATGTATGATATGGCAGGTCGCCAGATACCGTTTTCTCATATAACAATGTTATTATTCTCACAGGGGAAGAAAACATGGTTGAAAAGCCTGACTGAAATTTGGCATATGCTTCCCAAGCAATCAGTAAAACAGCCAATGGTAACCATTGTAATATTTTATTTCTCATATTTCAAATTCTCAACGATTTCAAAAAAAAGTTTCTTATATTCGCTTGTGTCTATTCTTTCGTCAGGGGAAAGTGAGCAATATTCTTTAGTGGGCTTTATTTCTAATAATTCAGTTGGACTTCTCATAATTAGAATACGGTCGCTTAAAAGCAATGCCTGATCAATATTATGGGTGATAAAGATCATTGTTTTATTACTCTTGATGAGGTATTCCCATATATAGAGTTTAATACTGTTCAGTGCATTAATATCAATGGCGTTAAAAGGTTCATCAAGCAAAAATAATGAAGCGTCGGTGAGTAGAGTTTGTAACAATCCGATCCGTTGTTTCATTCCTCCGGAGAGTTCTTTGGGGAACTTGTTTAGAGCTTCCGTTTCTATGTTGAATAAGTCTAGTATTTCTTTGGCAGCCTGCTTCTGTATGTTGTCAACAGGTATTCCCCGCAGTTCACAAGCAAGAAAAGTGTTTTCCCACGCTGTCCTATAAGGCAATAATGTGACATCCTGCATCAAATAGGCTATATTCTTATCCGATTTCTTGATTTCTCCTTTAGAAGGTAGTAAAACTCCGGCAATAAGATTCAGCAATGTCGTTTTTCCGCAACCGCTATTGCCGACAATAGATACAATATCTCCTCTATCAATATAAAGATTTAAATTAGAAAATACTGTATGTTTGTTATTGTAGGCAAACCCTACATTTTGTAGTTCAATCATCATAACGACTCGTTTTTTTCAACTTAGGGAATACCCCCAGACTAGTTAGGATACCCCATATTAAAGATAATGCACCAAATATTAAACCGACATTCGATATGTAATCATGATTATTGTTATAAAAAGTCTGGTATACCACATACCCTACAACACATACAAATAAAATAAAGCACAGGATATACCAAAAATCCTTTTTCATGAAAAACAAAATCTTATTCTTCAGTTTTCTGATCAAATGATATGGTATTTCTTTGTCAAAAGTATTGCAATCTACTCCAAAATCCTCAACAATCTTTCTTTCTGCAGTGTGTGCAGGATTTTTGAAGAACATTTTTTGATATATACCTGCAACATATGCTTCATTCTCATTGGGTCTGGTTGGCGAGTTGTGCTCCCTCATATATTCAAATATATTTATCCCATGCGAAAGGTAATAATTTACTGTTTTTTTCCAATCAGAAAATGAGATATCGGTAGTCATCGGATATAGATGATCACTGTTAATAATTGATATAATGATTTCTGTTTTTTCTTTTTGAATATTTTCGTCAGGCATCCGATAACTATCAATCTCATCACTGATTTTATAACATACTTCTGTGGCTATTTCAGGTGATGAATATATAATAAAAATGGCTTTCTGAATAGCTTCCAAAACAAGTGCCAGTATGTCCTCGTACTGCTTACATATATATCTGCTGGTTATAATAGTTGTAGCTATGCTTTCATCATTATTATTCGCCATATGGCTGTAAATACAAATTTTGTTCTCAATATATTTTCTTGCCATTAAATTTAAGTCACCCGTCAGAGCTATGGATTCGGAATCATTAATGCATTTCTCTATTTCTTCGGAAAAATCAACAGGTTTGATTTTATAATTGTTTTTATTTAATAGTTGAGAACAGCAAGAGTTGGCAGTAATGTATGAACTATTAGGTGTATAAAGACGTTTGGCTTTTAATTCCTTAATATCCATAAACCCATTATGCGAATTATTATCTAATTCCTCATTATAGGGACAAATAACCCAAAAAGGCAATTTGTTTATCAATTTGCCTATAACTTTTATATCTGTTTTGTTATCAAAACTTTTATGTTGCCGCAATATAGAAGTCGGGTCTGAAATAGCAATTGCTATTTCGTCTAATTTGCATTTACGTGCATTCCTGTTAAAATCCAACATGCTGTCAATAGCGTCATCATCGCCATCACAAATGCGAAACTCTATATCATCCTTTATTCTCTTTGCCTCAAATACAGATTTAAAAATACCTTTTTCTTTTGCCAGAAAAAGAGGAAGGTACATATATGTTTTTGCGGCTAACATAAATATGATTTTCATATTCAATAACTTTTTTGTCAACGTGCTTTTTCAGCGAAATTCATATCTAATACACTTTCTATATTATCCAATGATTTTAAATCTCCCATACGGTGACGTAATGCAACGGCTTGTTTCCAAGCTTCCGGTGAGATTACTGCGTTTTGAGGTAATGTGTTTGAGTCTACCATGCGTTTGATGGCCTGTGCTATTATATTCTTATTCACATCAGGGTATAGTTCTGCCATATAGTAAGCGGCACTATCAGGATACTCATGTGCAAATTTTTCAGCTTTGGTAATAGCATTGATAAAATGCTGGACTATTTCAGGTTTTTCATCGATAGTCTTTTTACTTGTTGTGATACCTGTGAAGGTAAAATCCGGATATTTATCAGCAAAAGAATAAACGACCTTTGCTCCATTAGCTACCGCTATTGAAACATTAGGTTCCAATTCAAGGGCGATATCAGCATTGCCGGTATCAAGCATAGGTAATAAAGTTCCAAATGCACCTTGTCTGATATTTGTAGGCAAATTAGCTTCTTTGAACATTTCAGTTTGAACTGTATATGCTGTAGAAGGAGCAGAGAAGGTAGCTACGCTGTAAGGAGCTAACATCGCGGCATTCGTAATCTGAGGAACATTGGGATTTTTTGTCAGAGCCCAAAAGGGAACACTGTTGACAATACTTCCTATCACACATCCATCTATTCCTTGTTCCTTAGCAATAGCAACAAAAGTAGGATCTGCAATACCAAATAAAGCGGAACCACCAATTACCGCTGCATAGGTTTTATCGTCCCCTCCAGTGTTTATCAGATCAACTTTCAAACCTTCTTCTTTGAAAAATCCTTTGGTATTTGCCAAATATAGAGGTATATATATGAATACATCTCCAAACTGTGCAACTTTAATTGTTTCTAATTCTGATTTATTGGTATGACATGCTGAAAGAAATATAATCAGCACTGACAGATAATAATATACACTTTTCATAATTGATTATTTTTATATTCCTAAAAGCATAAGTGGTGGATATTTAATTCCATGTCGAAAATATAAAGACATTAGTTAACTACAGACATTATAGTTGTATAAATAAAAGCACGGACTTTCACAAGCCCGAGCATTTATATTCTTAAAAACATCTCCTTGTCTTGGGGAAATAAGGGACTAGTAAATTGCTTTCTAGTACGATAAGTGAGATGCATTAAGAGCAGAAAAGGGATGCCCGTGGGAAATAAGGGAGGCATCCCTTCCAAGAGACAAACATTTGAAAATATACTTTCACAAGCATAATTTTCAGTTGATCTCTCAGTATATTTCTTTTAAAGAATTTATTGTCTCGTATAATAAAACTTGTAAAGAGAAGGCATCTCTAGTCTCAAAGAGAATTAGGATGCCTCTCAATTATAAGTTATTCAATCTAAATTATTTGTTCACTTTAACATAGATTGATGCTGTTTTCGTCATACCCCACTTGTCAAGAATATTGATGTTGACTTTACAAGTAGGAGCATTTATAATGGCTCCTGCGGTCTGATTCTTTCCAATAGTAACAGTGTTCATTTTTTGTTCTGTTCCAGACTGTGCAGCAACTTCAGTTCCCATCTTAAACTCAGTGTTGTCAATTGTCAGATAAGTTTTAGCGTCATCATCTGCTAACTCAACCTTAACCGATACAATTCTATTATCATCAAAGCCATAGTCATTAGCACGAGCATCTTTTCTGATGAAATCACTTTCTAGTATTTCGACAGTACCTGTTCCTTCTATTTCAATCGGATTATCCTCTTTCTCACCTTTCTGTACATCTTTTCCGTCGATTTTGAACTTCTTCACAAAATCGAAACTACCTTGATAAATTTCAGATAATACTTTCAAGTTAAATTTGTCAACAATAGCATTCAAACGAGTATTTCCGAATGGTGCATAAGTAACCGTAATACTACGACTTGTATTAACACCACCGTGTAAAGGAGAAGGTTCGACTGAAATTGCCCCATTATCAGTACCTTGTTCTGTTAACCATGCTTTAGCTACTTTGTTACCACTCTTTTCCGGTATTACTTCTGTGAATTTCACAAAGCTATTAGTTGTTGCATCACCTTCAAGAATAGAATTAGCTTGATACAAGGTATAAAGGTTGAAAGAAATAACTTTATCACTTTCATCTTCATATACATTACCGTAAGCTACAGCATTCTCTTTGTCCTCAAAGTAAGCAGTTGCATGTTTGAATGTATACAGATTCTTCGGCTGATCTACAGTAATTTTGAATGTAGTTTCATACAAATATTCATTACCCAGCTCTGAATTGTTTTGATCATATTTTTTATTCTTGAATTTAACTGTTGCGGTATGAGGTACAGCAGCAACATGTTTATGATCGAATGTAGCTTTGATTACATACTTAATAATGTTTTCTGGTGTAGTCGTTTCTTTACCTTTTGCATCCAGACCTACCAAAGCTAATGTAATACTATTTTTAGCATCTTCGTCTGAGTATTGTAAATCCTTTACTCCATTGATTGTTACCTTACCGTCAGTATATTCAATTTCGGAATCAATGCCATTAATAGCCTTTTTAATTTCATCTACTGAAGGACCAACAATTTCAGAAGTAGCTGTTAATTTCTTGCCATCTACAACCCAAGTCATATCTTTGATTTCAGCCTGTTTAGCTACATAAGCAAAGGTCAGTTCTACGTCAGTACTAGCAACTGTTCCACTAACAGGAAGATAGTGAATCTTAATCTTCATTTTACCTTCCTTCTTTGCAATAATTGTATTCTTATCTTTATCAAATGTTGCATCCACCTTAGCAGCTTCGTCCTTAGTAACTTCATAATAGTAAGCTACCACCTTATCTAATTCACTGTTAAACAGTTCATCCAAATTATAGCTCTTCTGATAAGTCAAGACTTCGTCGGGAGCAGTAAAATCGACTTTTGGTTGGTCTTGTTCTGTAGCAGCTTTAGCCGCAACCTTTACGTCATATCCGGAAATGATTTCATTGCCCCATGCATCTTTTGTTGTAAGAGCATAAGCAGTATTCTCCTTCAAAGCATCCAATTCTGTATCAGTTACTTCATTTGCAAATCTAAGAGTCAGATCATAAATACCTTTGTTAGCAGTAGGTTTTTCTTCTTCTGCACGAGTCAAAGCATCTACACTTAAATTATCTGCAATATTAGCTACTACAAAACTGGTATTACCTTTAGAATCTGTCAGACCGATTTCATAAGCTTGAATATCCGCTGCTTTCAAATTCACCGGATTAATCAAAGCATGGATTATACTACCACCTCTGGCAATAAGCAAATCACCTTTCTTCTTAAATTTCTTGTTTCCATTAAATTCAATATCTTTCCCTGCTACTCCATAGTACAAAGTAGCTTCAGCATGTGTAGAGCTTAAATCAATAGTACCTTCCGCTGTTACACCGAGCACACTCATACCAGTGATACGAGCAGATTTCGGCATAGAAACCTTTTCCCATTCTCCTGTTTCCTTATTGAGAATATTCAATACCCAAACCAATGGATTGCTAGCGTCAGCACTTACATAGATATCTGTAGCAGCTTTAACATTTGTTTTTTTAGGTTTTCCGTCTTCTGCATCCCAAACTATCCAATATCCATCTTCAGAAATTTCCGGTGCATATCCAGCTTTGCCCGGAGTTCCTACTCCCGCATCACCTTTTTTACCTTCAGCACAAATACCTAGGTCATTGTCATTGACAATCCAGTTCTTTGTTACCGGATCAATCTTGATTGTCGTTGGAGTAGCATCCTTACCGCTTGTGATAGAATAACTTTTATTATCATTAAAAGTTATCTTAAATCCACCGGTAATGT
>ERZ772867.3795-NODE-3795-length-12102-cov-3.995020_pt1 | contig 12102 bp, 10 predicted proteins | sample MGYA00511341_ERZ772867 | MGnify/ENA primary metagenome ERZ772867 (study PRJEB29015, sample SAMEA2737707) | human gut metagenome | biome: human gut; feature: human-associated habitat; material: faeces | place: China | collected 2012 ... | reverse complement strand
GGAGCGGCTTGCAATTTTTTGGATGCCGGTCCCGGTTTGCAGATCACGGCTCTGGGAGACGTGTTTCCCGACAAGCTGGACGCGTGCCGGGAGACGCTGAAAGATAAGGGACAGGAGATAACCGACGAAAATTGCTTCCTCGGTTTCGACGCCTACCAAAAAGTGATCGACTCGGGCGTGGACGTCGTGCTGCTGTGTACGCCTCCGGTATTCCGCCCGATGCATTTCGAATATGCCATCGAAAAGGGCAAGCACTGTTTTATCGAGAAACCGTGCGCAGTGGATCCCGTAGGGGCCAAACGGGTTCTGGTTACGGCTAAAAAAGCCGATCAGCAGGGACTGTCGGTTATCAGCGGTACGATCCGTCGTTCGCAGAAGGATTGCATCGAGACGTACCGTCGCGTAGCCGAAGGCGCTATCGGAGACATCGTATCGGCGCATGTGACGCGTTTGGGCGGGGCGCTGTGGTACATCAACCGCAGACCCGAATGGAACGACATGGAGTACATGCTGCGCAACTGGGTGAATTTCTGCTGGACTTCCGGAGATCTGGTGGTCGAACAGTTCGTTCACGAGATCGACATGATGAGCTGGTTCATGGGCGATAAGACGCCTGTCCGGGCTGAAGCCACCGGTGGCCGCCAGCGCCGTGTCACGGGCGATATGTACGACTTTTTCAGCATCGAATACGTATATGACAACGGCTTGCGCGCGCACTGTACGTCGCGCCAGATCAACGGTTGCGATACGACGCACAACGTGATGGTGTACGGAACGCAAGGGTACACGAATTGTTTCGATACGATTTACAACCTCGACGGCACCATTGCCTGGCAGTACCCGAAGCCTGCGCCGGAGGATCCCGACCAGTCGATGGCCGTTCCCGATCCGTATGTGCAGGAACTGATCCGCCTGGTGACGGCTATCCGTACCGATACGCCGGTGAACGATGCCGAGCAGCACGTCAAATCGACGCTGATGGCGATGATGGGACGGCAGTCGGCCTATACGGGCAAATTCGTAACCTGGGACGAGATCATGGCTTCCGAAATGAAACTGGGCCCCGAAACCTACGAATTCGGTCCGGTGCCGGGGATTCCCGAAACGCCTCCGGTAGCAGGATCGCCGGCCTGATAATCTGAAACCTAAAACGATACAGTTATGCACCGCAGAGATTTTTTGAAAAACGCCCTGCTGGCCGCAGGAGTTCTGTCGTTTCCGTATTTGCGCGCCGGTGTGCTAGCCGATTCCGTGTCGGTTCCTGCCGATGACAAGGAGCCGGTTTCCGGCGATTTCCGTAAGTCGATCATGTGGGGAACGGTGGGCATGGAGGGTTCCGTGCTGGACAAGTGCAAGGCGATCAAAGTCGCGGGTTACGACGGAATCGAGCCCAATAGCCACATGGATCGCGATGAAGTGCTGGCCGCCATGCGGGAGACCGGTCTCGTGGCGTCGAGCGTCTGCAACGTCCACCATTGGGCGAAACCGCTCTCGCATCCGGATGCCGCCGTGCGGCAGGAGGGGATCGACGCGATGATCGTCGCGATGGAAGACGCGAAGGCGTACGGTACCGACGCCGTGCTGCTGGTGCCGTTTATCCGCAATATTCTGAAAATGGACTACGGTTATCTGAACCGGCGCAGCGGGGAACATTTGTAAAAAGTGAAAAAATCACCCGGGCCATTCGGCCCGGGTGATTTTTTATACCATCCAGATAAATCAGAGTCTCCGACCAGTCGGAGGCCCTGATTTTGCCATGGATATGCGAGCAGGAAAAGGTCAGTTCAAAAAGTCCTTCAGCTTTTTGCTGCGGCTGGGATGGCGCAGCTTGCGCAGAGCCTTGGCCTCGATCTGGCGGATACGCTCACGGGTCACATTGAACTCCTTGCCGACTTCCTCCAGCGTGCGGGTGCGGCCATCTTCAATGCCAAAACGCAGCTTCAGCACCTTTTCCTCCCGGGGGGTCAGGGTGCTTAGCACCTCCACCAGCTGTTCCTTCAGCAGGGTGAAGCTGGCGGCCTCAGAAGGCTCGGACGCGCCCTCGTCGGGGATGAAGTCGCCCAGATGAGAATCCTCCTCCTCACCAATGGGGGTTTCCAGCGACACCGGCTCCTGCGCAATTTTCAGAATCTCCCGCACCTTTTCCACGGGCATTCCCATCTCGGCGGAAATCTCCTCCGGCGTGGGATCGTGCCCCAGCTCCTGCAGCAGCTGGCGGGACACGCGGATAACCTTGTTGATGGTCTCCACCATATGTACCGGAATGCGGATGGTGCGCGCCTGGTCGGCAATGGCGCGGGTAATGGCCTGCCGAATCCACCAGGTGGCGTAGGTGGAGAATTTATAGCCCTTGGTATAGTCAAACTTTTCAACAGCCTTAATCAGGCCCAGATTGCCCTCCTGAATCAGATCCAGAAACAGCATGCCGCGGCCCGCATAGCGCTTGGCGATGGACACCACCAGACGCAGATTGGCCTCGTCCAGCTTCTGCTTGGCGTTTTCGCCCTTTTTCACCACCTTGCGCAGCTCGGCAATGTCCTCCTCCGTCAGACTCATCAGCTCCTCGGGAGAAATATCAGGCTCCTGTTCCGGTTCCTCGGAGTATACCGGCACATCCACATCCTTGCCGTTGGCTTTTTCCCATGCAATCAGCTTCGCCTTGGCGGCGTTGCCGGCGGAGATGGCCTTTGCCAGTTCAATCTCCCCCTCGGCCGACAGCAGAGGGACCTTGCCGATTTCCTTCAGATACATGCGAACCGGGTCGTCGATGTTGAAGCTGTCTACCAGAGAGTTGGGGTCAACCAACTCCTCCTCCATTTCCTCGATTTCCTCAATCTCGGCAATGGGAGGCTCACCGTTGTCATTCAGAACCGGCAGCAGGTCGTCGGAGGAAACATCAATAGACAGGGTTTCCAGCGAATCGTAGATGTGGTCCATCTGCTCGCTGTCCAGATCCATCTCGTCCAGCACCTCGGACAGCTCGGAGCTGTCCAGCTTGCCCTTTTTCCGGCCCTTGACAAACAGCTCCTTCAGCTTTTCGTTATTCTGAATCAGCTGGGCCGCCGGCAGGGAGGCAATGGTCTTGTCATCCAGCTGCTTGCTGCGGGTGGTTTTCTTGCTGTCTCCCTCGGCCTTATCTGCCTCGGCTGCCTGCTTGGCGTCATCCGCTGCCAGCAGCTGGTCAGCCATTTCTTTCAGTTCCTGTGGGGTATATTGCTTTTCACTCATGGTTGCTTTCCTCCGTAACCCTTTTTGAATTTATATTTATCCCGTGCGGCGGCCAGCAGCTGCTGAGCATCCTGTGGGCCGCCCCGTTTTTCCGCTTCCTCATGAATTATATGGATGTAATCTGCCAATGCCTGCCGCGCTCCGGAGGGAGACTCTGGCTTTTGCAGTACCGCCGTCAGATGGCTCATCTCCTCCGCTGTCAGCCGGCCAGACAGGGAAGACAGGGTGGGACTGTGCCCGGCCTGCCGCTCCTGATACAGCAGCCTGTACAGCTTTCCCAGCACCGGCGAGGAAAATTGCTCCGGCGACAGGGCGTGCATGTCCTCGAACAGATCGTCGTCCCGCATCATCAGCCGGATGACGCCTTCCTCCGCCATGGCACTGCGGAGATTGGTGTAGCGCAGCTCCCGCTGAGGCGGCTGCAGCTGGGCAGATACATTCATCTCCCGTTTTTCCCGCTCCCGGCGGTTTTTCCGCCGCTGGCGCTGAAGCGCCCGGGAAACCTCTGTGCGCATGGCATCCGGCGGCAGGCCGGCAGCCTCGGCGGCACGGACGGTGTAAACCTCCCGCTCCACGGCGTTTTCAAGACCTGCCAGCACCTGGCTGATTTCCCCGGCATAGGCCACCCGCTGTCGGTCGTCTTTCAGATCATACTTCTGCGCTACCTGCGCCATACGGAATTCAATGCCGTTTTCGCTGCCGTTGAGCAGATTTTCAAAAGCTGCCGGACCCTGAAACTTGATAAAATCATCGGCGTCCTGCTTGACATAGCTGCCGTCTACCAGACGGCGCGGCAGCTGCAATACACGAACCTTGAAATCGGTGTTTTCCAGCAGGTCAAGCGCCCGCTTTGTGGCCAGCTGTCCGGCGTTGTCATTATCGTAGCAAAGCACCAATTCGCTGGTGTAGCGGCTGAGCAGACGAATCTGCTCCTGCGTCAGGGCCGTGCCCATGGAGGCAACGGCGTTGTCAAAGCCTGCCTGATGCAGCGTGACCACATCCAGATTTCCTTCACACAGGATGATGTTGGGCCGCTTGGTCTTTTTGGCAAGATTCATGCCGTACAGTACCCGGCGCTTGCTATAGGTGATGGTTTCGCTGGTGTTCATGTACTTTGGCTCAGACTTGTCCAACACGCGGCTGCCGAAGCCGACCACATCGCCCCGCACATCAATCACCGGCAGGATCAGACGGTTCCGGAACTTGTCATAAATCCGCCCGTTTTTGTTCTGCACCACCAGACTGGCCTGCAGCAGCTCCTGCTTGGTATAGCCCTTTCCCTGCATGGCACGGAGAAGGTTGTCCCATCCGTCGGGGGCGGCCCCCATGCCGAAGCGAACGGCAATGGCCCGGTGAATCTGCCGGCGGTTCAGATAGGCCTGTACCGCTGCACCCTGCGGGGACTGGAGCATAGCGTAGTAATAGCGGGCAGCGTCCCGGTTCAGTTCCAGAATCCGGCGGCGCAGGCGGCCTGATTCTCCGGCCTCCCGGTCATCGGGTACCTCCATATTCACGCGCTTTGCCAGAAAACGGATGGCATCCGGATAGGAGAGATTTTCTATGTCCATAATGAAATTGATGACGCTGCCGCCTTTTTTGCAGCCGAAGCAGTGGTAATACTGCTGATCGGTCATTACATGAAAGGAGGGCGTTTTTTCATTGTGGAACGGACAGCAGCCCCAGTAGCTGCCGCCCTTGGGCGTGAGGGAGACATAGCTGCCAACCACATCCAGAATATCATTCCGCGCCATCAGCTCGTCCAAAAAGGACTGGGGAAAGGCCATGTGTGCTCACCTCCTGCCGGAAATCATGCGGTTGCACGGCCCCGTACAACTGCACCTCATTCCAATATACGAAAAAATTTTTTTGTTTCCTCTTTTCTGCCGGGAAAAAATCAAAAAACTGTCCCGCACGGTTTCCGATGCGGGACAGGCAGGCATATCTGTCCGTTACAGATCTACCAGGGTCACAGAGTGGCCCGTGTAAGCCAGAAAGACCTCCAGCACATCGCGGGTCTTCAGCCGCAGGGAACTGGTGTTGCGGCAGGGATGGCAGCCAAACCAATCGCTTTCCGCCACAGACCGATCCAGCACCAGCGTCACCTTGTGCCCGGGGTCATTCATCAGCCCCAGAACCGAGGCGGAACCCGGCTGCACCCCCAAAAGCTCCTGCAGATCCTCTGCTGTGGCAAAGCTGACCCGGGAGGAGCCGACCTGCTTTGAAAAATCCCCGGTGCGGAAGGGCTTGTCCCCGGGCATGGCCAACAGATAAAAGACGCTGCGGTTTCTGGGCGTCAGCAGCAGATTTTTGCAGATGTCAACATCCAGCACCCGGCCGATTTCCTCGCAGGCGGCCATGTCGTGAGCCTCGTCATGATCGACCCGGGTGAAGGGGATGTGCAGCTGCTCCAGCAGGTCGTACACGGACTGCTCCACGCCTTCGCGGCGCTGGACAGGAGCGCCCTCATATACAGGAGAGATTTCCATGGGATATTACTCCTTTGCAAGCAATTTCTCACCGGCGCGGAAAATGTCACCGGCGCCCACCGTCAGAATCAGGTCCCCGGGGCGGGCAATGCGGGCCAGCTGATCGGCCACCTGATCCAGCGTAGAGCAGTAGATTGCGCCGGGAATCTCGCGGGCCAGATCGTTGGAGGAAATGCCGATGTCATTGTTTTCCCGGGCAGCGTAAATCTCTGCCAGAATGGTCACATCCGGCAGCTTCAGCTCCTCCACAAATTCGTGGAACAGGGCTTTGGTCCGGGTATAGGTGTGGGGCTGGAAGGCGCAGATCACACGCTTGCAGGGCATGGTGCGGGCTGTGGTCAGCAGGGCGTGCAGCTCGCCGGGGTGGTGGGCATAGTCATCGTACACCTCTGCCCCGTGGAAGGTACCTTTGTGCTCAAAGCGGCGTCCTGCGCCGTGGAAGGTGGAAAGTCCCTGCTCCACTGCCCGGCCGCTGATGCCCAGCACATAGGCGGCGGCGGCAGCGGCCAGCGCGTTGAGAATGTTGTGCTTGCCGGCCACCTTCAGCTCCACATGGGCGTAGGGCTTTCCGTGAATGACCACATCGAAGGTGGGGCAGCCATCGTGAAAGGCAATGTTGTCGGCGGTACAGTCGGCGTCCCGGTGGGTGATGCCGAAGGTGAACACCGGGTGGGAAAGACCTGCCACAGCGTCCCGTGCGCCGGAATCATCGGCGTTGGCAATGATGTAACCCTGCTGAGGAACCAGCTGGGCAAAACTGTGGAAGGAATGCTCCACATCGGCCAGATCCTTGAAAAAGTCCAGATGGTCGGCCTCTACATTCAGAATCACCGCCACGGTGGGGAAGAAATTCAGAAAGGAGTTGCAATATTCACAGGACTCCAGAATGATGGTGTCGCCGTGGCCTACCCGGTAGCCGGAGTGCAGCAGCGGAAGCGTTCCGCCAATCATCACAGTGGGGTCTGCCTGAGCGGCCATGAAAATGTGAGTAGCCATGGAGGTGGTGGTGGTTTTGCCGTGGGTGCCGGAGATGCACAGAGCGTTTTTGTACCCCTGCATGATGGCGCCCCAGGCCTGTGCCCGTTCATAAACCGGGATGCCCCGGGCAATGGCGCCGGAAATTTCCGGATTGTCATCATGGATAGCGGCGGTGCGGATCACCAGCTGGGCGTCCTGCAGGTTTTCGGCCGAATGGCCAATGGCAACATGGATGCCCAGTGAACGCAGGTGACGCACGGTGTCGCTGTCATTCATATCAGAGCCCTGCACCTGCAGGCCCATGCCGGCCAGTACCTCGGCCAGCGGACACATGGACACGCCGCCGATACCGGACAGGTGAACCCGGGTTCCGGGTGTTAAAAAGCTTTTAAAATCCACAGCGGGATGCATCATATGGATTCCTCCTAAAGACGCAGAAGCGCCAGAATTGCATTATAGCGTAAACTATATTATAATACATACAAAGAAAAAGTGCAACCATAACCGAAAAACCAGTTTCCGGAGGACAGTGTATGAGAAATGGACATGCAGCGCAGGTGCTTGCGCGGCTGCGGCAGGGCGGATACAGCGCCTATCTGGTGGGTGGCTGCCTGCGGGATTTGCTGCGGGGAGCAGAGCCGCACGATTGGGACATTGCAACCTCGGCCCGGCCGGAACAGACGATGGCTCTGTTTGGCCGCTGCGCGCTGCCCACCGGTATACAGCACGGAACGGTCACCGTCCAGCTGGAGAGAGAGAGTATAGAGGTCACTACCTTTCGCTGTGATGGCCCCTATCTGGACGGCCGGCACCCCAGCAGCGTTTCCTTCACATCCTCCATTGAGGAGGATCTTGCCCGCCGGGATTTCACCGTCAACGCCATGGCTATGGATGAGGAGGGGAAGCTGATTGACCCGTTTGGCGGACAAAAGGACCTGAAAGCGGGCCTGATTCGCTGCGTGGGAGAACCGGAAAAGCGCTTTGCGGAGGATGCTCTGCGAATTTTGCGGGCGCTGCGGTTTTCTGCCTGCCTTGGCTTTGCCATCGCCCCTGACACGGAAACGGCAATTGACAGACAGGCCAATCTTTTGCACAAGATTGCTGCCGAGCGTATCCGCGAGGAGATGGATAAGCTGCTGTGCGGCGGCAGCTGTTTATCCGTTCTGCTGCGGTGGCCGCAGGTGCTGGGGGTATTTCTGCCGGAGCTTACTGCCTGTGTGGGCTTTGACCAGCGGAACCGGCACCACTGCTACACGGTGTATGAGCACATTTGCCGCAGCGTTGCTGCTGCCCCGGCAGAGCCGCTGCTGCGCTGGGTGATGCTGCTGCATGATGTGGGAAAGCCGGAGACCTTTACCCTTGGGGCAGACGGACAGGGACATTTCCGGGACCATGACCAGCGCAGCGCCGACATGGCGGCGGAGATTTTCATGCGTCTGCGCTTTGACCGGGCCACCGCCCGGCAGGCAGAGGAGTTGATTCGCTGGCACGACCGGGATGTTCCCAGAACAGAGGCGGGCATCAGCCGCGCCCTGTCCCAGCTGGGCCGGGAACAGTTTTTCCGCCTGCTGGCGGTGAAGCGTGCAGACAATCTGGCCCAGCACCCGGACTATCGCCGGATGCAGCAGGAGATAGACCGGGCGGAAGTGCTGGCCCGGAATCTGCTGGCCCGGGGGCAGTGTCTGAGCGTTCGGGAGCTGTCCGTGAACGGACGGGATCTGCTGGCTTTGGGCTACCGGGGCGCGGAGATCGGACAGGCCCAGCAGAGGCTTTTGTCACTGGTTCTGGATCAGGCGCTGCCGAACAGCCGCGAGGCGCTGCTGGACTATCTGAAAGAGAATCGGATGTAGCGCCGCCTTACTTCCACAGACGGATGCATCCGCTCTCGTGCAGCTGCTTTACCAGCAGCAGTGCCAGGGGAAACAGCAGCATGCCTCCCACCCCCATGGTGCAAAAGCCGATATACATGGCGCACAATGCCGCAAGGGGCGGAAGATTTGCCTGCCTTGCCATGACCTTTGGCTCTGTAAAGCTGCGTACCATGGAAATGATGCCATAGGTGGCTGCCAGCGCGATGGCCCGGGGCACCTGCCCCAGCAGGAGACAGACGGCGCACCATGGCAGCAGCACCGTGCCGGTGCCGAAGACCGGCAGCGCATCAATCACGGCAATCCCGGCGGCCAGCAGCAGGGCATAGGGCTGACGCAGCAGCAGAAAGGCACAGAGCAGCTCCACAAAGGTGATGCCCAGAAGAATGCATTGGGCCCGCAGCCACTGGCCAAGGGAGGACAGCAGGCCCTGCTTTAGCTGCCGGGCCCAGTGCAGGGCCCGGGGAGAAAGCTGGCGGCGGAAAAAGAGCAGCATGCCGGGATAGGAGGCTGTGGTAAAGAACAGCGCCAGAGCGGTGGTGCCTGCGAAAAGGAAAATGCCCGGCAGCATAGCCGCGCCGTCTGTCAGCAGCTGTAATCCTTGAGCCGACAGGCTGAGCACCCAGCTTGTGACGCGGGTGCCGCCCTCGGCAAGCAGATGCCGGAGCCACTGCCCCACCGCCTGGGGGCAGGCGGCGCAATAGGCATCCAGCCGCTGGCGCCACAGGGCGAGATATTCCGGCAGCGCCGCAAGATACTGCGGCAGCGCCTGGGTCAGCCGCAGCGCCTGCTGGAAAAGACCTGACAGCAGCACGGCCAGCACGCTGACAATGGCGCCCAGCACCAGCGCCGACAGGACCGCCGCCACGAAGCCCCGGCGCAGGCGCAGCTTCCCGGCGAGAAAGCGGATGGCGGGCTCCATGCCGGCTGCCAGTGCCAGCGCAATGATAAACGGCAGCAGCCATACCAGCACATACCGCAGCGCCAGATATACGCATGCCGTTGCCGCGGCGGCAAAGGCAGCGCCAGTGAGGAAGCGAAGCTGTTTATTCACAGTGTCCTCCTTTTTGGATTTGTCCTTGCATTGTGGACAAAAGTGTGATACAGTAAGTCAAACTCCAGATAAAAGGAATGGGGACTATGAGCAAGAAGAAATATTACATCGTTTCGGAGGAGGCCCTGCCGGAGGTATTCGTCAAGGTGGCTGAGGCCAAGCGCATGCTGCAGGTAGGCGAGGCGAAAACCGTGGGCGAGGCGGCGAAAAAGGTGGGCATCAGCCGCAGTGCTTTCTATAAGTATAAGGATGCGGTGCAGCCGTTTCAGGACATGAAGGCGGGGCACATCATTACATTTTATGCACTGCTGAAGGATATACCCGGGGTGCTGAGCAATTACCTGTCTATTTTTGCCAATTCCGGAGCAAATATACTCACCATCAACCAGACGATTCCCACCAATGGCTGCGCCGGTGTTACCATTTCCGCCGAAACCAGCGAGATGAGCGAGGAATTGGATGAAATGATGGCCCGCATTTCCGGTGCGCCGGGCGTTCTGCGTCTGGAGGTTCTGGCGGGCTGACAGATTGCAGACAAGGGCGCAGAGGCGGTGTATGGGCGGCTCTGCCGGTATTCAGAAAACAGAAAAAACGCATCCGCCCGCAGCTGCGGGCGGATGCGTTTGCATCATTTGCAGGCTTCTATTCGGTTATGCCTCCGGCTTCAGCCATTTCAGCGGCTCCTTCCGATCCCGGGCAATCTGCTTTGCATAGCGTTCCTCCTCGCTGAAGACGCAGCCGCAGTATTTCTGCATGTAAAAGCCCAGTTCCCGGGCTTGCTGCTGCCCATCCCGGAAGCCGGGGCGGAAATCCCGGTACAGGAAAGTAACGCCCCAGTGCCGCCCGGCCTCCTCCGCCGTTTGACGCAGCAGCTCATGATTCTGATAGGGGCTGACCAGAAGGGTGGTGGTAAAGGAATCAAAGCCGTGTTGGGCGGCGAACTGGGCCGTATGCTCCAGCCGCATGGCATAGCATTCGCCGCAGCGGTGCTCCAGATCCCCGGCTACGGCCCGGGTGAACTCTTTCAGACCATAGCTTTCCTCCACAATCAGCTCCAGCGAGATGGTGGGAGCATAGGCCACCAGCGTATCCCGGCGGGCCTTATACTCCTGATAGGGGTGGATGTTGGGATTATACCAGTAAGAAGCCGGCTCGATCCCCTCGGCCCGCAGCTGCTGGATGCAGGACACGGAGCAGGGGGCGCAGCAGGTGTGCAGCAGGGTTTTCATTTGTGCTTCTCCTTTCTCAGCGCATGCAGCCAGCGCAGCGGTCCCTTGTCCCGATTCGCCATGCGATAGGAGAGGTCAGAGGCGACAAAAAAGCGCTGATAGACCCGCTGGAAGGGCTGGTGAGCATAGGCGGCGAAAAACGCGGCACGCTCGGCCGGTACAGTGGCCGGACATTTCAGGGCACCGTTGCCCGCCACTGCTTCGGCAAGGCTGCGCTTTTCCCGTTTCAGCGGCAGCATGTCGAAAATATGGGCGCCTTTTACCGTGTTGATCATCAACAGGGACACACCCTTTTTCTGTTCCTCCGGCAAGAAGGCAGCCGGAAGACCGGAAAAAATTCCCATGGTCAGATCGGCTACCCGGTTGGTGCCGGCGTAAGGGCACTGGTAGCAGGACGGACGCAGCAGCAGATCCCGCATCAGCCCCCGGCCATAATCGGACTTTAGCAGGGGAGCGTCATAGCTTCCGCCGTCCTCAAACCGGACACAGAAGCGGGGCACATTGCTGCCGGCACTTTTTTTGCAGAAGCTGACGGAGATGGCCCGCTTTTGCTTGATATAACTCATGGTATCCACCACCCGCCCCCAAACGCCGGGAGAGGGGACACCGTGGCAGACCACATCGGCGGTGATGAGCCGGTCGGGAGATTCCCCCAGATACCTGTAAAGTCCATCCACCTGACAGGGCGTGCCGGTAAAAAGAACCGGGCGCTCCCGATCCAGAAAATAGCGCACCTGACGGTAGCTTTCGCCGATTTCACTCTGCACCAGCTTGGCCCCCATCAGCCGCGGCAGCTCCTCAAGACTTTGCACGGCAATGTGGGAGATGTGCAGGTTTCCGTCCGCCGCTGCGCCGAAAACCACGCCGCCGGACTCCAGAATGAAGCGGGCCAGCGCAGAAAAAACACCCCCGGCGGTGGAGCCTGACCGCTGCTGCGGATTGTCGTTCCACACGGCGAAGACCGTTGGCTCCGGGCGCAGCTCCCGCTGCTTCAGTGCCGGGCAGATATGCGCGCAATGGCCGCACTGCACACAGGACTCGGTCGCATGGGGATACAGAAAGCCCTCCTGATCCGCCGTCATTACAATGGCGCCCTTGGGGCAGCCGTTGGCGCAGGCGCTGCAGCCGGTGCAGCGGGCATGGTCGGCCAGATGGGGAACCGGACTTGTCATGTGGAATCAACTCCTTTTTGAAGCGTAGCGATACTTTCCCTATTGTAGCACAATCCGCACCGAAAAACAAGCAGGGCCAAAAACGCA
>ERZ772867.3793-NODE-3793-length-12107-cov-2.860936_pt1 | contig 12107 bp, 10 predicted proteins | sample MGYA00511341_ERZ772867 | MGnify/ENA primary metagenome ERZ772867 (study PRJEB29015, sample SAMEA2737707) | human gut metagenome | biome: human gut; feature: human-associated habitat; material: faeces | place: China | collected 2012 ... | reverse complement strand
CTTCTTTTTATGGAGTTTTTACAGCAGGTGGAAGTTCACCACCAGACCGGCGAACACGATGGAGACCATGCTCAGCAGCTTGATGAGGATGTTGATGGCGGGGCCGGAGGTATCCTTGAAGGGATCGCCCACGGTGTCGCCCACCACGCCTGCCTTGTGGCAGTCGGAGCCCTTGCCGCCGAAGTGGCCGGCCTCGATGTACTTCTTGGCGTTATCCCACGCACCGCCGGCGTTGGCCATGTAGATGGCCATCAGGAAACCGGTGACGGTAGCGCCGGCCAGCATACCCACAACGCCCATGTAGCCCAGGATCAGACCCACCACGATGGGGCAGACCACGGCGATGATGGTGGGCAGGATCATCTCGTGCAGAGATGCCTTGGTGCACAGGTCCACGCAGCGGGCATAGTCGGGATCGGCCTTGCCGTCCATCAGACCGGTGATCTCCCGGAACTGACGGCGCACCTCCAGCACCACACTCTGGGCGGCACGGCCCACGGAGTTCATGGTGAGGGCGGCGAACACGAAGGGCAGGCAGGCACCGATGAACAGACCCACCAGCACCACGGGGTTCATGAGGCTGAAGTCCTGGAAGGTGACGTCAGCGCCTACCTCCTTGACCTTCTCGATGTAGGAGGCCATCAGAGCCAGAGCGGTCAGAGCGGCGGAGCCGATGGCGAAGCCCTTGCCGGTGGCGGCGGTGGTGTTGCCCAGAGAGTCCAGAGCGTCGGTGCGCTGGCGGACCTCGGGAGCCAGACCGGCCATCTCAGCGATGCCGCCGGCGTTATCGGCCACGGGACCGTAGGCGTCGGTGGCCAGCGTGATACCCAGCGTGCTCAGCATACCCACGGCGGCCAGAGCGATGCCGTACAGGCCCATGCCGGTGGAGGCGGCGCCGCCGGAGCAGAGGTAGGCCACCAGAATGCAGATAGCCACGATGATGATGGGGACGGCGGTGCTCAGCATACCCAGACCCAAACCGCCGATGATGATGGTGGCGGCACCGGTCTGAGACTTGGAGGACAGATCCTGCGTGGGCTTGAAGGTGTCGGAGGTGTAGTACTCCGTGGCCTTACCGATGAGCACGCCGGCGATCAGGCCCGCCAGAATGGCGAAGTACAGGCCCAGATGCTCCTTGCCCAGCAGGAGGATCACCAGCGGGCAGGCGATGATGGCAATGAGGATAGCGGACAGGTTGGTACCACGGGACAGGGCCTTCAGCAGCGTGCGCTGGTCGGCCTGCTCGTCGGTGCGGACGAAGAAGGTGCCGATGATGGAGCAGATGATGCCGATGGCTGCCATGACCATGGGGATGGCCATGGCCTTGAAGGCCTGATCGGAGAAGGCGGCCACGCCCAGCGCAGAGGCAGAGATGATAGAGCCAACATAGGACTCGTACAGATCGGCGCCCATACCGGCCACATCGCCCACGTTGTCGCCTACGTTGTCAGCGATGACGGCAGGGTTCCGGGGGTCGTCCTCCGGGATACCGGCCTCCACCTTACCCACCAGATCGGCGCCCACGTCGGCGGCCTTGGTGAAGATGCCGCCGCCCACACGGGCGAACAGAGCCATGGAGGAGGCGCCCATACCGAAGGTCAGCATGGCGCTGGTGATGGCGGAGGCCTCCAGCTTGAACACGAAGCGCAGCAGGAAGAACCACACGGAGATGTCCAGCAGGCCCAGACCTACCACGGTGAAGCCCATAACGCTGCCGGCGGAGAACGCTACACGCAGGCCCTTATTCAGCCCATCCCGGCAGGCATTGGCGGTGCGGCAGTTGGCCTTTGTGGCAATGCGCATGCCCACAAAGCCGCTGAGACCGGAGAAAAAGCCGCCGGTCAGGAATGCAAAGGGTACGAACCAGGTCAGCAGCTTGCACCCTGCCATGACGCACAGCACAACGACCATGCAGGCAAAGAAAATGCCCACCACGGTATACTGCCGGCGCAGATAGGCGTTGGCGCCCTCACGGATGGAGCGGGAGATTTTGCTCATCAGAGGAGTGCCCTCCTCGTAGCTCAGAACCCGCTTGCCGGTGATGAGGGCAAACAGCAGCGCTATGATTGATCCGACAAAGGTTGCTAAAACAAGATATTTTTCCATTTAGTCTTCCTCTTTTCATCTCGGCACTTGCCGAATTTTCTCGCCTCACGAGACGACTCATTATAAGAAGGATTGACGGAATCCGTCAAATTTTCTCTCTTTTTTTGGGAGGGACTAAAAAAATGTAGACATTCGTCCGTTATTTTGCCCATAACTTTTTTGGGCAAAAAGTTACATTTTTCTATGGCTATTTTTTCCGTTTTCACCTGAACACAGAAATGTACCATATATGTGGTACATATTTTTACGCAGGTATTTTGCGAAAACTGCAATCAAAAAAATTTTTTTAGATAACTTTTTGAAGTGGAAACAAAAAGAATTTCGGCAAAAGTAACGGAATATTCCTGATACAACTTTTTGTTCCGCAATTTGTTTTCCCAGTGGCACGATTTAGGATATAAATAGCATTTTGCACAACGGCATTTGCGGGGGAGGAAACACCTGCGCCAGCAGAAAAAGCACCCCTGAGGGTGCTTTTTCTCTTATTGCAGGACTATAAATAGCCGGGACAGACTCAGCCTTCCTTCCGGTAGGGGACACCCAGCTTAGCGGGTACACGGAAATTGCTGCGGAAGATGGTGAGCACGATGGTGAGAATATAGGGCAGAGCGATGATAAGCTCTGTGGGGACAGCGGTGGTGCCGGTGCGGAAATAGATGGACAGGGCATCCGCCAGGCCGAAGGCCAGGGTGCCCAGCACCGCGCCCTTGGGCGACCAGTTGCCCAAAAAGCAGATGGCGAAGGCGATCCAGCCCCGGCCGCCAATGATGTTGCTGCTGAACATACCCAAGTAGCCCACCGTGTAGAACGAGCCCGCCAGGCCGCCGATGCAGCCGGCCACCAGCACCGTAAGGAAACGGATGCGGTTCACCGGCAGGCCCGCCACATCCACGGCCACGGGATTTTCACCGGTGGAGCGGATGGCCAGGCCCAGGGAGGTCTTATACAGCACGAAGATGGACACGGGGATGAGGATATAGGCCATGTAGGTGAGGATATTCTGCTGGAAGAAGATCTCCCCGATGAAGGGGACCTTGCTCAGCAGAGGAATGGACAGCTTCGGCAGAGTGTCGATCTGCAGGGGGGTGGTGGGGACCCCAAAGAGCACACGCTGGAAGTAGGAGCAGATGCCCACGGCCAGGATGTTCATGGCAGTGCCGGTGACCACCTGCTGCTGCCCCAGGGTCACGGTGACAAAGGCATACAGCAGAGCCATCAGGCCGCCCAAGGCAATGGCCAGCAGCAGGCCCACCAGGAGACTGCCGGACAGATACGTGCCCACAAAGCCGCCCCAGGCGCCGATGAGGAATATGCCCTCAATGGCGCAGATCATCATGCCTGTACGCTCAGCGTAAACCTCCGCCAGGGCGCCCAGCAGCAGGGGCGTGCTCATCATAATGGCGCGGGTGAGAATATTGACCATAGATCATACACCTGCCTTTCTCATCATGGCCTTTTTCTTCTTGACGTCCATGGCGTAGCGGACGGCGTAGGAGATGATCACGCAGATCATCACAATGCCCTCAATAAGCTCGATGATGCTGGCGGGGATATTCAGCCCCGGCAGGCGGCCCATGGTGGTGCCCATTACGTTCAGAAAGCCGAAAAGAATAGAGGCGAAAATGCAGCCCAGGGGGTTGCCGTTGGCAAGAATGGCGATGCCGATGCCGTAGGAGCCGATGGAAGCATTGAAATCCCGCAGCAGCATGTGCTGCACGCCGTTGATCTCCGTGAGACCCGCCATACCGGCCAGGCCGCCGGCAATCATGAAGCTGATGACGTAGATCTTGCCGGAGCTGATACCGCCCAGGCGGGAGGCATCGGCATTTTTGCCAACGGCACGGATCTGGAAGCCCAGCTGCGTCTTGTTCAGCAGAATCCACGCGGCCACGGCGGCGGCCACGGCGATGAGAAAGCCCAGGTGGACCCGGGTGCCGGGGATGATATTGGGGAGATAGGCAGAGGAGGAGATGGCATCCGTCTGCATATACTCTGCCTTGGTCTCCTGCAGCGAGGTGCGCAGCAGATAGTCCATAAAGTTGGTGATGACATAGGTGCTCATCATACTCACCAGGAACTCATTGGCATGGAATTTTGCCTTGGCTCCGCCGATGAGGCCGCCTACGGCCGCACCGCCGGCAAAGGAGCCCAGCAGCACCAGCAGGAGCAGCAGCCAGGTGGGCAGACTATCCTGCAGGCCCAGAGACAGGGCCACGGCGATGATGGCGCCCATGGTGAACTGGCCCTGAGCACCGATATTAAAGAGATTGGCGTTGTAGGTAAAAGCAAAGGCCAGGGAGGTGAAGATAAGAGGGGTGGCCTTCACCAAAATCTCGCCCAGGTTATATTGATCGGTGACGATTTTCCCCAGGGCCTGGCCGCACACGTCCAGGGGGTTCACCTTCATGAACAGCAGCAGAAGGCCGCTGATGACCAGGCCGATGACCACGGCGGTGATATTATACAGAAGAACATTGCTTTTCGACCTCATGCGGTTTGCACCTCCTCCTCCAGCGGGACACCGGCCATCAGCAGGCCGATCTGCTGGGTGGTGAGTTGACCATTACGGTAAATGCCCATGAATCTGCCGCCGTGCATGACGGCGATGTGGTCGCACAGCTCAAAAATCTCCGACAGCTCCGTGGAGATCAGGAGCACTGCCTTCTGGTTGGCCTTTTCCTCCAGGATCACATGGTGGATGCGGTCCACTGCACCCATATCCAGGCCCCGGGTGGGCTGATTCAGGATCAGCAGACGGGAGGCCAGGTCCACCTCCCGGCCCAGGACCACCTTCTGCTGGTTGCCGCCGGAGAGACTGCCGGCGGTATCGTGGCAGTCGTTGGCCTTGACCCGGTGATTTTCAATGAGCCGGTTGGTATAGCTGTCCAGCTTTTCCCGGCGAATAAAGCCATGGTTGAACCAACCCTTGTCGAAGCAGCGCTTGAGCAGAATATTCTCCGAAAGGGTCATATCCATGACCATGCCGTCCCGGTACCGGTCCACGGGGACATAGCCGATGCCGCAGGCGTTGCGGCGGCGGATGCTGGCACCGGTGATGTCCTGTCCGGACAGGAGGATCTGCCCGGCGGTGGGCTTTTTCAGACCGCAGATGACATCGCACAGGTCATCCTGGCCGTTGCCGCTGACTCCGGCGATGCCGAAGATCTCCCCCTGGCGGATGGTAAAGGAAATGCCGCTGAGCAGGGGGGCGGCGTGCTTTTCCTGCAGGGAGACGTCCCGGAGCGTCAGCACCGGATCGCCGGTGCAATCCTTCTGGTCACGGGCGGGGGGCACGATCTCCTGGCCGATCATCAGGCGGGCCAGCTGCTGCTCGTCGGTGTCTGCCCGGCGGACCTCATCCACTACCACGCCGTTGCGCATGACTACGATGCGGTCGGCCACCTCCATGACCTCCTTCATCTTATGGGTGATGAAGACCACACTGCTGCCCTTGGCGGTGAAGTCCTTGATAAACTGCATGAGATGCTCGGACTCCTGGGGGGTCAGGACGGCGGTGGGCTCGTCCATGATGAGGACACCGGCGTTGATATAAAGAGCCTTCAGGATCTCGACCTTTTGCTGCTGCCCCACGGCCAGCTCGCCCACCGGGCGGTCCATGGGCACGTCAAAGCCGTACTCCTTGGCAATTTTTTCCAATTTTTTATTGTGGTCCTTCAGAGAGATGTATCCGTGGACACTGCCCAGGATAATATTTTCCGCAGCGGTGTGGGTGGGCACCAAAGAGAAGTGCTGCTGGATCATGGCGATGCCCCGGGCCATGGCATCGGCGGGATTCTTGATCTGCACCTGCTGGCCGCGGATGAAAATTTCACCCTCATCCAGGCCATATAGGCCGTACAGAATCTTCATAATGGTGCTTTTTCCGGCGCCGTTTTCGCCCAGCAGCGCCAGCACCTCCCCCTCGCCTACGGTGAGGGATACATCTTTGTTGGCAATGACCTTTGCAAAACATTTGGTCACATGCCGCATTTCTACAACGGGAATAGCCATATATTTCCTCCAGCTTCCTTGGATAGCCTGCTGGCCTGCTTTTTTTGAGCAGGCCAGCAGGCAGGACGAAACCTTATATGTAAGGGTAATGAGAGAGCTTAGTCAAACAGAGCCTTCAAATCCACCTTGCCGGCCTTCAGATCAGCGACGGCCTGGTCGCAGGCGGTCTTGGCCTCGGCGGGGCAGTTATCGGTGTAGACGGGGAAGTAAACATTCTCGGGCACGCCCACTTCTACGATCTGGTGACCGGCCAGCTTGCCGGCCAGGAACTGATCGATGGCCCAGACGTACATGGTGGCATAGTCAAAGTCGATGGAGGCCACAACGGTCTTGGGGTCGATGGTGGTCTGGTCGGAGGAGTAACCCACGACCTTGGCGCCCTTCTCCACGGCACCGTTGATGACACCCAGGCCCAGCTCATTGGCATACACGAACATCACGTCCGCACCGTTATCGATCATATTCTCGGACATCTGCTTGCCCAGGGCCACGTCGGTCCAGCTGTTGGAATAGGCCAGGTTGTAGCTGGCATTGGCAATGCCGCGGTCCTTGGCGATGGAAACAGCGGTCTTGCCGTATACGGCCATCAGGTCCTTCATAGCCTGGTTGGGATCGCCGCCGATGAGGCCGAACTGGCCGTTGGCGGTGATGTGGCCGGCGATGACGGCGGCCAGGTAGGAGGCCTCATACTCCTTGGGGAACAGGGGACAGAGGTTGTCGGCGTCGCACTTGGAGCCGTTGACGACCATGAAGCGGGTGTTGGGATAGTTGGCGGCTACGCTGGAGGCAGCCTCGTCAAACTGGGAGCCGGCGGCCATGATGATGTCATAGCCACGCTCGGCATACTCGCGGAAGGTGGACTCAAAATCGGCTTCCTTCACGGACTCCACATACTCCATCTTGGTGCCCAGCTTCTCGTTGCAGGCTACAACGCCGGCGTAGTTAGATGCGTTCCAGCCCTGATCATTGATCTCGCCGGGCAGCAGCAGAACGATCTTCAAATCGGCAGCGGTCTTGGTGCCGCCCTTCTTGTCATCGTTGCCTTTGCTGCCGCAGGCAGTGAGGGTGGCCATCAGCATTACAGTGGCCAGAATGAAAGCGATAATCTTTTTCATGTCAATCCTCCTTTAAATTTCCACACTGGTTTTAGACAGAATGGTATAATCCTATTGTAAAAAATTTGGAGAAATTGGTCAATGCGACAATTTTTCTATTTTGTTGAAAATGTTACGATACCGAAATGAAACACACGGGAATATGCCCGGGCGGCCGGCGGCGCTTTTTCATGGGCAGAGAAATGATACAATTCTGTTCGCGCTCTGCGCGAGAATGAGAAAAAATTGCGTAGACAGATTTTTTCCGCGAAAACGGGCGTTTCTTGGCAAAAACTTTATGGGCTGCAGGTGTATAATACGGCATCATGAAAAAGTGGGGAGGCGCAGATATGGATATTTTTAAGGAGCTGCAGGAGGAAGGCGTGGATGCGGCACTGCTGGAGGAGATCCAGCGGTTTCGCCAGGCACATCCGGCGCCCCGGGAGGCGGCGGAGCGTGTTCCCCAGCCACGGTATCTCTACTATGGACGGGAGATTTGGGAGAGCGCGGCGGCGGCTCTGCTGTGTGGGGAGCATCTGCTGCTGGCGGGACCTAAGGCCACGGGCAAAAACGTCCTGGCGGAGAACCTGGCAGCGGTGTTTGGCCGGCCGGTTTGGGATGTGTCCATGTATGTGAATGTGGATGCGGCGGCACTCATCGGCGCCGATACCCTCCGGGGCGGACAGGTGGAGTTCCGGGAGGGACCGGTGAGCAAGTGTGCCCGACTGGGCGGTTTTGGCGTGCTGGACGAGGTGAACATGGCGAAAAACGAGGCCCTGGCGGTGCTGCATGCCACGCTGGATCACCGGCGGGTCATTGACGTGCCGGGCTATGAACGGATCCATCTGGATGAAGCCACCCGCTTTATCGGCACCATGAACTATGGCTATGCCGGCACCCGGGAGCTTAATGAAGCACTGGTATCCCGGTTTGTGGTGCTGGATATGCCCGTCATCTCCGACGAGAATCTGAAAAAGCTCCTGCGCCGCAGCTTTCCTACCTTGAAGGATCAGTGGGCGGAGCAATTCACGACGCTGTTTCGGGATTTGCGGCAGAAGTGTGACAGCGGCGAAATCTCCACCAAGGCACTGGATCTGCGGGGCTTGCTGTCAGCCCTGCACCTGATGGAAAAGGGCATCTGCGCCGGGCAGGCCCTGCGTCTGGGCGTTATCAACAAGGCCTTTGAGCCCTTTGAGCAGCAGCTGGCGGCAGACACGGTCTGGGCAAGGATCCCGGAGAAGGCGGATCGGGCCCAGCTGTTTGGGGACTGACTATGGACCGGGAAGAACTGCAAAGCCGCCGGGCCTATAACCAAATCTGGAATGGCGCCGGGCGCTACGACCTGCACCCGGAGGAGGCGGCGTTCGACGACCAGGGAGACGCCGAGCTCTACATAAACACGATCATGGGCCTGGCCTATGGCCTGTATGATTTTTCGCGCTTTCAGCCTATGCTGCACAGCTTTCAGCTGCAGCAAAAGGGCGGGCTATATACGGACGTGTTCTGGCTGGGCATGGAGCATGCGGTGTTTGCCCGGGCCGGGAAGGCGCGGCCTGCCCTGGCGGGTCTGCGGCGGGAATATGCCCCAAGGACTTTTGCCCCGCCCCCTCCCCAGGACCCCCGGGAAAGTGCTGAGAGCCTCCGGGCCGCCTGGGCCCGCCGCGTCCTCGCCGGAGAGGAGCCCCAGGACCCATGGCTGCGGCAGGTGCTGGCGGCCCTGGAATTTGACCCGGGGTGGAACGAGCAGAAAATCATAGATCGAACGGAGGAGCTGCTGTTTACATTCTTTCGCCGGGCCCGCCGCAGCGTTACCGACCGCCAGTGGGCGGCCTTCGCCGGGCGGAGCATCGTCGGCAAGGGCGGCGGCGTCCGCCTGATCCGTCCCAACGCCCTCCGGGCCTTGGGACGGGGCGACCCCAGCGAAAGCGGCGGGGTCGGCGCCGGAAAGACCATGCGCCTGCTGAGCTTCCTCCAGGGCAAAACGCCGGAGCCCATTCTGCGCCGCTATGTGGAGGACTGCTTCGGCACGTCCATGCTCACCCCCTCGCAGCTGGCGGAGGCGGAGCGGGAGCTGTGCACGGGGGTACACCGGAACTGCCGGCTGCACTTTACCAGAGGAACGCCGCCGGAGCATCCCATCAGTGCAGACGCCGCCTGGGATGCGGAAAGCTTTCGGCAGCAGAGGGAGAAAAACCGGGCGTACTATCAGAAAAACCTTCTGCAAAACCGTCTGACAATCGCCCAGCTCACCCAAAAACTGCAGAACACTCTGCTGCTGCAGCAGGACGAGGACACCTCCCTGGGCCGCGTGGGGCGGCTGCGGGGGGATGTGGCCTGGCGGGCGGCGGCATTGGGCGAGCAGCGGATCTTCCCCCGCCGCAGCGACAGCCAGCCCGGGGAGCTGTCCGTGGATATTCTGCTGGACGGCTCTGCCTCCCAAAACCGCCAGCAGGAAAAGCTGGCCGCCCAGGCCTATATCATCGTGGAGAGCCTCAGCCGGTGCCGTATTCCGGTGCGGGTCACGGCGTTTTGCTCCGTCAGCGGGTGTACGGTTCTGCGGATTTTGCGGGACTATGACAAGCCGGAGGAGAATGACCGGGTCTTTGACTATGTGGCCGCCGGGTGGAACAGGGACGGCCTGGCGCTGCGGGCCATGGCCTGGCTTATGCGCAAGGCGGTGAGCCAAAACCGCCTGCTGCTGATTTTGTCCGATGCCAGCCCCAATGACGACCAGCGTATTCCCGTGGGGGCGCTGCCTCTGGGGGGATACAGCTACAGCGGCAAGCGGGGCGTGGATGATACCGCCCAGGAGACGGGGATCCTGCGCCGCCGGGGCATCCGGCCTGTGTGCATCTTCACCGGCAGCGACCGGGAGCTGCCCGACGCCCGGAAAATATACGGCCAGGCTATGGAGCGCATCCCATCTATCGGCTGGTTTGCCGATGCCGTGAGCCGGCTGCTGTGCAGGCAGCTGCGGCAGGGATGAAGGGCAGAATTAAATACAGAAAAACCGGTGCCCTCCGCATATTTGCGGAGGGCACCGAGGTTTACATGGCCTGCGCAAGGCCCCTGACGATAGACGCGGATTTTTTTGAGAAAATAAAGCAGTCCCCCGGTGAAAGCCGGGGGACTGCTCCTGTTAGGAAAATATTTGAGGAGAGAAAAATCTTTAGCTGTTCATGGACAGCTTCTTAGCTGCACGCTTCTTGCCGTACAGGCAGCAGGCGACCACATAGGCCACGGCGCAGGCCACGCCGATGATGTAGGCAATGGTCCAGGGGATGTTGAAGCCGATGTGTGCGTTGGCGATGTAGGTGACGCAGATGAAGGCGTACCAGCCGCCGGGGATCATGGGCATCCAGGCCCATTTTGCCTTGCCGTTTTCAAACATCCACACGGCGATGCACATCAGGGCGAACAGAGCCAGGGTCTGGTTGGCCCAGGCGAAGTAGCGCCACAGGATCATGAAGCCGTTGGAGTTGACCTTGGCCCAAACCAGAATGGCAATGACCAGGATGAAGATGGGCAGAGCCAATCTGATACGCTTGCCGTTGGTGGACTGGTCGATGTGCATGGTCTCGGACAGGCTCAGACGCAGAGCACGCAGAGCCGTATCGCCGGAGGTGATGGGCAGAACGATAACGCCCAGCAGAGCGATGATGCCGCCCACAGGCCCCAGGATATCCTTGCAGATCACGCCGATGGTGCCGGTAGCCAGAGAGGCATTGACCTCCTGCAGGCCCAGGTTGTACACACCCATGGCGGCGGCGGCCCAGATCATGGCGATGAAGCCCTCGAGGACCATCATATTGTAGAAGGTCATGCGGCCCTGCCGCTCGCTCTTCATGGTGCGGGAGATGATAGCGGTCTGCGTGGAATGGAAGCCGGAGAGAATGCCGCAGGCCACAGTGATGAAGAACACAGGAATGAAGTGCTGCGCGGTGAAATACTCACCATAATTGAAGGTGGCGCTCTGCCAGTTGTCCCACAGGTTCAGCAGGGGATAGCCCTTGACGAACAGGCCGATGAACACACCCACGGCAGACAGCAGCAGGATAGCACCGAAGATGGGATAGATGCGGCCGATGATGGCATCGATGGGGAACACGGTGGCGATCAGATAATAAACGAAGATGACACCGTAAATCACCCAGGTAGAGACAGAGGTGGCAGCACCGTCAAAACCAAACACCTGAGTGGCGGCGATGTCGCCGGGGGTGTAGATGAACACCGCGCCGACCAGCAGCAGCAGTACGCTCAGGAAAATCTGGTAAACAGTGAAAACACCCTTGTTGGAGTACTTGCGGACCATGTCCGGCATCTGGGTGCCGCCGTCGCGCAGGCAGATCATGCCGGAGAAATAGTCGTGCATAGCTCCGCCGATTACGTTGCCGATGGGGATGGTGATGAATGCGATGGGCCCGAACAGGATGCCCTGAATGGGTCCGATGATGGGGCCGGTGCCTGCGATATTCAGCAGGTTGATGAGGCTGTTCTTCCATTCCCGCATGGGAACGTAGTCCACGCCGTCCTGCTTGGAATAAGCGGGCGTCTCCCGGTCATCGGGGCCGAAGACCTTTTCGCAGAACTTGCCATAGATGGCTGCGCCTACGAACAGAATCACCAGGCCGATGAGAAAGGTTGCCATAGAAAACACACACTCCTTTATGCCCAGTTTCCCGGACAGATTCTGGCTTTATCATAGCACTGAAGAAAGGAGTTGTAAATAATTTATTCATATTTATAAAGAATTTGTTAATATCGCAGAGAAAACAATTAAAAATTCGTTTACCTCACCTAACAAAGTTCCAAATTTTTTTAAGGACCGGATGTGAACACGAATATTTGTGCTGGACGGACCTGGAAATATGCGGGAGTTCAGGCAGTAAAAAACCC
>ERZ772867.3781-NODE-3781-length-12158-cov-2.545154_pt1 | contig 12158 bp, 10 predicted proteins | sample MGYA00511341_ERZ772867 | MGnify/ENA primary metagenome ERZ772867 (study PRJEB29015, sample SAMEA2737707) | human gut metagenome | biome: human gut; feature: human-associated habitat; material: faeces | place: China | collected 2012 ... | reverse complement strand
ATTTACAGACGTTTTGTCTTATTTACACATTGGCATTTTCTTTGGTATTTTTAAAACAGAACAATAAAAAATACTGTATGGAAACATGCAAGGTATAATAAAGAGAAAGGAGTAAACAAGATATGAATTTTAACAATTTTACAATTAAATCACAGGAAGCGGTACAGAAAGCAGTACAGATTACCTCTGCTCATAACCAGCAGTCCATAGAGCCTGTGCATTTACTGAAAGGAGTACTTGATGTAGGTGAAACCGTCGTCAACTATATCTTTCAAAAATTAGGGGTCAACACCGGTATATTAAATAATGCGATAAACCGGGAAATTGAGATGCTGCCAAAGGTAAGTGGCGGTGAACCTTACTTAAGTAGAGAATCAAACGACGTTTTGCAAAAGGCAGTTGACTATTCTTCCAAGATGGGCGACCAGTTTGTAGCATTGGAATCAATTCTGATGGCTTTGCTACAAGTAAAAAGTTCAGCTTCTACTTTCATGAAAGATGCAGGAATTGCAGAAAAAGAATTGGGAGCGGCTATCGATGAATTACGAAAAGGCAAGAAAGTAAACGATGCCTCGGCAGAAGATACCTATAATGCATTAAGTAAATATGCGATAAACCTGAACGAAAGAGCCCGTTCGGGAAAACTTGACCCTGTTATCGGTCGTGACGATGAAATACGTAGGGTATTACAGATTCTGAGTCGTCGAACCAAGAACAATCCTATTCTGATAGGAGAACCTGGTACAGGTAAAACAGCTATTGCCGAAGGACTGGCACATCGTATTGTCCGCGGAGATGTACCGGAAAATTTGAAGAGTAAGCAAATCTATTCTTTGGATATGGGTGCATTGGTAGCCGGAGCAAAATATAAAGGAGAATTCGAAGAGCGGCTGAAAGCCGTTGTCAATGAAGTGACACAAGCTGAAGGTGAAATAATATTATTTATTGATGAGATACATACACTCGTAGGAGCCGGTAAAGGTGAGGGTGCTATGGATGCAGCTAACATCTTGAAACCTGCTTTAGCCAGAGGAGAATTACGTTCTATAGGAGCAACGACTTTGGACGAGTACCAAAAATATTTTGAAAAAGACAAGGCCCTCGAACGTCGTTTTCAGATTGTCATGGTAGACGAACCGGACGAATTAAGTACAATCTCAATTTTGCGTGGTCTGAAAGAACGATATGAAAACCATCATAAAGTACGTATCAAAGATGATGCTATTATTGCAGCCGTACAATTATCGGAAAGATACATAACTGACCGGTTCTTACCCGATAAGGCTATAGACCTGATGGATGAGGCTGCTGCCAAATTAAGGCTCGAAGTCGATTCTGTACCGGAAGATTTGGATGAGATAAGCCGTCGTATCAAGCAACTCGAAATCGAACGTGAAGCAATTAAGAGAGAAAATGATACTGCAAAGTTGAAACAACTCGAAGAAGAAATTGCCAATCTAAGAGAAGAAGAGAAGAAATATAAAGCACAATGGCAGGCTGAGAAAGAATTGCTCAATAAAATACAGCAAAATAAAATCGATATAGAAAATCTTAAGTTCGAAGCCGACAGAGCTGAACGAGAAGGAGATTATGGCAAAGTAGCAGAGATACGCTATGCCAAGATTACAGCCAAAGAAAACGAGATAAAATCGATACAAGAACAACTCCATAAGCAACAAGGCGGTGCAGCAATGATAAAGGAAGAGGTCGATGCCGAAGATATCGCCGATGTCGTTTCTCGTTGGACAGGTATTCCCGTCAATAAGATGATGCAGAGTGAGAAAGAAAAACTCCTGCACTTGGAAGAAGAACTCCACAAAAGAGTAGTAGGGCAGGACGAAGCCATTCAAGCTGTCTCTGATGCTGTACGTCGTAGCCGTGCAGGACTTAGCGATCCTCGTAAACCTATCGGCTCATTTATCTTTTTGGGGACCACAGGTGTCGGTAAAACCGAATTGGCAAAAGCACTGGCCGAATACTTGTTCGACGATGAAAATATGATGACTCGTATCGATATGAGTGAATATCAAGACAAATTTAGTGTAACTCGTCTTATAGGTTCGCCTCCCGGATACGTTGGATATGAAGAAGGAGGGCAACTGACCGAAGCCATCAGGCGTAAACCATATTCGGTAGTGTTATTCGATGAAATAGAGAAAGCTCATCCCGATATTTTCAACATATTATTGCAAGTTTTGGATGACGGGCGTCTTACCGATAATAAAGGAAGATTAGTTAACTTCAAGAATACGATTATCATCATGACCTCTAATATGGGCTCTGCTTTGATTCGCGAGAATTTCGAAAAAATGACTCCGGAAAATCGGGAAGAAATTACAGAGAAAACGAAAATTGAAGTTCTCGATTTATTAAAGCAAACCATACGTCCCGAATTTCTAAATCGTATTGACGAAACGATTATGTTTACACCGTTAAATGAAAAAGAAATCCAGGAGATAGTCATGTTACAGATAAAATCAGTACAGAAATTATTGAAAAACAATGGCGTGGAATTAGATATAACACCGGCAGGGCTTGAGTTTATTTCAAAAGAAGGTTATGACCCTCAATTCGGAGCTCGTCCTGTAAAAAGGGTAATTCACCGCTACATTTTGAACCAGTTGTCGAAAGACCTGTTGGCTCAAAAGGTAAACAAGAGTAAACCGATTATTATCGATTCTGATGGTAATGGCTTGATATTCAAAAATTGATGCTAAACAACTTATAATTGATAATTGCTCTAAAATAAAAAACGTATATAGACATTGTAATCTATATACGTTTTTTTATGATAACTATTTATGTCTCAAATGTACTGTTATTCTCGATTTTTTATTTTCGGTTCATCCCAGTTTATTTTTTGAGAACAATACATGATAATGGCAAGAATGATAAACAGTCCGATACTGCCTACGAGTAAAGCGTAAATTTCCATTTGTATAAGAATAAAAATATAAATGTAGAGAAGAGATAACAAAGCTCCTATTGTAATAGCTGTCTTCCATATTTTCAATATACCACCTAAATACAATGTCAGAAGTGCAATAGTCATTAATGAGGCCAAAGCATACGAAAGCGAGAAATTGAGATGTTCCGATATAGCGATTAGAAGTGTATAGAAAAGACAAAGAGCCAGCCCGATAAGAAGATATTGTATAGGATTGATATTCCTTCTGTGCATAATCTCAGTAAAAAAACAAACGACAAATGATAATATAATAATCAAGAATGCATATTTTACCGACCTCATAGATTTTTGATATTGATCTACAGGCAACAGCAAATTAACTCCGAAAATAGAATTTTGAATGCTCTCACTCCATGTCCCGTCTCTGAAGATTTGAGGATAATTGCGATTGAGATGCAGCACTCTCCAATCAGCAGAAAATCCAGATTCTGAAATCTCTCTCTTTTCCGGCAAGAAAGCACCACAGAAACTCGGAGTTATACAATCCGACTCCAATGTCACATGAGTAGTTTTCCCCAATGGCGCAAAAGTGATAGATTCCGAACCTTTTATATTCATAGATATAGAAAAAGAAATATCCTCTGAAAGTTCCTCTAAACTCAACTGCACAGGAGATGAAATTCCCGACGAAGTCAGCACATTATTGACTCCGGGATTGAATGCCAAATTTTTTTTATTCCAAGAACCTTGAACTTGCTGTGGTATACCATGCAAGTCTGTTATACCTATTACAAGCCGTGCTTCCGACAGCAACATATCTTGGGCAGATATATTCTCTTCGGACAAAGATGCAAAACTAAATTTCCCTGTAAAATTAAGAGGTGTATGATAAACAATAATATCATATAAGCCTCTTTTAAGTTCTTCTGTCTTCACATTTCCGTTAATCTGTAGACTTTCAGGTAGAATATAGAGATATCGAATATCTCTTTCTACCATTTTTTTATCATTTTCATAAATAACCTGATAGGGTATAATCAGAAAAGGACCGGTAACTTGCTGTGAACGGCTCCATTTTTCCTCGACTTCATTCATGGCTTTACTGGCAGTATCCGACCTTTCGGAAATAAGATTTTCAATCATGCTTATCGGAATCAACAATAAGACAATTAGGAAACCGATAAATAAAATTTTCAAAGCAAGTTTATTATTTATAAACTTCTTTTCTTTACTTTCTGACAATTTGGGTTCTTCCATAATTTCTGAATTTTATATATAAATTTAAAAGTACTTTGTATTTCAAAGTATATAAGTAAAAAAATTTGTCCTGCACCTCTTGGAACTTGTCTAAATTTTACTCGGGTCAGATTTAGGAATCCCTTTCGAGGATGTTTTTCCGTTTTCATAAAGAGGAAGCGGGCTATCTGACGAGTGAAAGCGGGAAAAAACCAAAAGAAAACATAAAAATGTCCTGATAACATTCCTTAGACAGGCTCTTATAACTTTTGATTTTTCAAAAAATCTTCTAATGCGCGGATATGCTCAGCAAAGGCTTTCCGACCTTCCGGAGTAATCGAAAATTGAGTATTCGGTTTGCGTCCGATAAATTGTTTACTACTACATATATATCCCAATTCCTCCAAACTTCGAGTATGGCTGGCCAAATTTCCATCGGTCAAGTTCAATAAATTTTTTATTGTCGTGAAATCGGCCGATTCGTTAACAGCCAAAATAGACATAATGCCCAATCTGACTTTACTTTCAAAAGCTTTGTTTATATGTTCAAGATTGTATTTCATTGCCTTTTACAATCGTATTTCAAGTAAAAGAAAATCCCATATACAATATGAAACAAACCGAAACCTATAGTCCAAAACAAAAGTCCGTATCCCACCGTAAAACTGTCGATTAATCCCAATGACAATTCAGCATATCCTAGATAACGAGTATTTGAATATGTATACTTCGAACCATTTATTAAAGCCATACCATAAAATATCAACATGATACAGGAAGTAAGCCCATAATGATGTTGCATAATCAGGGCAAAGCACAATATTCCACCGGCTAATAGAGGTATGAAAAAATTGACCAACAACCGTTTAGAAATACTGTCAAAATAGAGTTTTTGTTCGTTTCTTTTTGCTTTTTGCCATGAAAAAGCAAATACAGTGAGTAAAGAAATACCCAATAATATCAAAGCCAAAATGACAATACCGCCAACTTCGCCTAATGAGTTATTGTAAAGTGGATAACTTGCATTTTGACAACCGATTATATAATAGGCTATACCAGCTCCTATCAGAGCATATATACCGACCAATATAGCAGACAAACCACTCAATGATAAAAATTTAGATGATTTCTCCATCAAATCTTTTATCTCATTCAAAGTATTATAAACCTCTATTTCTTTCATAATTAAAGTACTTTGTTTTGCAAAGTTAATTTTATATTTTGGAAAAACAAACATGTAGACCTATTTTTATATCATATATAAATAAAAGAGCGGATAGGGCATATACAAAAATCCGCAGAATGTAAGAGCAGAAATAAACATCATTAACATCAAGCCCAGCCTGCAACCATTCTATTACTTTCTATAATCAAATATAAGAATCTGTTTAACTTTTGAATCAGCTTTATGAACCTTCTACTGAAAAATTTAAACTGACTTTAAATATTTGTCTCGACAATTATTTGAATAAATTATTGATTCATAACTAATAAAATACAAAGAGAGGTTATCCAAATCATGAATAACCTCTCTTTATATAATAAAAATATCGTGATTATTTTTTGAAAAGATTATCGATAGTTATAATCTGGTAGTCATAAAAATCACGAGTAGCAGCATCACTGGTAGCCGCTCTGTGTTGTTTGTACAAAGCCGATATTTTTTTCAGACTTCCAGCCATTAAAGGAGCTAAATAAGTTTGATTCAACCCCGGTCCGAGGAGAATACGGGTAAACGACTCTTCATTATTGTCCATATCGTTGTGTTCACATTTCTCAAGACTACAGGGTAGGGTAGCTGATGCAGTTTCGTGAATAACCGACTCATATGCTTTTTCAGCCTCTAATGCTCTAACCTTAATAGGTTCAGAAGCTTTCAGACCACTGGCTTTTATCATCAGAGCAACAGCATTAGCCTGTATATCTTTCTCTACCAAATCCAAAGCCTTATTTTGGTACGTTGCTTTAAATAGTTCTGCAATGGCATCATCCATATAGCTATTCAATGTATAGTTGTTTTTGGGATCTGCCAAACTAGCTTCCTGTATACGATACAATGTTCCTGAGTTGAGTAAGGCAGAAGCTACTGATTTTACAAGGACTCCGGCCGTCATACCGTAACTGGCATCTATCTTGCGTAAAAGGTCGGTAGGAGCTATCCATGATTCACAAGTCCTTGCCTGATTTAGAATCCATTTCATCGCTTTTTTCTGCTCAGCTTTACTTACATAGCTTACAGCATACTGGTCATCTCCCTGACGTACTTCTTTGAATATGAACCCACCCAAATAAGGATAGGCATGGCGTAAATGACGGGCATATTGAGATAATATAGATTTGTATACATCGATGACATCATCATATGTATCACCTTCATTATAATACCATTTTTCAAAATTATTCATGATATACTTCAAATTGCTGATAGCCAAATCGCCCGCTTTTAAATGGTCATTGCCCAAATCTTCCGTTTGGTCGGTCGGGTCGAAAGTCATAGGATACTGTTGTGCCCCAAATTCAAACATCGGGTCATTGCTTTTTTCTGCAATCCATTTGTTTAGAGTAGCTTTTTCTTCTTTCGGAGATTTCACACCAGGAATAAGGCGATATCCCCAGTTGATTGCATATATATCATATACACCCAAAATAGGAGGTATCAAACGCACACCTTTTTCATAATCACCAGGTTGTGCGATAAAGTTATTGCGGGCATAATCCATAATACTGGGAGTTGTCCCATATTTTTGCGTAAATGATGCACTACGAAGAGAATCTACAGGAAAGGCATAACTGGCACCCATATTATGCATAAGGCCGATAGTATGCCCTATCTCGTGCGATGCTACATAACGGAGAGATTCGCGCATGACATCATCGTCAAATACGGCTTTTCGTACACGAGGGTCTACAGCGCCTGTCTGTACCAGACGCCAGTTGTGCAACAACGATATTACATTATGATACCAGATAACATCAGCTGTCAGAATTTCACCGCTACGAGGGTCAACATAACTTGGTCCCATAGCATTAGCAACACTTGTAGTTGCATATTTTATACAACTATAGCGCATATCATCCGGGTCAAAATTAGGATCATTTTTAGGATAATCTTTAGCTATAATAGCATTTTTAAATCCGGCAGCTTCGAATGCCTTTTGCCAGTCCTCCACTCCTTGACGAATAATATCGCGCCATTTATCAGGAAACGCCGAATCCACATAGAATACAATAGGTTTTACCGGCTCTACCAATTCACCTCTGAGATAAGCATCCTTATCTTTCGGCTCAAGTCTCCAACGATGTATATATGTTTCTTTGTCAATTTTATCGGCATTACTTGTATATATATTTTTACTGCTTGAGAAATATCCCACACGATTGTCCTGTAAACGTGGTTGCATCGGTGTCTCCGGCAACAATACGATAGAACGATGCATAGTGAAAGTATACGGGCCTTTATCCGAATTGAAATTCATTACCGAACGTATTTCTACATTCTGAGGGAATGCTTTTACCTCCTTTATATAGGATGCACTTCCGTCATATGTCCCTTTTGGTGCAGAACGGGACAATGATACAGGCATAGGAGTAATGGCTTTCTCATTACCCTTGAAAAAATCCGTCATATTTATGACAACACTTTTTCCATGAGTAGTCTCAATTTTGAAAGCTTTCAACACCGGGTCTGTAAAGTTTTTCTCAAAAGATGCAGCAATAGGATCATTCTTATCTACGACATTACTGTTCTGTACCAAATGCATAAATACACTTTGGTTATTCTTACTGAACCTTACCATAAACGGTTTCGTAATCATCTGGCCTGCTACATAGTACGAACTGTTACTGGTAGAAGCCAGCCGATTAGAAATCAAAAAAGTACGTTCCATAATTGAATCAGGTATTTCCACATACAACACATTATCCTTATTGACATGAGTTGTAAATAGCCCCTTTTGAGTCTTAGCCCCTTTAATCAGTTTGTCATACTTTGATTCCTTAGCGGTAGTATCCTTTTTGGCTACCTGTTCACTCTTCTTACTCTTCTTGTTTTTTCTTGCATAAACATTAGGCGTCATCCCGCTTAATGTAACGGCCGCTACCAATGCAAGAACTAAGGTTCTTCTTTTCATATAATATATTTCAGTTTGTTTTTCGGAGGTGTAAATGTATATAGAACCTGACTAATAACCAAAAATATTAGGGACTTTTAGGCCCTATTTATATTTTTCCCGTAATTATCTTAGGAAATCTCTTCGGGCTATAATCTTCCTTTTTATGAAGAGGACAACATTCAATCAGACAAACAGGAAAAGGAGTAGTTATCTGAAAGTCTGAAACATTTCCGGAAAATATTCTTCACATCGTTAAAAACAAATGTTTCTATAACATGGTTATTACTATGAAAATAAAGAAATATGATGAAAAAATATATTTTAATATTTATAGCCAATTTTTTGACCATACCGCTTTTTTCGGCATCATTTGCCGAATCATCTTATGCTCACAAACGCCATGAAGTTTCAATTAGTTATGGTATTCTACCTATAACCGGCTGGATGGATACGTTTACCGATTTATTTTCAGATGCAATTACTGGTGCAATCGAAGGTGCACAAACCCGTTCGCGAAACAGTACCAGCTGGGGTGCACTGAATCTGATGTATAATTATCGGATAAACTCAAGAGTTGCTTTCGGAGCCATATATTCCTATTCAGGAATGAAAGAAGACATCTATTCTGACAATTTACAAATAGGTAAATCTCGGACTTCTTTCCATACTATCATGCCGATGTTCAAGTTCAATTGGTTCAATAAGCCCTTGGTTACAATGTATACTCGGATAGGAATTGGGCTAGTATTATCTTTCGACAAAGAAGAATACTTTACGGGAGTAGGGGATTACCACAGTAAAAATGCATATTTGGCATGGCAAGTTTCCCCGGTAGGTATCGAAATAGGGAAGTCTCTTGCCGGATTTTTAGAATTGGGCTTCGGGACTACCGGACTATTCTCTGCCGGATTACGATATCGCTTTTGAATATGGTTGACAGACACGGAAGCTTATTTTTGAAACATCCCTTGCAAAACTCAATCGTGTTTCTTACTTTTACCCAATAAACCGCTAATTAATGAGATTATGAGCCAGCAAGATGATTTGTTCGATTATGACGAAGGTGATTCTGTGAAATTCATTCGAAATTATCTCCCACAGGAATTAAAGGAAAAATTCTCTGACGACGATATTAATTATATCATCGACCTGATTTATGAATATTATGAAGAGAAAGGTTTCATGGATGACGAAGCTGATGACGAAGTCAATATAGACGAAGACGAACTTATTGATTACGTCATAAAAAATGCAAAAAGAAATGGCTTTACTAATTTCGAACCGGACGAAATACAATTCGTGGTTCAAGGGGAATTAGGCTATTGTGATTCATTGGGGATGTTCGAAGAATAATAAATTGATTGTGCCCTATACATAGAACGATATAAAGTTTGATAGTATATTGACACAGAAAAAAGGTTGCTTGCAATAACTATTTTTCTGTGTTTGTTTTTATGGTTTTTAGATGATTGTTTGAAATTTGATGATAAAAAGAAAGATTATATTATCGTTTTCTCTAATCGGGTGTATATATTTATTTCCGATGACATCGGTTTTTTCCCAAGATAACACACCCATTACCGTTGTTAAAAGTGAAAAAATTCCTTTTTGGAAAAAAATTTTCTGGTGGAACAAAAAAGATACGGTATATGTACATCCTAACATACAAAATTTCACTTTAGAAGGAAATTGCATGGTACCTGCCATCTCGGCTAAAGCCTTGCCCCAAATAAGGAAAACAGTATTGCAGGAGATGCGTCGGTTGTATAAGATAAAACAAATAAAAGTATCTACAGTGAGAAACGGAGAAGTCATAAAAGTCGTAATCCCCATGTCCCAACTGTTTCAGCCCAACGATACAACCCTCTGGAATAGGGCAAACCTGATGCTCCGGCCTTTCATACGATATACCCAAATTCCCGATTATTATCATATCCTTATTGTCGCCCACTCAGATGATACAGGAACTCAAGCATATACCGAAAATCTGACCCGCATCAGAGCTGAAGCAGTAAAAGAATGGCTTTTGGCATACGGAGCTGTTCCGGAATACGTAGTCACTTATGCTCAAGGCAGCAAGAACCCCTTATATTCCAATACTTCGGAAGTAAATCGTGACCGTAACCGCCGGTTAGAAATATATCTGGTACCGGGAGAAGAATTAATATGGGATGCAGAAAAAAATAAAATCAATTTTAAAGAATAAAACATTGCCAGCAACTCTGTAATAAAATTTCATCAGTCCATATAACTAACTAAAAACAAGTTTTATGAAAAACTGATAAATCAAACTTTTGTAAACATACATTTTCACACTCACATAATCGGCTTGTACATGAAACGGCAATTATTTATCTGGTATATAAGTCTTTTCCTATTAGGCGGCTGCTATACAAATAAGCAAGCAAGTAAATTCGTAACTTCAGCTATAAGCCTGGGTATAAGTAAACAAGATTTTTTAGCAAAATATGGCCTGCCTTTCAGTCAAGAAATGAATTATAACGACAACGGACAGAAAGAAGAAAAATTATTATATAAAGAAGAACTATATAAAGGTAGTTGGTATATTGTCACCACATCTTTCACATTCCAAAATTCAAAACTCATAAAACAAGAAATTGTAAAAGAAGAACGGAAATTTAAAGATTGCGATTGCGAAAAAAAATGATATCGTACAAATATCAAACAAGAATTTGTTTCTTTATTCTCTCGAAGACAAACAATATAAAAAAATCCGGTAACCGCATTAAATATAGGTGGTTACCGGATTTTTTTATAAACTTTTACATTCAGTCAACCATAAATCACTGCTTGCATCGCTGGGCATACGCCAATCCCCTCGAGGAGATAAACTTACCGAACCGACTTTTGGACCATCTGGAAGACAAGACCTTTTGAATTGCTGGCTAAAAAAACGCCTGAAAAAAGTATATAGCCACTTTTGTATAACTGCAGAATCATGCTTACCTTTAAAAGCATGAAGAGCCAAAAAATATATCTTTCGCGGACGAAAACCAAACCTGAGAAAATAATATAAAAAGAAATCATGAAGTTCGTAAGGCCCTACAAGGTCCTCTGTTTTTTGCTTTATATTTCCATGCTCATCTGCTGGTATCAATTCCGGACTAATAGGAGTATCCACAATATCAAGCAAAGTCTTACGAGTATCATCATTTGTCTCATTTTGAGCTACCCATCGTACCAAATAACGAACCAGAGTCTTAGGAATACTGCCGTTGACACCATACATAGACATATGGTCTCCATTATACGTAGCCCATCCCAAAGCCAGTTCTGATAAGTCTCCGGTACCGATAACCAACCCGTTAACCTGGTTTGCTATGTCCATCAGTATTTGGGTCCTTTCTCTCGCCTGTGAATTTTCATAAGTTACGCTGTGGTCTTGTGGGTCATGTCCAATATCTTTAAAATGCTGCATAACTGCATCACCGATTCTGACTTCTCTGAGAGTTGCTCCGACTTTCAGAGACATTTTACACGCATTCTGATACGTTCTGTCTGTCGTTCCAAAACACGGCATGGTCACTGCCGTAATACCGCTGCGCTCAAGTCCCAGTGCATCAAATGCCTTGGCTGTCACAAGCAGTGCCAATGTAGAATCCAGACCTCCGGATATTCCAACTACTGCACTTTTTGCATGAGTATGTGCAAGCCGCTTTTTCAGTCCCATCGCCTGAATTGTTAAAATCTCCTCACAGCGCTTTGCCCTCTCCTGATCATCACGAGGGACGAATGGTCTGGACGGAAATGTTCTTGTAAGAATAGTTTCTGTCTGTTCTAATCCAAACGGAATCCTCGGAAGTACATGTTCCTGTGTCTCTGTAAATGTCGTATTTTTTCTGCGTTCATTCGCAATTTTCTGTACATCAAATTCTGTATAA
>ERZ772867.3750-NODE-3750-length-12238-cov-6.356562_pt1 | contig 12238 bp, 9 predicted proteins | sample MGYA00511341_ERZ772867 | MGnify/ENA primary metagenome ERZ772867 (study PRJEB29015, sample SAMEA2737707) | human gut metagenome | biome: human gut; feature: human-associated habitat; material: faeces | place: China | collected 2012 ... | reverse complement strand
CGCCGATCTTGTAGTTCTTACCGGTGTAGAACAGAATACGCTCGGTGGTAGTGGTCTTACCGGCATCGATGTGAGCCATGATGCCGATGTTACGGATCTGGTTGAGATCATTGAGCACGTCTAGTGCCATGATTGTTCCTTAACTCTCGTTCTCGACTAATTACCAGCGGTAATGAGCGAAGGCCTTGTTGGCCTCTGCCATCTTATGAGTATCCTCGCGGCGCTTGACAGAAGCACCGAGGCCGTTGGAGGCATCCAGGATCTCGTTGGCGAGACGCTCAGCCATGGTCTTCTCACGACGGGCGCGGGAGAAATCGGTCAGCCAGCGCAGCGACAGGGTGTTGGCGCGGTTCGGCTTGACCTCGACCGGCACCTGGTAGGTGGCGCCACCGACACGGCGGGAGCGAACCTCGAGGGACGGACGGATGTTGTCCAGGGCGCGCTTGAGCACAGCCACCGGCTCCTGGTCGGACTTCTCCTTGACCATATCGAGCGCGGAGTAGACGATGTCTTCGGCGATCGACTTCTTGCCGTCAAGCAGAATCTTGTTGATGAGCTGCGCCACCACGGTGGAACCGTAGATCGGATCGGGCAGCACGACGTGCTTCTTGGAAGGTCCCTTACGTGACATATCTCTTACTTCGCCTTCTTTGCTCCATACAGGGAACGACCCTGCTTACGGTCCTTGACACCCTGGGTATCGAGCGCGCCACGCACGATGTGGTAACGCACACCCGGGAGATCCTTCACACGGCCGCCGCGCACGAGCACGATGGAGTGCTCCTGCAGATTGTGGCCTTCGCCCGGAATGTAGGCGGTGACTTCGATGCCCGAGGACAGGCGCACACGAGCAACCTTACGCAGAGCCGAGTTCGGCTTCTTCGGGGTGGTGGTGTAAACACGGGTGCACACGCCGCGACGCAGCGGGCTGCCCTTCAGGGCCAAAGTCTTGGACTTCTTCGGCTTTGCCTGACGTCCCTTACGGACGAGCTGTTCAATAGTAGGCAACTTGAATTCTCCGATTCAGTGGTTTCTCTTGCTTTTGTGTGACCGCCGCACTGCACCCACACTTTTCAGCACACTCGCTTGGTATCCGCCTGTTGGCGGCACCCGACGAATCGGAAAAGATAGCCCAGTCCACCGGCCCGATGGCCTTCGCCCCTCCCGTCGGCGCATTACTGCGTGCGATCAGCGGTTTGAAGGATATCCCAGCATGCTCGCCTGTTACATAAGGCGTGCTGTTGGCACACACGAATATCTATATTACGATTCCTCCGGACAACGACGCGCCGAGCCACAACTCACTGGTTTGGGGACCTCCTGCGCCCCCGTACTTTTCCTCTCCTCCCAACGCAATATTCCAATGCGTCGCAAAACACACACCCAACTATTCTCCCAACGCAATATTCCCGGGAATGCGTCGCAAAAAGGGAACGCCACACAGCAGGTGCCCCCGCGGAGACTATGTCACACGGGGGCACCGCCAAGGAGGTTACATTATGTTTCTTTTCACCACATCCGCTTCTGTGTTATCTGTTTCCAGCACATCCTCGTGCTCTTCCATATCCGATGGGAACCTCTAGCGACCCGGCCTCTTTGCCGTATTACCTTGCCGCTTTCTGCATTACCAATTATAGCAAAACCGCCCTCGCGAAACGCCCGATACCTCAATCGGGAGTAAGCGGGAGCGGCTATGTTATGCGAGGTAGGAAAGGTGGATGACCGACTGACTGGAGTCGTGCCTTACCCGACCTTTCTCACCATTTCAGGATTTCAGGCAGCGACCTTGGCGGCCTTATCGGCGTCGAACGGGTGGGCCGCTGAAACGGTGCTCTTGGCAGAGCCCTTCTCGCCATTGTCGGAATCCCAGTGGATCTCGTGCTTGTCATCGTGGTTGCGCCACCAGCTGGACAGGATAGAGCCGGAGATGTTGTGCCACACGGAGAAGAAGGTGGACGGCACGGCAGCGAGTGGGTTGGTTGCGAAGGAGGTCAGGGCCAGGGTTGCGCCCAGAGCGGAGTCCTGCATGCCGACTTCGAAGGTGATGGCCTTCTGCTGTGCGTAGCGGAAGCCCTTCGGGTAGATCTTGTACATCAGCTTGGAGAAGCCGAAGCCCAGCGAGTAGCCGCACAGGTTGTGCAGGATGACCACCGGGATGGCCACCAGGGAGCTGGCCACGAACAGCTTCGGACCGTTGGCGGCAACGACCACGCCGATGATAAGCAGAATAGCCACCTGAGAAACGATAGGCAGGGCGACCGTAACCTTCTCGATCTTCTTGCCGAAGATCATGTGGCAGATCACACCGAGGGCGATCGGGAAGAGCACCACCTTGACGGCGTTGAGGAACAGGGACTGAGTCGGCACGGACACGTACTGAGAAGCGAGCAGCTGCATCAGCAGCGGAATCATGAACGGGGCGCACAGGGTGGAGAGGATGCCGATGGAGACATCGAGGGCCACGTCACCACGGGACAGGTAGCTCATCACGTTGGAGGAGGTGCCAGACGGGCAGCAGCCGACGAGAATCACGCCCACGGCCAGCGGGCCGGACAGGTGGAAGATCGCGCACAGGGCCACGGCGATGAGCGGCATGATGATGAAGTGAGCTACGGTGCCGACGATGACCATCAGCGGCTGGGTCAGGATGCGCTTGAAGTCGTCCAGCGTCAGGGTCAGGCCCATGCCGAACAGCACGATGCCCAGCATGTAGCCGGTGTACGCCTTGCCCCACAAGCTGGCGGCCGGCACGAAGTAGTTGAAGACGGCCCAGACGACGACGATGACCGTAAACCACTTGGTCAGCCAATCTGCAAAGGCTTTAACCTTTTCCATGGTGTTTCTCTTCCCTTGTTTGGTGTAGGTAACATCGCATGAAACTAGGCGGGTCGCGGTTGATATGAAACATAATGCTCACATTGCGAACACTCACGTAATCATTTCTGCAATCCCCAGTCGTACCATCACGCCGTCGTGTGCCTTGACTTTTCATCAATCGCCGCACAAGACCCACTCATCCACATCCCGCCATCTGAGACAGCCCGCAGCCTGGCCCCAAGAATGAAACCGACCACTTGATTCCATCGCGACACACCGATGAGCACACATCCGCAAAGTTGTGTATAGTATTCACCTGTTGCGCGAATTCAGCTTGCTGAATACGGCACTATGGTGGCCATAGCTCAGTTGGTAGAGCATCTGATTGTGGTTCAGAAGGTCGCGCGTTCGAGCCGCGTTGGCCACCCCAGTAAAACCCTTCCGTTCGCGGAAGGGTTTTGTTTTTTCTCCCTGAATTCCCCGCTCCTGGGTTATAGGCCAAATAGGCATGCCGGGAACCACCGCGTTGTACACTCAGGGCATATCCAATTCACCGAACATAAGGACAAAAGGTCCGTCATGCTGTCTTTTGAGAACGATTACTCCCGCGCCGCCCATCCCGCGGTGCTTGAAGCCGTGGCTGAAGCCAACAACCATCTGTATTCGGGCTACGGGTCCGACGAACTGAGCGATCAGGCCAAGGCCAAGATCCGCGAGGCCTGCGGCCAGCCGGACGCGGATGTGTGGTTCCTCGTCGGCGGCACGCAGACCAACCAGGTCGTCATCGACACCATCACCCCGGCGTATGCAGGCGTGGTCGCGGTCGCCTCCGGCCATCCGAACGTGCACGAGGCCGGCGCCATCGAGTTCTCCGGGCACAAGGTGCTCACGATTCCCCAGCACAACGGCAAAATGGACCCGACCGAACTGGACGAGTTCTGCAAGACCTTCTATGCGGACGGCAACTACGAGCACATGGTGTTCCCGGGCTCCGTGTACGTCTCGCAAAGCACCGAATATGGCACCATCTACTCCAAGGCCGAGTTGCAGGCCATCGCCGATGTGGCGCACAAGTACGACATGCCGCTGTTCGTGGATGGCGCGCGACTCGGCTACGCGCTGACCGCCACCGGTTCAGACATGACGCTCGCGGATCTGGCGACCATCGCCGACGTGTTCTACATCGGCGGTACCAAGGTGGGTGCCCTGTTCGGCGAGGCCGTGGTGTTTACCAAGCACAACACGCCGAAGCACTTCTTGACCCTCATCAAGCAGCACGGTGCCTTGCTGGCCAAGGGCTTTGTGCTGGGCGCGCAGTTTGACGCTTTGTTCACTGACAACCTGTATTTCAAGATCGCCCGCAACGCCAATGAGGCGGCCGATCGTATTCGCGAGGCCCTGCGCGCCAAGGGCTACACGCTCACTTTCGAAGCGCCCACCAACCAGATTTTCGTGACGATGGATCAGCCGACTATCGACCGTCTGGAGCGCGAGGTCAAGCTCGGCTTTACCGAGAAGGCCGACGACACGCATACCGTGATGCGCATCTGCACCAGCTGGGCCACCACGCATGAAGAGGTCGATCAGCTTATTGAGTTGTTGTAAAACCCTTCGCTAATCTCTCCCTCCGTCATCGCTTCGCGATGCCACCTCCCTCATCAGAGGGAGGTTTTTTCGTAGCTCCCTCTGATGAGGGAGCTGGCCGCCGCAGGCGGACTGAGGGAAAGACCTCTCCGCAAACGAGAAGGCTCCTACTCCCCTATCGCCTTGCGTTCCATATCCACGAACTTGTGGACCGAGGCTTCCACGGAATAATGCGCCTTGGTGTATTCGGCGTATTTTTCGCCCCATTCGGCGCGCTCGGCCTGATGTGCAATCCACCAATCGATGCGTCGGGCCAGCAGGGCCGCGTCCCGCACGGGGAACAACGACTCGTCGATCAGCGCGAACTGGCTGGCCGCCGACAGTTCGGACGCGGCGATCACCGGCACCAATCCGCACGCCATCGCCTCGATCACGCTCACCGATTCGATGTCGGCAATCGAACAATGCACGAACAAATCGCCCGAACGCAACAAATCGGGCATATCGGCGTGCTTGTGGAATCCGATATCGGCCTTGCGCGCCAGCAAACGCCCGGCGCGGAACTTGAGATACTGCTTGAGCGGCCCAGTACCGGCGATCACCAGCTGAATATCGCCGGCGTGCCGGGACATCGACACCGCCTTGATCAGCGTAATCTGATCTTTCTCGCTAGCCAGTCGGCCGGAAGCGATGACGCGGAACGGCACGGGAGCCGAGGCATCCGGATCGGCCGGCTTCTTCGGCGAATACACCGGTGAATAACCATTGGAAATCACGTGCAACTTGGCTTTATACCCGTGCGCGCGCAACAGGCTCGCGGTCATTTCGGTGGGCACATGGATGTGGTCAATGTGCTTGTACAGCCAGTGCTTGAACAGCCAGTACAGGAAGCTGGAAATACCGGGAATGCGACGTAGCGGGCCGGCCGAATACAGCACGTTCTCCGGCTGCAGGTGGAATCCGGCAGTCACGGGAATGCCCATTTGGTGGGCGACTTTAGCGGCACGACGGCCGAATTTGAACGGCATATAGATATGCACCACATCCACGCCTTGAAAGGCGGTGCGGAACAACGTGTCGCTGGGTTCGGCGAATTGCATGAGCTGCTTGGCGGCCACCCACGAGACGAGCGGCACCCTATTCACGCGCGCCGGATATTCGGGCGCCCCTATACCGACAAGCCTCACATGATGGCCTTGCCGCTCCAATTCTGCAGCCCATTGCAAGGCCGAATTGGAGGTGCCGTTGCCCTGATTGCCCACCGTATCGACCACAAGAGCGATAGTCAGCGGACGATCAATGCTCTCTTCAATCCCGTTTTCGCGCATTGCCTCATCCTAAACCACCGCGCTGCAATGGCGTCGGCCGCGCTGCCTGAACGCGTATGAAATGGTATGGGCTGCCGCATTTTGCCCAATATTGAATCACGCGCTCCGCAGCGCACGTCGCCGAATCCGAGCCCCGCATAGGCGAAATCATCGCGGCATGGCAGAATGTGGGTATGACTGAGAACGCCGTAAATACTGCCGTGACTTCCACCTCCTCTCCCGCAATTCCCGCCGAGACTTCCGCCGTCTCCCCCGCAACTCGCGCAGCCAACCGCCCGCTGGGCACACCGCTGGGCAAGCACCCCACCCGCGTGCTGTTTTTGGGCGCTGGTGAGCTGGGCAAGGAAGTGGCCATCGAGCTCATGCGACTGGGCGCGTGGGTGTGCGCCGCTGACTCGTATGCCGGCGCTCCGGCCCAGCAGGTGGCGCATGAATATCGCGCGTTGGATATGGCGAATGCCGCCGAATTGCAGACATTGTTCGATGAAATCAAGCCGGACATCATCGTGCCCGAGGTAGAGGCCATCGCCACCGATGTGCTGGCCGGTACTGCGGCCGCGGGCGCCCAGGTGGTGCCGAGCGCCGAAATCGCCGCGATTTGCATGGACCGCGAGCGCCTGCGCGTACTGGCCCACGAAGAATTGGGCTTGCCGACTACACCGTATCGTTTTGCCGGCTCGCTGGAAGAGCTGCGCGCCGGAGCTTCGGAAGTCGGCTATCCGTGCGTGGTCAAGCCGGTGATGAGCTCGTCTGGTCACGGCCAGTCGGTGGTGCGTTCCGCCGACGCCATCGATGCCGCTTGGACCGAAGCGCAGGAGGGCCGCCGCGCCGCCGATGAGGGCGATGTGTCGCGCGTGATCGTTGAGGCGCTTGCTCCGCTGGAGCGTGAGCTGACGGTACTGACTGTTTCTTCGTCCGCCGGCATTGTGACGTGCGCGCCGATCGGCCAACGTCAGGAGTCCGGCGATTACCGCGAGTCCTGGCAGCCGGCTACCGAACCCGATGGTGAGGCCGAGCGGGCGCGCGACATCGCACGTACCGCCGTTGAAGGCTTGGTGGCCAAGGCTCAGGCGGCCGGCGAAACCGGTTGGGGCGTATTCGGCGTGGAACTGTTCGTGCTCACCGACGGCTCGATTCTGTTCAACGAGGTCTCCCCCCGTCCGCACGATACCGGTATGGTGACAATGGCCTCCCAGCGTCTGAGCGAGTTCGCGCTGCACGCCCGCGCGATTCTCGGCCTGCCGATCACCCCCGAGCATGTGTCGCTCACGATTCCGGCCGGCTCGGTGGCGGCAAGCCATGCGATTGTGGTGGCCGGCGACGGTGAGGTCGAGTTCACCGATGTGGCCGCTGCTCTGGCCGAACCCGGCACGGACCTGCGCATTTTTGCCAAGCCCGAAGTGCATGGCCACCGCCGCATGGCCGTGGCACTGGCCGTCGGCGAGTCCGAAGCCGACGCCCGTGCCAAGGCCGGCCTCGTGGCCGATGCGTTGACGATTACCGTGGAGTAGTCCACGGCCTGATCAGCTCAGCATGGCCTCAATATTATTGCCGTCCGGGTCGTGGATGAACGATCATGACGAACCTCCTTGTACCATTTCGTCACTCCCATTATCGTGTGTATATGGCCGAAGAGTCATGTTTCGTCTATTGACGAACATCTGAGTATTCACACGCGCTTCTGCAGATATCTTCATGCCGGAAGGCTACACGACCGGAGACGAGCTGATCGTACTGGCCAATGACGGCCGCCTCCGCCATCCCAACAGCGTATGGCCGTTCGATGCAGCGACGTATGATGCGCCGGCCGCATCGTAGCGTCATGCTGAGTGTTGTTGTAGCCCTCGATTGGTACCCTTTTACCGTTAGTTCACCCAGAAATTCCACTCCTGAAAGGTGAGTCATGGAGAAGCTGGAAAAGCTCTACGAGGGCAAGGCCAAGCAACTGTACGCAACCGACGATCCCGAGGTTCTGTGGGTCGAATACAAGAACACCGCCACCGCTGGCGATGGTGAAAAGAAGGAAGACTTCACCGGCAAGGGCCGTCTGAACAACCTCATCACCACCATCATCTTCGACCTGCTCAAGAAGCGCGGCATCGACAGCCACCTTATCAAGCGAGTGGACGACACCGGCCAGCTGGTGCGCAAGGTGAACATGTTCCCGTTGGAGATCGTGCTGCGCAACGTGGCCGCCGGCCACTTCTGCTCCCGTCTGGGCGTGGAGGAAGGCCTGCCGCTCAAGGAGCCGGTACTTGAGTACTTCCTGAAGAACGATGATCTGCACGATCCGTTCGTCAACGACGATGACCTGGTGGCCCTCGGCGTATGCACTCGCGAGGATCTCGCCGAGATCGCCCCGCTGGCCCGCAAGATTAACGAGGCCCTGATCGAGATCTTCGCCAAGATCGACGTCAAGCTGGTCGACTTCAAGATCGAAATGGGCCGCGCCACCGACGGCACGCTGCTGTTGGCCGACGAGATCACCCCGGATTCCTGCCGTCTGTGGGACCAGAAGGACCACTCCGGCAAGGTCGAGCACCTTGACAAGGACCTGTTCCGCCGTGGTCTCGGCAGCATCATCCCGGCCTACGAAGAGATCGAGGAGCGCCTCGCCGAACTCGCCAAGTCCGAAGGCATCGAAGTCGCCGAGTAATGCATTATCTGGCTCCCCTCTCGAGGGGAGCCAATTGTCTTTAATTTCAAGAAAGGATTTCCATGGTTTTTCGCGTGTACGTGGAAAAGAAGCCCGGCTTTGATGTCGAAGCCCAGCAGCTTGCGGGCGAACTGCGCACGATCCTCGGACTGACCGGCCTCAAGGCCCTGCGCATCGTGAACCGCTATGACGTCGAAGGCATCTCCCAGGAGCTGTTCGACCAGACCGTGCCCACCGTGTTCAGCGAGCCTCAGGTGGACAATGTGGCCTACGACCTGCCCGACTTCGCCGGCGCCAAGGTCTTCGCCACCGAGTTCCTGCCCGGCCAGTTCGACCAGCGCGCCGACTCCGCCGCCGAATGCATCCAGCTCATCTCCCAGGGCGAGCGCCCGACCGTCCGCTCCGCCAAGCTGTACGCGCTGGAAGGCGACCTGACCGACGCCGACGTGGACACCATCAAGCATTACGTGATCAACCCGGTCGAGGCCCGCGAGGCCAGCCTGGAGACCAAGGAAACCCTGAAGACCCAGGTGCCGGTGCCCGGCAAGGTCGAGACCATCGCCGGTTTCAACGAGATGGACGCCGAAGCCGGCCAGAAGTTCATCGACGAGCGCGGTCTGGCCATGGATCTGGCCGACCTCGAATTCTGCCAGAAGTACTTCAGCGAGGAGAGCCGCGAGCCCACCATCACCGAAATCAAGGTGATCGACACCTACTGGTCCGACCACTGCCGTCACACCACGTTCGGCACCGAGCTGGACGAAGTGACCATCGATGACGCCACCGTCAAGGCCGCCTTCGAACGTTACCTGGCGATGCGCCACGAGCTCGGCCGTGACGCCAAGCCCGTCTGCCTCATGGACATGGGCACCATCGGCGCCAAGTGGCTCAAGAAGAACGGTGTCCTGACCGGCCTTGACGAGTCCGAGGAAATCAACGCCTGCACCGTCAAGGTCAAGGTTGACGTGAACGGCCACGACGAGGACTGGCTGTTCCTGTTCAAGAACGAGACCCACAACCACCCCACCGAAATCGAACCGTTCGGTGGCGCGGCCACCTGCATCGGCGGCTGCATCCGCGATCCTCTGTCCGGCCGCTCCTACGTGTATCAGGCGATGCGCGTCACCGGCGCCGCGGACCCGACCGTGCCGGTCTCCGAGACGCTGGAAGGCAAGCTCCCCCAGCGCAAGCTCGTGACCACCGCCGCCGCCGGCTACAGCTCCTACGGCAACCAGATCGGTCTGGCAACCGGCCACGTGGCAGAGGTATACCACCCCGGCTACATGGCGAAGCGTATGGAGATCGGTGCGGTACTGGGTGCTGCTCCGGCTTCCAATATCCGCAGAGAAGCCCCCGTCCCCGGCGATATTGTCATTCTGCTGGGCGGCAAGACCGGACGTGACGGCTGCGGCGGTGCGACCGGTTCTTCCAAGTCCCACACCGTGGAATCTCTGGGACACTGCGGTGCAGAAGTCCAGAAGGGTAACGCTCCGGAAGAACGCAAACTCCAGCGTCTGTTCCGCAACCCCACTGTGACACAGATGATCAAACGCTGCAACGACTTCGGTGCAGGCGGCGTTTCCGTTGCGATCGGCGAACTGACCGACGGTCTGGAGATCGATCTGAACGCCGTACCGAAAAAGTATGACGGTCTGGACGGCACAGAGATCGCGATCAGCGAATCGCAGGAACGTATGGCTGTGGTGGTTGCCGCAGAAGATGCCGACAAGTTCATCAAGGAAGCCGGCAAGGAAAATCTGGAAGCTACGATCGTGGCAATCGTACAGGCAGAACCCCGCCTGCGGATGCACTGGAACGGCAACACCATTGTTGACCTGTCCCGTGAGTTCCTGAACTCCAACGGTGCCGTAAAGCACACCGACATTGCCATTGAAGCACCGCAGCCGGCAGCAGAATCCACCCTCACCGACAGTGCAGACGCATGGACAGAACTGCTGTCCAGCCTGAACATCTGCTCCCAGAAGGGTCTGATCGAAAAGTTCGACTCCACCATTGGTGCCGGCACTGTGCTGATGCCTTTCGGCGGTGTCTACCAGCTGTCGCCCTCACAGGCAATGGCTGCCAAGATTCCGGTGCTCAAGGGCGAAACCAACACCTGCTCGCTCATGGGCTGGGGCTATAATCCCACGGTCAGCGAACGCAACCCCTATCTGGGTGCCATGGACGCAGTCATCACCTCCATTGCCAAGGTCGTTGCAGCCGGCGGCAGCTGGCACCACTGCTGGCTGACATTCCAGGAATACTTCGAGCGTACCCAGAATGATCCCAAGCGTTGGGGCAAGCCCATGGCTGCCCTGCTGGGTGCATTCAAGGCACAGCTGGAACTGTCCTGCGGCTCTATCGGCGGTAAGGACTCCATGTCCGGTACGTTCGAGAACATCGATGTTCCGCCGACGCTGGTATCCTTTGCCGTTTCCACCGCCAAGGCAGACAAGGTGGTTTCCACCGAATTCAAGCAGGCTGGCGACAAGGTCGTGATGCTCCGTCCGGAAACTGACGAAAACGGTATCCCCAGCTTCGAGAGCGTTCGTGCCACATTCGACAAGGTCGAAGCAATGATCGCCGCCGGCCGCATTCGTGCCGGCTGGGTCATCGACTACGGCGGCGTGGCAGAAGGTATTGCCAAGATGTGCTTCGGCAACGGCATCGGCTTCTTTGACCGCCAGCTGACAGATGCAGAACTGTTCCAGCCCTGCTGCGGCGGCTTCCTGCTGGAACTCTGCGGCGATGCAGAGGACGGCGAGGACGTGATCGGTTCCACCAGCGAAAAGCCGGAGATCGTCTGCCCGAAGTTCACCCTCCAGCTGGACAAGCTGCTGTCCGTCTGGGAGAAGAAGCTGGAGCCGGTATTCCCCTGCCGCATCAAGACCACCACAGAGGTTCCGGAAAAGCTGTCCTATCCGAGAAAGACCACGCTGTCCGCTTCGGTCAAGAGTGCACAGCCCCGCGTGCTGATTCCGGTATTCCCCGGCACCAACTGCGAATACGACACTGCCCGCGTCTTTGAGCGTGCCGGTGCAAGACCGCAGACCTTTATCGTCCGCAACCTGTCCGCAGCGGCAATGGAAGATTCTATCACCACCTTTGCGGCAATGGTTCGTCAGGCACAGATCATCATGATCCCCGGCGGCTTCAGCGGCGGCGACGAGCCGGAGGGCAGCGGTAAGTTCATTACGGCGTTCTTCCGCAACCCCCGCATCAAGGACGCTGTCCACGACCTGCTGAAGAACCGCGACGGTCTGATGCTGGGTATCTGCAACGGCTTCCAGGCACTGGTAAAGCTGGGGCTGGTACCGTTCGGCGAGATCATGGACATGACCGATGTATCCCCGACGCTGACCTTCAACACCATTGCCCGCCACCAGTCCATGCTGGTACGGACACGCATTGCTTCCAACAAGTCCCCGTGGCTGTACGGCACCGAGGTGGACGATGTGCACACCGTAGCCATTTCCCACGGTGAGGGACGCTTTGTTGCTCCGCCGGAACTGCTGGCAGACATGGCGAAGAACGGACAGATCGCCACCCAGTACGTGGACATGGACGGCAACCCGACCATGGACATTCACTTCAACCCCAACACTTCCATGATGGCGATCGAGGGCATCACCTCTCCGGACGGCAGAGTGCTGGGCAAAATGGGACACAGCGAACGTATCGGACAGAACCTGTACCAGAACGTTCCGGGCGAAAAGGATCAGAAGATCTTCGAAAGCGGTGTCGCATACTTCAAGTAATCGTTTGATTCCTGCGGGAACGTGAGAACATTCCGTTTCCAGTCATTACAAAACCGCCATACCCAGATGCAAAAGTGCATGGGTGTGGCGGTTTT
>ERZ772867.3743-NODE-3743-length-12252-cov-3.069689_pt1 | contig 12252 bp, 9 predicted proteins | sample MGYA00511341_ERZ772867 | MGnify/ENA primary metagenome ERZ772867 (study PRJEB29015, sample SAMEA2737707) | human gut metagenome | biome: human gut; feature: human-associated habitat; material: faeces | place: China | collected 2012 ... | reverse complement strand
AAATAATAATATTGTAAAGCTTACTGTATGGAGCGAGAAAGATAATGTTGATACAACATCAAAAATGGTGGAGAGTTTTAAAGAACATTATAAAGATGAGGCACAATTTGATATTACAATTGATGTTCAGGCAGATGCTAAAGTAAGAGATGTAATGCTTACAGATGTACATAATGGTGCAGATGTTTTTTCATTTCCTGATGATCAGCTTACATCACTTGTTGCAGGTGGTGTTCTGGTTGAGATACCTGATGCTGAAAAAGTAAAATCTGCTAATATTGAAGAATCGGTGAAAGCTGCTACGTTAGATGATAAAATATATGCATATCCTATGACAGCTGATAACGGTTATTTTATGTACTATGATAAAAATTATTTTTCGGCTGATGATGTAAAGTCATTGGATAAAATGATGTCGGTAGCGGCATCATCAGGAAAGAAGTTTGCCATGGAATTTAATTCGGGGTGGTACATGTATACATTTTTTGGTAATACAGGACTTAATTTATCAATTAATCCTGATGGCGTAACTAATAAATGTAATTGGAATTCTGAATCTGGTGATATTAAAGGAACGGATATTAAATCAGCACTTTCAGCTATAGCATCAAATCCTGGTTTTGTAAGCATGCCTAATGGAGATATTGCGGCTGCAATGAAGTCAGGGGATGTTATAGCAGGTATAAGCGGTGTATGGGATGTTATGAATGTAAAAGCAATATATGGCGAAAATTATGGTGCATGTAAACTTCCGACATATACTGTTGCAGGCAAGGAAGTACAGATGTCTTCTTTTACCGGATATAAGATGATGGGGGTTAATGCATATTCAGAGAATAGGGACTGGGCATGCAGACTTGCGGACTGGATGACTAATGAAGATAATCAAAAACTGAGATTTAAAGAGCGTAATCAGGGACCGTCAAACATAAATGTGGCAGCTTCAGATGAAGTGAAAAAAGTTCCAGCAATACAAGCTGTAATTGAACAGTCTAAATATGGAACATTGCAGCGAGTTGGCAACAGTTTCTGGGATGCATGCAAAGATTTTGGCGATACGATATTGAGTGGAACTAATAATGGAATGACAGACCAGGAGCTTATGGATAAACTTGTTAATGGTATTACAGCATCAACTATTAAGTGATGGCTTTTATGATATTACATTGCTGATATTAAGATAAGCAGAATGGAGACTTTTATGGTAAATAAAAAAAGAACAAGCTTAAAGGTACTGATACTTATTCCCGTATTTATTCTTGGAATATTATCTGTGGTATCCAATATAATGGCTATTAATAATATAAGAATGGTTAATTCAAATGCATCTGATATTACGGATGATTGTATGAATAGTATATCAGAACTAGGTGAAATCCAGAGTGCAACACAGTCAATACATAAGCTGGGGTTGTCTCATATTATTGCAACTGACCTTAATACAATGATTTCTGTAGTGGAAAATATAAGGAAGGAACAGTCAGAACTTGAAAATAATCTTGAAGATTATAAGAAGTATGTCAGTGATTCTGATCAGGAAGTTTATAATTCACTTGTACAGAATTATGAAATTATGAAAAAAGAGCTTGGAAGTATTATGGCATATAGTGCACTTGGTAAGAAAGAAGAGGCATATGCATTGGCAAACGGAGTAGTAAGCGATAGCAGCAGTGCAATACAGGAAAATATAAATGTATTAAAAGAACATGCTAATTCTACAGCTTCAACTGCAAGAGAAAGACTTTCGGCAGTATATACAGGTTCTCTTATATGTAGTATTGTTATTATTGCAATAAGTATATTGTTACTGCTTACAGCATTGTATTGTGTTATGAAATATATTATAAAACCGATACTTGCAACGAATAAAGATATTAGGGAAATTATAAGTGGAATAGATAATGGAGAAGGTGATCTTACTAAGAGAGTTACAATACTGTCTAATGATGAGATTGCTGATCTCGGTAATGGAATTAATATTTTTATGGAAAAACTTCAGGGAATACTTAAACTGATTATTGAGAATACAAACCTGATGGAAGGCGTTGTAGAGGCCGTAGATAAAAGTGTGGCTGCTTCTAATGATAGTGCTTCTGATTTATCAGCAATGACAGAAGAATTATCTGCAACTATGCAGGATGTAGGACAATCAGTTAATGTTATTAATGACAGTGCGAATAATGTACGTGAAGACGTTGATATAATAGCATCAAAGTCAAATGAGATTAATACATTTTCTAAGCAGATGAAAGAAGATGCTGATAATATGGAAAGTAATGCCAGAAACAATATGGAACAGACAAGTGAAAAGGTTGGTGAGATACTGGAAGTACTAAATAATGCGATTGAAGACAGCAAAAGTGTTGACCAGGTTAATAATCTGACTAATGATATTTTAAGTATATCAAGCCAGACCAATCTTCTTGCATTGAATGCATCGATTGAGGCAGCGAGGGCTGGAGAAGCAGGAAAAGGATTTGCGGTTGTTGCAGAAGAGATACGCCAGCTTGCAGATTCAAGCAGAGAAACAGCAAACAGAATACAACAGATAAATTCGGTTGTAGTTAAAGCAGTATCTAATTTATCGGATAACGCTAACAATCTTGTTAAATATATGCAGCAGACGATACTCCCTGAATTTGAAAGGTTCGTTGATAGTGGTGCTTCATATAAAAATAATGCATCATATATTGAGGATGCTATGAATGAGTTTGTATTAAAAACTGACGCTTTAAAGAAAAACATTGATGAGATAGCAGGTTCTATTAACACTATTACGGCTGCGGTTGATGAAGGTGCGGAGGGTGTCAACAGCACGGCAGAAAATACACAGAACCTTGTTGAAGATATAGTTAATATCAGTAGCAAAATGAAAGAAAATAAGGCTATAGCAAAGACACTTCAAGAAAGTACAGATATATTTGCTATTTTTTAAATTGCTGTTTTTTAAATGAAAAAGCATGTTTAAAAACTGGGTAAAATATGTTATCATTATGTAAATTATTTTTAACAGGGAGAAAAACTAATGAACGAGAAAAATCAAGAAGCTGTTCGTGATGCACGACAGCTCGGAATTCCGAAAATGCTGATTCTTGGAATACAGCATATGTTTGCCATGTTTGGAGCTACGATTCTGGTACCTATTCTTGTAGCAGGATATTTTCAGAATTCATGTGGCGAACCAATAACAAGAGGTCTTACAGTATCTGTTACACTGTTTTGTGCCGGTATTGGAACATTAATTTTCCATGTCTGCTCAAAATTTAAAGTTCCTGCATTTCTTGGCTCATCATTTGCATTTCTTGGTGGATTTTATACAGTAGCCAATCTCAATACAGGAATTTATGCCGATATGGGTGCTAACGAGAAAGCTGCATATGCATGTGGCGGTATCGTTGTAGCAGGTCTGTTATATCTTGTTATAGCTTTAATTTTTAAGCTTGTCGGTGTGAACAGAGTTATGAGATTTCTTCCACCGGTAGTTACAGGACCAATTATTATTTGTATTGGTCTTTCACTTGCTTCATCAGCAATATCTAATGCTTCAACTAACTGGCTTCTTGCCGTAGTTGCACTTGCTGTAATAATAATATTTAATATCTGGGGCAAGGGAATGTTTAAGATTATTCCTATCCTTATGGGTGTAATCATTTCATATGCTTTTGCATTAATTCTTAATGCATTTGGAGTTACAAATCCTGATGGTTCAGCAATACTTAATTTTGCATCTGTTTCATCAGCAAGCTGGATTGGTTTTCCAAAATTCCAGATTTGCAAGTTTGATATTACAGCAATTCTTGTAATGGCACCTATCGCTATTGCAACAATGATGGAACATGTTGGAGATATGTCAGCTATATCAGCTACTGTTGATGAGAATTTTATAGCAGATCCGGGCCTTCACAGAACAATAATGGGTGATGGACTTGCTACAGCGTTTGCAGGTCTTATTGGTGGACCGGCTAATACTACATATGGTGAAAATACAGGTGTTCTTGAACTTTCAAAGGTATATGACCCAAGAGTAATAAGAATTGCTGCAGGCCTCGCAGTGATACTTTCATTTATACCTAAGTTTTCAGAGATTATTTCAACAATGCCGGCAGCCATAATCGGTGGTGTTTCATTTATGCTTTATGGTATGATTTCAGCTATTGGTGTAAGAAATGTTGTTGAAAATAAGGTAGACCTTACAAAGTCACGTAACCTTATAATTGCCGGTGTAATCTTTGTATGCGGTCTTGGTTTTTCAGATGGACTTACATTCACAATAGCTGGAACTCATATTACACTCACAGCACTTGCTATCGCAGCTATTGCAGGTATTATCCTTAATGCTGTTTTACCGGGTAATGATTATAGGTTTGGTGTAAATCCAAGCGGAGACCAAAGCCGTGGTGTATATGTAAGCAACACAGATGATGAAAAATAGTTAAAAAGCAAATAATACATCTATATAGATGGAAAAACAGAGGTTAAGTTATGATTAATTTTAAAGAAGAAAAAAATATTACAATTTTTGAACATCCGTTGATTCAGCACAAAATTTCAATTTTGAGAGATAAGGAAACAGGAACTAATGAATTCAGAAAGCTTGTAGAAGAGATTGCTATGCTTGAAGGTTTTGAGGCAATGGGAGATCTTGAACTTGAAGATGTAGAGATTGAAACTCCAATTGAAAAATGCATGACTCCTATGATTTCTGGACGTAAACTTGCGGTTGTTCCGATTCTTAGAGCTGGTCTTGGTATGGTTTCAGGTATTCTTGCCCTTGTACCGACTGCAAAAGTAGGTCATATTGGTATGTATAGAGATGAGGAAACTCATGAACCACATGAATATTATTGCAAACTTCCAAGCCCTATTGAAGAAAGGCTTATTATTGTAACAGACCCAATGCTTGCAACAGGCGGCTCAGCAGTAGATGCAATTGATCAGATTAAAAAGCATGGTGGCAAGAAAATTAAATTTATGTGTATTATAGCTGCACCGGAAGGTCTTGAGAAGCTTCATAAGGCTCATCCTGATGTTCAGATTTATGTAGGACATCTTGACAGACAACTCAATGAAAATGCATATATATGTCCGGGTCTTGGCGATGCTGGAGACAGAATTTTTGGTACAAAATAATAATAGATTTATTTTTTAAATAAAAAAAATGGTTTTATGCCGGAAATCTTTATTGAAAATTAATATTGATTTCCGGCTTTTTTATGTTATCATATATTAATATGAAATATATTAGACGTGTAAAATTTGGTAGGTAATGCATATGGATAAATCATTGAGTATTGATACAGGGCATCATGAAAAGCTATATCAGGAAAGAATGAACTTTCTGCTGACGGGAGAAAAGGATAGGGTTTGTTCTATATATATAGATGTTACGGATGATAAGATGCTTGCTCTTATAACACGTAAGCATAAGTATAATGACAATGAATTAAATAATATTTCTGTGAAATGCTGGCTTGATAAATACATATATCCTAATATTTCTGATGGATATAATCTGGAAGAGTTTAAGAACGGTTTCACCAGAAAAGCTCTGTTGGAAGACTTTGAAAAAGGTGAACGTAATATACAATTTTATCATAGTTATTATGGTGAAAATGGCAATTTGAAATTATACAAAGTGCGTGTCAGTCTTATAAAAAATCCGTACAACGGTCATATTGAAGCATATGCGGTCTGGAAAGACAGAACATTAAAATATATTGACAAAGAGATAAGTAAAATTCTGTATAACAATGATTATATAGGAATCGGAATTATAGACAGTTGTAAAGGAAATCTGTATATGCGTGCTGCTCACTTTGAGGGCATGGAATTTGAAGAACAGAAGTCATATGTATATGATGATATAGTAAAGCAGATGAGTGAGATAAGAATTGCCAATGAAAGTAAAGAGCAGTTCTTAAAATGTACGGCACTTGATTACCTTAATGATAACATGAATATAGCTGGAGTGTATTCATTTAATGTTTATAATATAAAAAATAAAGTTGAAAGATATAGCTATCACTGGTTTGATAAGAAAAAAGGTATTATTCTTGTTGTTGTTGAAGATATGACAAAAGAACTCGAGACTGATAGTGTTACGGGTGCATTAAACCGTGAAGGATTTGTTCATAAAGCAGAAAATATAATTAAAAATAATCCTGACAAAGATTTTGCACTTTTATATTTTAATATTCAGAAGTTTAAGGCGATTAATGATTTATATGGTTATGCAGCAGGAGATACGGTGTTACATCAGGCTGTTAATACTTTACAGACTTCATTTTTGAAACCGCTTGCAATATCAAGGATAGAAGCAGACCGATTTGTTGTGCTGGTTGATAAGAACAATCTGGATTTTGAAAAGCTCACATTAATACTTCATCGTGTTTATGATAAAGATGGGATGAAAGTAGATATATATGTAAGATGCGGCATTTATTATATACCGAAAGACACGGATTTGAGTGTTTCTGATATGTGTGACAGGGCAAAGCTTGCAAAATTATATATACCTAATCAGTATGTACAGCCGTATGCTATATTTAATGAAGACATGAAATATGATTATGAGCAAAGAAGTCTTGCTCTGATTCAGCTGGATGATGCTATAAAAAATAGTGAGATAAAAGTGTTTTATCAGCCTATATATGATGCAAAAACGAAGCAGATATCATCGGCGGAAGCTCTTGTGCGCTGGGTTTCACCAAAAGGCGTAATACTACCGGGTAAATTTATTCCTGCACTTGAAGAAAGCGGGCACATAACAAAGCTTGATACATATGTACATAAAAGTGTCCGTAGATTTATGGAAAATAGATATAAAAACGGAAAAAAGATTGTTCGTGTCGCAGTCAATTTATCAAGAATGGACCTGATGGATGATGAAATCATGGATTTGATTATTGATGATGTAAAAGATGAACACTATTCAAAACAGATGGTTAATTATGAAGTAACTGAGTCGGCATATGCAGATGTTTCCGGTAAAGGTACCAATTTTCTTATGCAGCTTCACGATAACGGTGTAAAGCTTCTTATTGATGATTTCGGAAGTGGTATGTCATCATTCAGCACATTAAGAGATTACGATTTTGATATAATAAAGCTTGATATGGGGTTTGTGCAAAAACTTGGTGAAAATAAAAAATATAATAATATAGTAATGTCAATTATTGAGCTCGCACACAGACTTGATATGAAAGTGGTCGCAGAAGGAGTGGAGACAAAAGAGCAGGCAGACTGTCTTAAAGAATATGGATGCGATTATCTTCAGGGATTTTATTTTTCAAAACCGCTGCCTGAAGAAGAATTCGCAAAACTTCTTGATTAATAATAATTATATTTGATATGATAATTTTAATGAGTAAAATACATATGTCAGATGAGTAGTATAATTTATCATTTGACATATGTATATTTTTTTGTTTATAATGCCAATAGTTAGTTGTAGCTAATACAACTTAGATATGCATAACAATATTATAAATGAAAGGTATTATAATTATAAATGAAAAATATTATAAAAAATCCAATTAAAATTCTTTGGCTTGCAGCGGCATTTATCTCAATGGCACTTGGTGCGATTGGTGTTATTCTGCCGGTATTGCCAACTACGCCGTTTCTTTTACTTGCTTCCTTTTGCTTTGCAAAAGGGTCAGAGCGTTTTCATAAATGGTTTACAAAAACAAAGCTTTATAAAAAGCATTTGGATAGTTTTGTGAAAAACCGTGCAATGACGCTTAAAACAAAGCTTTGTATATTGATACCTGCATCATGTATGCTTGTTCTTGCAATGATTGCAATGTCGAACATATATGGAAGAGTGTTTATTGTATTTCTTATAATATTCAAATATGTATATTTCTTTACAAAGATACAGACAATACCATCTTCAGCAAAAATAGAAACCGAATAGGGCAGAAAAGATTATTTTGTATCAAAATGTGTTGTAAACCATACGAACGAAACGCCGAATATTATACAAAGTCCATTGTTTTTGCTGGAATTATCTGACATGGTTATCTTTTCTGACTTTTTCTTCAAGTCTTGCCATAGCATTTTTAAGCATTTCTTTTGTAACTTTGTATGGGTAGTGTGCTACATCTGACATATCCGGTATTCTGTCAGTGCTTTCTTCCCATTGTTCTTTGCTGATTTCGATTTCGTCGAGTGATACAGGAAGAGAAATTGATTTGTTAAGCAGATATATTTTTTCAAATTCTTCGTCTTGTCCATCAACAAGAAGGGCTAAAAGTACGCCGAAACCGACAATCTCACCGTGCAGATGATTTTTTTCGATTACAGGATATGATGTCAGTGCGTAAAATATTGCATGTGCGAGACCACTGTTGTAATCGGGCGTGTAATCCTTTGTCAGGAAAATAGACGCAATGCCTGTGGTTACGACAATGGCAAGTATTACCTGTTCAACTTCATATGTACATAGTCCTTTTTTGTGGTCTTCGTATGCTTTTGCACCATATTCAAGGAGCGGTTTCTGGCACATAACACTTATAGAAACACCAAGTGCCGTAAAATGTTCAAGACGTTCATCCCTTGATGAAATACAAGCTTCGTAATATTTGGCGTATGTGTCACCGATACCTGCCCACATATAGCGTACAGGGGCTTTTGCAATGATTTCGGTATCAATAAAAGCGTGCATTGCAGGGCGGACAAAAAAGTTAGGCTTTAAAAAAGTTCCGTCACTATTATACATAATTGAGACAGATGTACAAGCAGCACAATTTGATGCAATTGTAGGAAATGTAAATACAGGTTTGTCATCCGTTATGCATAGGCATTTTACTGTATCAAGTGCTTTGCCGCCGCCTACACCAAATACCATGTCAGCTTTGCTATATAGAGGTAATGCACGAAGTATATCAACAGTTTTGTATGTACAGTCATTTCCATAAAGTTCGACGCCGATAATTTCAAGTGCCGTGTGAGATACAGCTTCTTTAATTTTGTCAAGTGCAGCTGCAAGAGCCTTTTTTCCACCGATTATAAGAACCGTTCTGCCGTATGATTCACAGACGGAAAATATATATTAAAATTCAAATCTGTATAATTGGTGATTTTTTAAAATTGTGTATTTTTGTGTGAATTTAGCCGTATTTTCAGAAAAATGTAATATATTACAAAAATTATATTATTTTCTATTGTAAAAATAAACATGTGTATGATATTATCAAATTAATTTATATATTGTTTTGGTAAATGATAATTGAATATGAGGTGGTGCGAATGAAAAAAATTAAATCATTTTTTAAAATATTGGGTATGCTTGTTTTATGTGCTTCGTTTACAGGCTGCGGCGTGAATGGCAATATTGATGATTACGCGGTTAATACGGGCTATGGTGATTCCGATACAGTAAAAAGTTCTTCAGGAGTATCAAAAAACAGCATAAAGGTTGGTGTAATTCATCTGTCTGATCCCGCCGAGGGCAGCGGATATACATATACGCATGATATTGGAATTATGGGTATGCAGCAGAATCTCGGATTGTCGGACAGTCAGATTATAAGAAAGATTAATGTTAATGATTCGGACAAGGAGGCTACGAGAAAAGCGATAAAAGAATGTATTGACGAAGGCTGTAACATAATATTTTCAACAAGCTGGGGCTATATGGAGACAACGGCACAGATGGCAGAAGAATATCCTGATGTTTATTTTTCTCACGGAACGGGTTACATGAGCAATGGAAAGAATTTTAACAATTATTTCGGAAGAATATATCAGCCGAGATATCTTAGCGGAATAGTTGCAGGAATGAATACAAAGACGAATAAAATAGGTTATGTTGCCGCAATGGGTTCGGAAAATTCAGAGGTTACGGGTGGAATTGATGCTTTTGCTTTGGGAGTTTATTCTGTGAATCCTTCAGCTCAGATATATGTAAAGGTGACAAACAGTTGGTATGATCCTGAAGCTGAGAAAGCTGCGGCATCTACGCTTCTTAACATGAACTGCGATGTTATAGCACAGCATTGTGATACCACATATCCGCAGCTTCTTGCACAGCAGAAAAATGTATATAGTATAGGATACAATTCCGATATGAGTAAAGATGCACCCGATGCCTGCCTTTGCAGCGTTATATGGAACTGGAGTGCATATTATACGGCGGCTGTACAGAGTGTTATTGACGGAACGTGGGACGGAAGCAATTATTACGGCGGTATGAATGAAAATATTGTAGGCATAACACAGCTTGCTGATTTCTGCAAATCGGGAACACAGCAAAAGGTTGATGAGGCAAAGAAGGATATTATATCGGGAAAACTCGGAATATTTGACGGAGTTATAGAGACCAATACGGGAACGACAGTCGGAGAGAGCGGAAAAACACTCAAAGATTCGGATATTACGGGAAATATTAACTGGTATTTCAAAACTGTGACATTAGTACAGTAAGAGAATAATGGGAGGAATATAGCATGAATCTTAAAAAGAAAATATTGGCGGTTACAATCATTCCTGTACTTGTTTTGGGTATAGTTTCCATAATCCTTACTGTAACTATGGTAAAAAGCTCTGTTATGGAACAGGTTGAGGAAGCTTTAAAAGGAACCGCATCGTCTACTTTGGCGGCATATGACCAAAATGCGGGAGATTACATTGTAACTACAAGCGGAGATGGAAAGGAAGTTACAATGTATCCAAGTCGGAAAATCTAGTTGACAGAATAAAAGAAAATACAGGTATGGACGTTACATTTTTCTACGGAACAAAAAGAGTGATGACATCGGCACTTGACGCAAATGGGGAAAGAATTCTTGGTTCGCCTGCGGGAGATGTCATAACGCAGAAGGTGTTAAATGATGGAGAAGAATATTTTACAAGCCGTGTTTCGCTGGATGGAGTTATGAATTATGGCTATTATATGCCTGTATATCAGAACGGAAGCAATGATGAGATAATCGGAATGGTGTTTGTCGGAACAAACAAGGCGGACAAGGACGCTGTTTTAAACAGAATTATTGCAATGATATGCACCGCTGTTGTCATTGTTATGGCTATATGTATCGGCATAAGCATGAAGATTGCATATTCTATAAGTTCAGATATAAAGAGAAGTGTAGGAATCGTAGAAAAGGTTGCGGGAGGCAGTCTTAATATAGACATTGAGAAAAAGATGTTAAACCGCAAAGATGAAATAGGTGATTTGGCACGAGGTACAGTATCGCTTAGCAATGCGATGAACTCGGTGATTAACGAAATATCGAATAATTCAAAGCTTTTGCTTGAAACTTCGGGTGTTCTCGGCGAGGCGGCGGACAATACCGACAAGACAATGAATGAAGTCAGTGCAACCGTTAGTCAGATGGTTGAAAATTCAACAATACAGTCAACCAATTCCAAAGCTGCGTTTGACCATATGAAGATCATGGAAAACAACATCAGCGAAACTACATCAGAGGCGTCTCTTCTCAGCGAATCAGCCGTGTCTATGCAGGAGTCAGGAACAAAGGTTTCTGAGACACTTTTTAAGTTGTGTAATATCAATGACAATGTAAAAAATATAATTGAAGAAGTAAAAGAACAGACAAATCGCACAAATGAATCCGTAAACAAAATTAATTCGGCAATCTCATTTATTTCGGCTGTTGCGGAAGAGACTAATCTTTTGAGCCTTAATGCGTCTATAGAGGCGGCAAGAGCAGGTGAAGCCGGAAAAGGCTTTGCGGTTGTTGCACAGCAGATAAAGAAGCTTGCGGAGCAGTCTAATGATTCAAGTAAGCAGATTGACGATATAACAAAGGTTCTTATGCAGGATTCGTATAAATCTGTTGAGATTATGCAGAAAATGCAGGATATAGTTGCAAGTCAGAGCGAAAGCATGGAAGAGACCCGTATTATTGTGGGACAGGTTCTTAATGATATACGCAGTTCAAAGGACAGCATAGAATTAATAATGAACAGTACGGTTAAACTTGAAGATTCAAGAAATAAGGTGTCTGGTGCTGTTGAAGAACTTGCAGAAATTGCGGGACAAAATATGGAAAGTACCCGGAGAACATTTGAGGAGACGCAGAAGGTTACAGATACGTTCAAGGAAGTTTATTCAGGAGCCGTCAAGCTTAGGGAGATTGCTGACAAGCTAGCTGAGAGTGTGTCATATTTTAAGATGTAATAAAAACTGCTTACAGTTCATAAGGCAGATTATTATAGTGATACGTTATTATATTGAAATTAAAACTTTAAATTAATAATATTAAAAATTAATATAAGATATGT
>ERZ772867.3741-NODE-3741-length-12265-cov-4.010401_pt1 | contig 12265 bp, 12 predicted proteins | sample MGYA00511341_ERZ772867 | MGnify/ENA primary metagenome ERZ772867 (study PRJEB29015, sample SAMEA2737707) | human gut metagenome | biome: human gut; feature: human-associated habitat; material: faeces | place: China | collected 2012 ... | reverse complement strand
ACAAGATCTTCCTGGATCTGAAGCTGCATGACATTCCCAACACCGTGAAAAAGGCTATGGCGGCTCTCTCCGCACTGGATGTGGACCTAGTGAACGTCCATGCCGCCGGCACCGGCGCCATGATGTCCGCTGCTCTGGCGGGCCTGACCCGTCCGGATGGTACCCGCCCGCTGCTGATCGCTGTGACCCAGCTGACCTCCACGGATCAGGACATGCTGGAAAAAGAGCTGTGGATCGAAAAGCCCATTGCCGAAGTGGTGATGCACTATGCGGAGATCGCCTCCATCGTGGGACTGGACGGCGTGGTGTGCTCTCCCCTGGAGGCAGGCGCGGTCCACGAGCGCTGCGGCAAGAACTTCCTCACCGTGACCCCCGGTGTCCGCTTTGCTGACGGAGATGTGGGCGACCAGAAGCGGGTCACCACGCCGGCCAAGGCCAAGGAGCTTGGCTCCGACTACATCGTGGTGGGCCGTCCCATCACCCAGGCGGAGGACCCCGTGGCTGCCTACCGCCGCTGCGTGGCGGAGTTCGTGGGCTGAGCCGCGAAACGGAAACGATTGGATCAACAAAAAAATTGACATAAAGGAGAACAAACTATGGACAGCATCAATGTGCGCGTTGCCAAGCGTCTGCTGGAGATCAAGGCGGTCTTTCTCCGCCCTCAGGAGCCCTTTACCTGGGCCAGCGGCATCAAGAGCCCTATCTACTGCGATAACCGGCTGATCCTCACCGCTCCGGAGGCCCGGAACGAGGTGGAGCAGGCCATCGCCGATACCGTGAAGCGGGAGTACCCGGAGGCGGAGGTGCTGATGGGCACCGCCACCGCCGGCATCGCCCACGCCGCCATTGCCGCCCACCTGCTGGGCCTGCCTATGGGCTATGTCCGTTCCGGCAATAAGGACCACGGCCGTCAGAACCGCATCGAAGGCCGTCTGGACAAGGGCGAGAAGGTCGTGGTCGTGGAGGATCTGATCTCCACCGGCGGCAGCGTGCTGGAAACCGTGGAAGCCCTGCGGGAAGCAGGCGCTGAGGTGCTGGGCGTGGTGAGCATCTTCACCTACGGCATGAAGAAGGGCGTGGAGCGCATGGCCGAGGCCGGCGTGAAGAACATGAGCCTGACGAACCTGGACACCATCGCTCAGGTCGGCGCGGAGGAAGGCTATATCGCGCCGGAGGACGTGGCTCGTCTGCTGAAATTCCGGGACAATCCGTCTGACGAAAGCTGGATCAATGGAGGGGAAAACTGATATGGAAAATTTGATCGACATTATGCAGCTCTCCACCGAGGAGATCGACGAGCTGGTAAAAACGGGCTGCGATATTATGGAGCATCCCGCCGAATATGCCCATAAGTGCGACGGCAGGATCCTGGCAACGCTGTTTTTTGAGCCTTCCACCCGTACCCGCCTGAGCTTTGAGAGCGCCATGCTGTCTCTGGGCGGACAGGTGCTGGGCTTTTCCTCCGCCGCCAGCTCCTCCGCCTCTAAGGGCGAGAGCGTGGCGGACACCATCCGGGTGGTCAGCGCCTACTGCGACATCATCGCCATGCGCCACCCCAAGGAGGGCGCGCCTCTGGTGGCAACGCAGCACTCCTTGGTGCCGGTGATCAACGCCGGTGACGGCGGCCACAACCACCCCACCCAGACCCTGACGGACCTCATCACCATCCACAAGGAAAAGGGCCATTTCGACAACCTGACCATCGGCTTCTGCGGCGACCTGAAGTTTGGCCGGACGGTCCATTCTCTGGTGGCTGCCATGAGCCGCTACACCGGCGTCCGGTTCGTGTTTGTCTCCCCGGAGGAGCTGAAGCTGCCCCGCTATGTCAAGGAGCAGTACGTCAAGTCCAAGAACATTCCCTATACCCAGTCCACCTGTCTGGAGGAGGTCATGCCGGATCTGGACATTCTGTACATGACCCGCGTCCAGAAGGAGCGCTTCTTCAACGAGGAGGATTACCTCCGCTTGAAGGACAGCTACATCCTCACCCCGGAGAAGCTGGAAAACGCCAAGGAGGATCTGCGGATCCTGCATCCGCTGCCCCGCGTCAATGAGATCTCCGTGGCGGTGGACAATGACCCCCGTGCCTGCTACTTCAAGCAGGCCCAGAACGGCCGCTACATCCGCATGGCGCTGATCATGAAGCTGCTGGGTATTCAGTGAGAGGAGAGAACGGACATGATTATTGATTCTATTCAGAACGGCATCGTGATTGACCACATCACCGCCGGTAAGGCCATGGAGCTGTACAACATCCTGGGCCTGGACAAGCTGGATTGCACCGTCGCTATTTTGAAGAACGTCACCAGCGGCAAGCTGGGACGGAAGGACATCATTAAGATCGACCGTGAGATGGACCTTGATTGGGATCTGATCGGCTATGTGGACCCCACCATCACCGTGAATATCATTCACGAGGGCCAGCTCCGGGAGAAGCGGAGCCTCAAGCTGCCGGAGCGGATCCGGGGCGTGCTGAAGTGCAAGAACCCCCGCTGCATCACCTCTGTGGAGCAGGAGCTGCCTCAGGAATTCCTGCTGACCGATCCGGCCAAGCGTGTTTACCGCTGCATCTACTGCGAGACTGAGGCCGGCAAATAAGACGGCCTGAGGAGATTATGATGAAAAAAGGTTATTTGATCTTACAGGACGGCCAGGTATTTGAGGGCGTCCGGTTCGGTGCGGAGACCGACACCGTGGGTGAGCTGGTGTTCACCACCGGTATGTGCGGCTACGTCGAAACCCTGACGGACCCCAGCTATGCCGGACAGATCGTTATGCAGACCTATCCTCTGATCGGCAACTACGGCATCATCCGGGAGGATTTTGAAGGAGCCTGCTGCGTGAAGGGCTATGTGGTCCGGGAATACTGCGACACACCCTCCAATTTCCGGACGGACTGCGATCTGGATGCGTACTTGAAAGAGCAGGGCGTGCCGGGGCTGTGCGGCGTAGATACCCGGGAGCTGACCCGCATCATCCGGGAGCACGGTGTGATGAACGCCGCCATCTGCGACGAGATCCCCGCCGACCTGACCCCCATCGAGACCTACGCCGTCACCGGCGTGGTGGAGGCTGTTTCCTGTAAGGAATCCTCTGTCCATCCGGCGGAAGGGGAGGAGCGGTTCCGGGTGTCCCTGCTGGATTACGGCGCCAAGCGCAACATTGTCCGGGAACTCCAGAAGCGGGGCTGCACCGTGACGGTCCTGCCTGCGTCCACCTCCGCGGAGGAGATTCTGGCCGCTGACCCGGACGGCGTGATGCTCTCCAACGGTCCCGGCGACCCGGCGGAAAATGTGTACCAGATCGAGCAGATCCGCAAACTTCTGGGCAAGGTGCCTATGTTTGGCATCTGCCTGGGCCACCAGCTGACGGCTCTGGCCGCCGGCGGCAGCACCTATAAGCTGAAATACGGTCACCGGGGCGTGAACCAGCCTGTCCGGGATGTGGAGGGTGTCCGCACCTACATCACCAGCCAGAATCACGGCTACGCCGTGGACAGCGATACGGTGAAGCTGGGGAAGGTCCGCTTTGCCAACGCCAACGACGGCACCTGCGAGGGCATCGACTATCCGGAACTGAAGGCCTTCACGGTCCAGTTCCACCCGGAGGCCTGCACCGGCCCCAAGGATACGTCCTTCCTCTTTGACAAGTTTGTAGAGTTGATGAAAGGGGGCCGTATTTAATGCCTTTGGATACTTCCATTAAAAAAGTGCTGGTCATCGGCTCCGGCCCCATCGTCATCGGCCAGGCCGCCGAGTTTGACTACGCCGGCGCCCAGGCCTGCCGCATCCTGAAGGAGGCGGGGGTGGACGTGGTGCTGTGCAACTCCAACCCTGCCACCATCATGACCGACCAGGCTATGGCGGACGAGATCTATCTGGAGCCTCTGACTACGGAGACCATCAAGCGCATCATCAAGAAGGAAAAGCCCGACAGCCTTCTGGCGGGTCTGGGCGGCCAGACCGGCCTGACTTTGGCCATGCAGTTGGATAAGGAGGGCTTTCTGGAGGAACAGGGCGTCCGCCTGCTGGGCACCGATGCCAAGGCCATTTCCCGGGCCGAGGACCGGGAGCTGTTCAAGGAGGCCATGGCGGAGATCGGCCAGCCGGTCATCGCCTCTGACATTGCCGAAACGGTAGAGGGTGCCTTAGAGGTGGCCGAGCGGATCGGTTATCCCGTCATCGTCCGTCCCGCCTTTACCCTGGGCGGTGCCGGCGGCGGCGCCGCTGCCAACGAAGCGGAGCTGCGGATCATCGCCCAAACCGGTCTGGATGCCTCTCCTATTACCCAGATTCTGGTGGAGCGGGCCATCTTCGGCTGGAAGGAGATCGAGTTCGAGACCATGCGGGACAGCGTGGGCAATGTGATCGCCGTCTGCTCCATGGAGAACTTTGACCCCGTAGGCGTCCACACCGGTGATTCCATCGTGGTGGCTCCCACCCAGACCCTGGCGGACAAGGAGTTCCAGATGCTGCGGAAGGCCTCTCTGGACATCATCACTCATCTGGGCATCGTGGGCGGCTGCAACGTGCAGCTGGCTCTGAACCCGGACAGCTTTGAGTATGCGGTCATCGAGGTGAACCCCCGTGTCAGCCGCTCCTCCGCCCTGGCCTCCAAGGCCACCGGCTATCCCATCGCCAAAATCACCACCAAGATTGCGCTGGGCTACACGCTGGATGAGATCAAAAATGACATCACCGGCAAGACCTGCGCCTGCTTTGAGCCGACGCTGGACTATGTGGTGGTAAAAATGCCCAAGTGGCCCTTTGACAAATTCGCCGACGCCTCCCGGAAGCTGGGAACCCAGATGAAGGCTACCGGCGAGGTGATGGCCATCGCGCCCAGCTTTGAGATGGCGCTGATGAAGGCTGTGCGGGGCGCGGAAATCGGACAGGACAGCCTGAACCGAAAGCCCGACCCGGAGGATGACACGCCCCTCGCCCAGCGGCTGCTGCGGGTAGATGACCGGCGGCTTTTTACCGTGTTTGAGGCGCTGAAGGACGGCATTTCCGTGGAGGAGCTGTTCCAGATCACCAAAATTGACCGGTGGTTTTTGTGGAAGCTGAAAAAGCTGGCAGAGTTTGAGCAGAAGCTTGCCGCAGAGGGGCTGACGGCAGAACACTATGAAACCGGCAAGCGTCTGGGCTATCCCGACAGCGCCCTGCTGCGTCTGAGCGGCGCGGAGCGGCTGCCGGAGGAAAGCCTGACCGCCGTATACAAAATGGTGGATACCTGCGGCGCGGAATTCGACGCAGAGACCCCCTACTTTTACTCCTCTTATGACCAATTCTGCGAATCCCGCACCTTCCACCGCAGCGGAAAGCCGGTTATCATGGTGCTTGGTTCCGGGCCCATCCGCATCGGGCAGGGCATTGAGTTTGACTATTCTTCCGTTCACTGCGTGTGGACGCTGAAGGAACTGGGATACGAGGTGGTCATTGTCAACAACAACCCGGAGACGGTGTCCACCGACTATGACACCGCCGACCGGCTGTACTTCGAGCCGCTGTTTTCCGAGGATGTCATGCACATCATTCAGGCGGAAAAGCCGGTGGGTGTGGTGGTGGCCTTCGGCGGCCAGACGGCCATTAAGCTGACTAAATTCCTGGACAGCCACGGCATTCCCATTCTGGGCACCTCCGCTAAATCCATTGATATGGCAGAGGACCGGGAGCAGTTCGACGCGCTGCTGGAACGCTTTTCCATCAAGCGGCCCCGGGGCATGGGCGTCACCGGTATGGACGGCGCGCTGAAGGCGGCCCAAGAGCTGGGCTATCCGGTGCTGCTACGGCCCAGCTATGTAATCGGCGGGCAGAACATGGTCATCGCCCACAACGACGAGGATGTGCGCACCTATATGGAGGTCATTCTCTCCGGAAAAATTGAAAACCCTGTGTTGGTTGACCAGTATCTGATGGGCAAGGAACTGGAGGTGGATGTAATTTCCGATGGGCGGGATGTGCTGATCCCGGGCGTGATGCAGCACATTGAGCGCACCGGCGTGCATTCCGGCGACTCCATTGCCGTGTATCCGCCCTTCTCCATCGGCGACAGAATGCTGCAGACCATCATTGATTGTTCGCAAAAGCTGGCCCTGAGTCTCGGCACCAAGGGATTGGTCAACATCCAGTACCTGATTTATGAAAACGAGCTGTATGTCATCGAGGTAAATCCCCGGGCCAGCCGCACGGTTCCCTACATCTCCAAGGTAACAGGCGTTCCTATGGTGGATCTGGCCACCCGGGTAATGGTGGGGCATCCGCTGGCGTCCCTTGGCTATGGAACGGGGCTTTACCGGCAGCCGCCCTATGTGGCTGTGAAGGTTCCGGTATTCTCCTTTGAGAAGCTGACAGATGCCAACGCCTCCCTGTCGCCGGAAATGAAATCCACCGGTGAAGTGCTGGGACTGGGCAAAAATCTGCAGGAGGCCATGTTCAAGGGACTCGTCTCCGCAGGCTACAATGTGGAAAAAGCCACCCGGGGCGGCGTGCTGATCTCGGTGAACCGCCGGGACCAGCCGGAGATTGTGAACATCGCCCGGAAGCTGTCCGAGATGGGATACAAGCTTTACGCCACAGACCGCACGGCCTTTGAAATCTCCCGGCTGGGCACCGATGTGGAGGTGGTAGGAAAGCTGGGCCGGGACAACCGGGTCTTTCAGCTGCTGGAGGCCGGAAAAATCGACTATGTGATTCTGACCGGCTCCACTGAGCCAAGCTACATCCGGGACTTCATCCATCTGAACCACCGGTGCGTGCAGCTGGGGATTCCCTGCCTGACCTCGCTGGACACAGCCAATGCGCTGACGGATATTCTGGCCAGCCGTTACACCCAGCAGAACACGGAGCTGATTGACATCTGCCATCTGCGCTCCGGCCGCCAGAAGCTGAAATTCGCAAAAATGCAGACCTGCGGCAACGACTATATCTTCCTGGAAAATTTTAATGGGGAAATCACCTGCCCGGAGTCCCTGTGCGTAAGCTTCTGCCACCGGCACTACGGCATTGGGGCAGACGGCATTGTGCTGATGGAAAAAAGCACCATGGCCGATGCCAGAATGCGCATGTTCAATGCCGACGGCAGCGAAGGCGCCATGGCAGGAAATGCGCTGCGGTGCATGGGCAAGTATCTGTATGACAGCGGTCTGGTGCGCCGGGAGGATCTGACGATTGAAACAGCCAGCGGGCTGCGGCAGCTGCACCTGTACACCTGCGGCGGACGGGTGACCTCTGCCAGCGTGGACATGGGCACCGTTTCGTTGGACGCGGCGGCGCTGCCCTGCACGCTGAAGGAAAAGACGCTGGTGGACTATCCGGTTTCTATCGGCGGGCAAAGCTTCAACATCACCTGTGTGAATGTGGGCAATCCGCACTGCGTGGTATTCTGCCCCCGGGTGGACGAGGTAAATGTGGAGCAGCTTGGACCCCGGTTTGAAAATGCCCCCTATTTCCCCCGGCGGATCAACACGGAATTTGTGCGGGTGGTAAACCCCGGCACCATCAAAATGCGCGTTTGGGAACGGGGCAGCGGCGAAACCATGGCCTGCGGTACCGGCGCCTGCGCAGCGGTGGCAGCGGCAACCGCCAACGGACTCTGCGAAAAGGGGCGGGATGTAACCGTCCGGGCCAAAGGCGGCGACCTGATCGTGAACTACACAGACCAGCGTGTGACGCTGACAGGCGACGCGAAGCTGGTGTATATGGGTGAGGTGGAGTACTGATCGGCGCAGAACACCGCAACACCGGCAGCATAGTCGGAAATCGAACAACGGGGAGGAGAATGCAGATGCATTCTCCTCCCCGCTATTTTTTTATACACTCTGTTATACCAGCAAAAGCCCAACGAAAAAGCATGCCTGCGCGGCCCCATTCACCGCCTGCTCCAGCCAGTTTGCCTTTGGATTGCCGGAATCCAGTTTGATGGCAAAAATCACCATAAGCACCATTCCCAGCATGCTGAGACCGAAAAAGATGCACGCTGGGAAGCTAAGAAGCCCGGCAAGGATTGCCCTGCCATTCAGGTCTGCACGGCCAACGAACAGCGCAGCCAGCATCAGAAGAAAGCCCGCCGGCATGAAAATACGCATCTGCATAAACATCGGCCAGACGCTCCGGTGGGACACGGCGACAATCAGCTTCCACAACACCTTCACAATGCCGGAAAGCAGGCAAACCGCCGCCCCCGTCACAAAAAGTGCGCTGGAAAACAATTGCCCGACCCGTATGGCAGAAAGTCCAAAAAACAGCACCGGAATCATGTCCGTCAGCGCCAGCGGGACGCTGAAGCCCTTATCATCAATCTTTGGTTTTTTCATTGATCCGATACAACCTTTCCCAGCAGCGCAAGCCTTTTTTCAAACCATTCGGCAGGTACAAGGGCAAGCCCTTCCTCGTCCGCGCTCAGCAAAATCAGGCGCTGCCCCTCTGTAAACCCGAAATGGTCCCGTGCCGCTTTGGGTATCACAATCTGCCCGCGCTCATTCAGGGTTACAGCGCCCCAGATATTCTTCCCCGCCGGTGCCGGAGGCACAACCTTTTCTTCCAGCTTATTGGTTTTGACCAGACTGTCAATGGTCACGCCGTACAGCTCGGCCAGAAGCAGGCACTTTTCAATATCCGGAACGGTTTTCCCGCTTTCCCATTTGGCGTAGGCCTGACGGGATATTCCGATTCTTTCGGACACCTCCTCCTGCGAAAAGCCATTCATACTCCGCAGCATAATCAGGTTGTCTCTCAGCATGCATATTCTCCCTTCTGTTTGCAGTGTGTTCCTTCGGGACTTTTTCAGTCTGCTACAGGTCGATTTTTTCAAATCTGCGGCAGGACACCGCACAGGAAAAAGCTGTAAGGCCCGCGCAGCAAACCACACCTGCGGCCAAAGTGCCGGCCTGTAAGCAAATGGAATCGAAGCCAAAGGCATTGAGTGCCTCCATTCCCGGAAAATGGTGAAGGGCCTCGGACACACTTATGACCAGAAAGCTTATCATCATATAGAGGATAAACGGTTTCCCTGTTTTATAGCCGGTTTTAAAAAAGCCGCCAATGAACACAAGATTGAAGATTCCAAACAGCACCAGCGCCACTCCCAGCGCAAACAGATTTGCATTCATGAGCGCATTTTCTCTGTATACCGGGGAATCCGAAAGCACCGTCATCCGGACGAGAACAGACACCAGCATCAGCGCAAAGCTGAGCAGCTCAGCAAGGCAGGCAAGTGCAAATTTCCCCTTGACCACATCTTTTTTTGCAATGGGAAGCAGAACGGAAAACACCAGGTCATTGCACTCTCTTGCGTATTTAAAGTTCTGATACAGCCCAAGCGTCAGGAAGAAAGCGCCGCAGAGCACCGGGTAACCGGGCAGCAGAAACATCAGTCCGAACAGCGCGAAAAAGAAGACGATCGGCAGGGTACTCAGGCGCACCTCTTTCCGCAATATGCTGCGCATGTTACGCATGGCACTGCACCTCCCGCTCCATCCGCCCCATGCGCAGGAAAGCCTCCTCCAGAGACTCCCCCGCCGCCATGCGGCTGCGCCGGAATTCATCGCCGGACATTGCTGCCGCAATCTTGCCGCGGGATATATACACGATGTCATCGGCGCATTTTTCAATATCCGCGATGATGTGGGTGGAGAAAAACAGGGCTGCCCCCTCTCCCCGGATCTGCTGAAAAATTTCCAGCAATTCCTCTCTTGAAAACGGATCCAGACCGCTGGTGGGCTCATCCAGAATCAGCACCTCCGCCCCATGGGACAGCGCAAAGAGCAGGTTGCACTTTACCTTCATGCCCTCTGACAGCTCTATCGCACGCTTTTCCTCGTCCAGATGGAACAGACTCAGATACCGGCGGTACAGGGCTTCATCCCAACTGCCATAAAAGGTCTTCATGACAGCGGCAATGTCCCTGATCTTTTTGCGGGGATACCAGTTGACGCTGCCGGTGGAATAGCCAATCCGCTGCTTGATCGCGGCCTCGTTGCCGCAAAGGGGCATCCCGAAATATTCAATCTCCCCTTCGTCCGGATGAACCATATTCAGCATGGACTTGATGGTGGTGGTTTTGCCTGCACCGTTTCTGCCAATAAAGCCGGTGATGCGGCCGGCCTCAAGGGCAAAGGACACGCGGCCCAATTCAAAGGTTGGATAGGATTTTTTCAGGCCAGTGATTCTTACAATACTCATCTCAAACGCCTCCGGCATTCTGATTTATATGAATATTGTAATCTTTAAAAGCATCCGTTTCCACCAACCCGAAATTACAAAATAGTCCTATTTTTGTTAACAAAAGTTGCGTCCGATGCAGCGGCACCTATAATCTGCTCCGCCGGATGTCCGGGTCCTCTTTTCCTGCGATGTCTGTATCATAGCGGCCGAAGGGCAGACTGTCAAGAGCCTGAGGAGGAAACGCCTTCTGTCAAATGGCGGCAAGGAATTTCATAAAGAGAGCACCGGTGGCCAACAGAATCCCGGAGGCTGTGGATTAGTACCTCTATGCCGGGGCAAGCATGTCTAACAATTGTCATTAAAATTTTATGACAATCATAAAGAATCGCCTGACAGGGGCAATTCCTCACGATACCACGAATTTAACGAATATCGTTAAATTTTTTATGTTATCCGACCTTTGAAGGAGGTCTATATGGAAAAAACTATAAAGCACCGGTTTCTGAACAATGCTTTCTTTACCGCATTTCTGGTTCCACTTGCTTTTTTTCTTCTGCGTGATACCATCGCCGTTTTCACCGGAATTATGTTCAAATCTATGGGCGGTGAGGCTTCCCTTCTGTACCAGATCAACGACGATGTTGCGCGGCTGATAATTGCCAGTCTGCTGATTCTTATCATGCCAATTTTTTCAGGGAAAACTGCACCTTCAGATTTTGTGGCGGAAAGATAAAGCTGGGTATCATTCTGGCCTTGCCGGAACTTATCGTTCCCCTGTGGAACCTTTTGCAAATCAAGGTTTACCACGCCCCTCTTGTCACGGGTACTACCGTAGCGGGTACCATTTTAGGCGTGCAGAAAAATTGGCAAACACGCCTCTGGTCTTTTTTAGCCACGGTGCTGCTGACTGTTGGCGTGCTTATTTGGGCTACATTCAATGGCAGAGTAATTTAAAGGAATAGGAGAACCATTTGTATACAAATACTCTTTCAAAATTTGGACTCTTTGGCAAGATTGGCAAAGTCATCATGACTGCCTTATCTGTTATTGCTGCGCTAATTACCGTTTCTTGCTGCATATTAACCGCCTTCATAGCAACACTTCCGGAGGATGCCCTAAGTGTTCGGGTAGACGAACACACAGAACTACATTTCGGCACCGAAACTTTTGGCACACTATGGAATATTCTTGGAGGCAGCTTTACTTATTCGGGAGGCGACAGCCCGGAGTCAATGCTTGAAAGCAACGGAAATCACATTACACCGCCCAAGAATCAGGAGGTCCAAACCGAGCTGAAGTTATTTAACAGATCCTATGGCTCTGCTAAAATTCGCTCGGAGGGCGGAAGAAAAATCATGGAAGCAGAGGCATCCCCTGCAGAATACAATGCCAAAAATTTGATAACGGTTTTTGCATGCATTACGCTGTTTGCAGCCTCCGCAGCGGTGTCTCTCTGGATGCTGAGAAATCTATTTTCCGTGCTGAAAAAGTGTGAATCTCCATTCTGCGGTGATGTAGTCAGGAAAATGAGAAGCTTCGGATTCTCACTCCTTCCGGTTGCAGCGTTTGCCTCAGCCAGTGAAACGCTTCTGGCAAGAGTATCCAAGTCAGCATTTAATGGGGTATCTTAATCGCTTTTATTGTCACAATGGCATTGGTTGCAGTATTTAAGTACGGTGTGCAGCTGCAGAAGGAATCGGATGAGACCCTGTGAGGAGGCGTGAAAATGGGACAAATCATTTTGCGGCTGGATCGCGTTATGGCAGACAGGAAAATGAGTCTGAATGAATTATCCGCCAGAGTCGGTGTTGCTAATATGAACTTATCCAAAATGAAGAATGGACACATCAGCGCTATTCGTTTTTCTACCTTGGCTGCCATCTGTGATGTTCTCCAGTGTCAGCCCGGAGATATTCTGGAATATAACCCGGAAGAAAATAAAACCGAAGGTTAAAAATTGGCAAGGAAGCAATGCATGTTTAGAAAAAATCTAATCAGATGGAACGCGCATAATAAGCAAATAAGCAGGTCCCCCAATGGGAATCCGTTGGGGGCCTGCTGCAGCAAATGCGCCGAAAACGACTTTAATCATCGCTATCAGC
>ERZ772867.3730-NODE-3730-length-12288-cov-3.777242_pt1 | contig 12288 bp, 6 predicted proteins | sample MGYA00511341_ERZ772867 | MGnify/ENA primary metagenome ERZ772867 (study PRJEB29015, sample SAMEA2737707) | human gut metagenome | biome: human gut; feature: human-associated habitat; material: faeces | place: China | collected 2012 ... | reverse complement strand
CGGAATGAGATGCCAGCCGCGGCATGGAAGAAATACGTGAATTTTGCTTCAAAGAATTTGCCGTCGTCTGTTTATTCTGGAACTTTTTGGTTCGCTGGTATTCCTGTAATATTACTTATCAATCCAAAGAACGATATTCTTATTGCGGCAATTCCTTTTTATCTCCTTTATTGCTCCAGCAGCCCCAGAAAGATTTCTCTCCGCTCCACTTCTTCCGCCTCCTCATTTCCGTCCGCCCTTGCGTGCAGCAGCGGATATTTTGATCCCGTGCGCAGCATCTCCATCACCGACGCATAGTTGGCATATTCCGGCGACACCAGAATCATTCCTTTTCCATGCGACAGTTCCTGCTCCATCAGGCTGCATAGATAGCGGAGGTTTGCTCCGTGAACCAGCGGAAACTTTTCCCGGATCTCCTGTAAGCGTTCGTCCGGCTGCTTCCAGCTGCCGTAGACGCCGCGGTAAATCTGCATAAATTCATGCAGCTGTTCTGTAAAATGCTCCGGAATCTTTCGCCCCGACTCCGCAGCAAGGAACCACAGATATTCCGAGAGCGGCATATACACCGGAACAAAAGCATGTTTCCTCACCGCTTCCTCCATATTCTGATTCAGATAAGCGCTATGCAGCACAATCGGATCGCCGGCCAGCAGCAGCTGTCTGTCCTCCGTCACATATACCGCCCACTCCTGTAAAAGGCTTTTGGTCCACTCCCTGCTCCAGGCATCCGGCGCGGCGGGCTTCTCCCGGAAAGAGGCACGCACCTTTTCCCGCCACTCCTCATCCAGGCAGTGCCATGCATCCCCGAGTAAGAGCACCTGCCACAAGATATCCGCTTCTTCCGCAAAAAGCAGCTGTTCCAGAAACGGTGTCACAAGATGCGCCCTCTTTCCGTCCGCATCTAAGACCGCACGCAGGATTTCCGGAACCATTCCGTCCGCCTCCGCACCCTCGGTCTGGAATACCAGAAACTGTTTTTCCTCCCCGTCCGTCTCCTGCAGCCGGTTTGCAATCTGTCCTGCCGCAGCCGAGAATGTACAGTATTCTTTTGCGGTGCTGTACGCTTTTCCCGCATGAAGATCCTGCGCCGTGTAATCCGGCAGCACTGCCGTGCGTTTTCCTTTCTGGTTCAGGTAAAGTGCCATCCACTCTGTATACACGGACAGCGGCGGCAGATACACCGTCTCCTGCTGCGGTTCTTTCATATCTTTCGTATCTTTCGTGTCTTTCTTCCCGTCCCGAAGCCGCCCGGACAATACGGCTGCCTCCGGCAGTATGGCGCGCTCCGTGCAGTTCTCTACATGGGATAAGCTGTTTAAAAACGCCTCGATTCTCGTTATCACTCCCACCTTGGACTGATGCTCGTCCACCTCTATTTTCAGGTACGGCTTGTCCCCCATAATTTCCGCAAAAAGGTGGGAGATCATGCCGTCCGGTCCGCAGCCGTGGTTCGTCAGATAGACGGCATACAGATTCGGATGCTCCTTAATGATCTTCGCTCCCGACAGAATGTGCTGCGCAAATGGCCAGTACAAATTTGGATAATGACCGGACAAATCCACATCATGTCCTTTCAGATGGGAAAGTGTCAACACTCTGCACCCTCTCTTTAACATTTCTCCAGGAATTCCCATATTTAAAACCGGGTCTGACACGCCGTAGTTTCTTGTAATCAGAACGAGCACCTTGTCCTCCGGTTTCAACTCGTCCAGGATCTGCGCGCCCAGTTTTTCAGAATTCTTCTCACAGCGCACCATCGCCGCCGCGCCCTTCGCGAGCGCCGCCGCACACCGTGCCTTGTCGCATCCCAGTTCCTGACCCGCTTTGATCATCGCTCCCGCGAGCTGCGGTTTTCCCATATCCAGATCCAGAACCGGGCAGATCAGCTCCACGCCGCGTTCCGAAAGCCCCAGCACACTTGCGACAATCCGCGGCGCTGTCTGCATATAGACACAGCCGTAATTGTGCGCAACGCCGGAAGTCTCATGCCGGATCGTATGGATACACGGGATAAAAATGTAGTCCACCTTTTTTCTCGCAAGCCATTCCATGTGCCCGTGCAGTAATTTTACCGGATAACAGGTCTCCTCCGCCGCCATCTCCTGTCCGAGCGCAATGATCTTATCGTCCGTCTCCGGCGACAGCAATACATTAAAGCCGAGAGTATTAAAATACTGGTACGTCATCGGGAAAAATTTATAAATCATGAGCGCACGCGGAATTCCCACAGTCTTTTTCCCCGGCAGCAGCGTTCCGTCATAGCCTGCCAGGAACCATTTCTGGCTCTTCCGGTAATTCTCCTCATTCCGGATGCTCTCCTTTTGGGATGTGCCACCCTGCTCTTTTGCCGCGAGCGCCGCTCCGTATGCCCCGGTCACATCGTAAAACGGCGTGATGTGAAGCCGTTCTCCAAACACTTCATAGAAAGCCGCAACGATTCCCTCGTTATGCACGACTCCGCCCTGAAGGCAGATATGTTCTCCCTTGCGCTTATTGCCGACTACCCTGTTTAAATAGTTTCTGACAATCGAGCGGCACAGCCCTGCACAGATATCCTCCTTGTCCGTGCCTGCCGCAAGCTCCGCTGCAATCTTGGATTCCATCAACACGGTGCAGCGCTCTCCCAGATCGATCGGCACATTTGCTTTCAAGGCACTGTTTCCGATCTCCTCCAGCGATACTTCCATGCGGTTCGCCTGTTCCTCGACGAAGGAGCCCGTACCCGCCGCACACACTTTGTTCATCTCGAAATCGACGACCTGACCGTCCCGGATACTGATGTATTTGGAGTCCTGACCGCCGATCTCAAACACGGTATCCACCTCCGGGCACAGATGGGCAGCCGCGCGCGCCTGCGCCGTGATCTCATCCAACACCGTGCCTGCACCGGTCTTCTCCGCGATATAGTACCGCCCCGATCCCGTGACACCAATGCCTTCCCACGTGAGTGATTCCCCGTATTTCTGCTTTAACTGTGCCATTCCCTGCTGCACCGCGCCGAGAGGATTGCCGCGCGTTCTAAGATACAGATCGTCAATGACGGCTCCGTCCTCACCCGTCAGCACAAGGTTTGTGCTCGTGGATCCCACGTCAATCCCGAGCCAGAGCTTTTCCCCGCCACGTAACGGTCTGGTCCGGTGAAGTGCCTCCTTCTCGTAGTCATATCGCGGCAGCGCCTTTCTTTTTTGCTCCTCATCCGCCACCTCCCTGCGGACCGGGTGTTTCCAGTCGAAGGCCAGCTTCCCGTGACATGCACAGGCTGCGATTCCGGCAGCAGACACCACAGCTCCCTCTTCCCCGCAAAGCAGTTCTTCCTCTTTTAATCCGAAGATATCACAGATGGCGAGGCGCACGCCTTCATTATAGACAACGCCTCCCGTCACAAGCACCGGCGGCTGTACCGGAAGTTTCCGCACGACCGCAGATTTAAAATTGCGGATCACGGCATAGGAAAGTCCGAGCAGAATATCTTCCACCGGCACACCTTCCTGCTGTCTGTGGATCAGGTCTGTCTTGGCGAACACGCTGCACCGTCCCGCAAGCCGCGGCACACTTTTCGCCCGTCTGACATACTCCGAGTAGGCGGACAGCGGAAGTCCGAGCCGGTACATCTGATCCTCGAAAAATGCTCCCGTTCCGGCGGCACATTCCCCGTTCATGGCGTAGGAGAGCGTCTCTCCCTCACGGATTCCGGTAAGGAAGCAGGAATTCTGTGCTCCCATCTCTACGATGCTTCCCGCGTCCGAATAGAGCATTCTCTGTCCTTCCAGAAGGCTGCTGATGCGGTTGATCTGCACTTTCTTTTGGATCCCCGGATACAAACAGACTGCACCGGGATTGACCGCTGCATACAAAATCCTGTCGCCGCACGATGTCTCCACCTGCCCAAGCATGTCCACAAGATTCTGATACAGTTCTCCGCGATGCAGTCTGTAATCTTTATATATGATGTTTTCGCCTTCGACAACAGCGATGGAAATACTTCCATTTCCGATGTCGATTCCAAGTCCTGCTTCTCTCATTGCTTTCCTCCGAAATTGCCTCTTACGCATAGTTAGAATATTCTAACTAAATGTATCACATTGCAAGAGCCGTTTCGGTTGCAAAAGCAACGGAATCAGTTTTCTATTAGAGAAAGATTCTCAAATAGTTCGATCAGTCTAACTTCAATCCTGCCAGAAGCGAGCCAAGGCTGGTTCCTGTGGATGTGTGGTCTGTGTATGCCTCCAGATCTTCCACGCCTTCGGTATCTACCATCTCCTCTGCCAGTGCCTTCATGGACAAGCTGATCTTATTGTCGTTGGTATTCAATACCTTTGCCTTGACCTTCTCTCCGACCTTAAGCACTTCGGACGGCTTTCCGATTCTGCGCTCACAGATCTGTGAGATGTGTACCAGTCCGCTCAGTCCGTTGCCCAGATCAATAAATGCGCCGTACGGCATCAGGCTCTCGACAGTTCCCTCAAGCACGGTTCCCGGCACGATCATGGAGATCTTGTGATTGCGCTCCTCCGCCTCTGCCTCGAGTGCGACCGCCTTTCCGGAAAGCACGAGCTTTTCGCGCTCCTCATCCACCGTGATGACCCGGACCGGAATCTCTTTTCCTACCCAGCTCTCCGTATCCTCCACATAAGCGGATGTGATCTGGGATGCCGGAATGAACGCGCGGATCCCCTCAAGATATGCCACAACGCCTGCCTTCACGCTCTCCTTGATGCGGACGGTTACCGTTGTACCCTCCTCCATCATCTCTTTGAGCTTCTCCCATGCCTGCTCTTCATTGGCTTCCCTGCGGGAGAGAAGAATGTTGCCTGCGCCGTCGTCTACCCGGATCACGGTCGCCTCGATCGTATCCCCCACATGCACAGCCTCCGCCAGTGAGAAATCCGGATCGCTGCTCATCTCCTCCGCACTGATAAATCCCGGTGCATAATATTTCAGGTCAAGCGTAACGCCCTCCTCGTTGACATCGATCACCGTGCCGGTTAAAATATCTCCCTCTCTGATTCTGCGGAAAGAAGCTTCTAACTCCTCCTTGTAATCATCCATTGATTCCATGTGTCTTAAACCTCCATCTCTTTTTCTACCTGTAGTGTACCACATTTCAGTCTGATTACAACCTTGAATAAGTCACCGTCCACCTCGATCGTCAGTTTTCCGCCCTGCGCCTCGGTAAAACTTCTGGCGATGGCAAGCCCCAATCCCGAGCCCTCCGTACCGCGTGAAGTATCGCCGCGCACGAAGCGCTCCGTGATTTCCTCCGGATCAAAATTCAGTTCCGTCGCCGACATATTTTTGATCGTGATCTCCACGAACTCCTCCGGTGCCTCCCCGGATGTGTGCACCTGCACGTACACGCGGCTCTGCGGCATCGCATATTTCTGAATATTGACAAACAGATTTTCAAAGATGCGGAATGTCTTCTGATTGTCGAGCACCACGATCACTTTTTCCTCCGGCACATCCCATCGCAGCACAAGCCCCATCGCCGCAAAGCGCTCCGTATGCTCCACCGCAACCTGCTTTAACAGATTCACCACATCGACTTCCATCGGATGCAGCACAATATTGTTGCTGGTCGCCTTGCTGACCTCAAAAAGATCCTCGATCAATATTTTTAACCGCTGGCTCTTTTTATCGAGCGTCTCAATGTATGACCTGCGCTCCTCCTCCGTGATGTCCTCCTTCTTTAACAGTTCCACGTAGGTTGTGATCGCCGTGAGCGGTGTTTTTAAATCATGGGAAACGTTCGTGATGAGATCCGTTTTCATGCGCTGGCTCTTCACTTCCTCATCCACCGCCTTCTTAAATCCGTCGCGCACCCTGGAAAGCTCCACCTTCATCGGCTCATATATTCCCAGATCCTCGGTGATCTCCGTGTCCAGATCTCCGTCCGCCATCCGGCTTACACTGCGCAGCAGCGCCTGATAATCTCTGCCGATCCTGTCATAATATTTTTTGATAAAACAGAACACAAAGATGGAGTACACGATCAGCGCGCCGATGCCGAAAAACCACATCATCGAGCAGAGCGACAGCACCGCAAAGTTGATCAGCACGATTTTCCAGATCGTCTTTGTGGATTTTTCTGAAAAATCCACATGCGCCACCTCATAGCGGAACGTGTTCCACAATTTTTTCAACCACGGAAAAATCTGATAAATCAGGCTGTACTGTCTGATATATTCTCTGACTCCCAGGAAAAATACCGGACGCAGTATGCGAAGCGCCGCGTACCAGATGCCATACAAAAACAGGAGCGGAACCATCATCTGTCCAAGCTGTAAGATGGCTCTCCAGGCATTGTTTCCAAGTAAAACATCCACTCCTTCGCTGTAATAGGAATAGCTTCTTATGATATCGTAGAAGTTTTCCTCCATACATGCCATGCAGCAGACGGCAATCACCGCCACCTCCATGAGATACCATTTCCCCGGGCGTTGCATTGGTATGTCTTCGTTCCAGATGCGCCTGCTCGTCATAAGAAACATCCATCCCGCCACCGCAGCAAGGCTTACCAGAAACAGAATGCTTCCCCCAGACGCACGGTACACTAACACCACCTGCACCCAGTAATTTGTCATACTCTCATACGGATCTCCCAAGGAAATCGTATCGCTCTTTGACACCGGAAGCCCGAAGATCACCTTAAAGTCCTTCGGTCCCTGCAGCTGCCCTGCTTCCACATATCCGCCCAGCGACTGTCCCAAAAGATTTTCCCGGTCTACATTCTGAAACGCCTTGATCAGAACGCTGCCGCTGATATTTTCGTCGTACAGCGGTGTCACTTCCAGCGCGCCCTCTTTGTCAAAGGATAAGCATACGATGTCCGTATAATACTGCTTTATCTTCTCCGTCACAGTTCCATCCACGCATGTCTCGAGCGGCTGATCCGTATTTTTCACGCAGTCAGCACTGCTTTTGTATACACAGTAATCGATGTTCCAGCTGTCACTCTCAAACTGGCTTTTCCATTCGTCAAACGTAGATGTTACCGTGTCCTTTACATACTGGTAATCTTCATCATCCGTCGGCAGATTCAAAAACAGTCCGCCTGCATCTGCCTGCCCGCTCCGCTCCATCTGCTCTACATACAGGACATAGCTGCCCTGATAGAGTGTCTGTACCGTATCGTTGTCCACGCTGTCCGAGGACTCGCGCATCATCTCCGCTTTCTGCTGCTCTTTCTGTCTCTCAGCCGTCCGGTACACCACCGGGAAAAAACACATGGTAATGATCGTGATGAAAATGATTCCCGCGATCGCTATGATAATCCGCTTGCTGCTGTTTACGGCATTGCTGTTGTTGCTGCTGTTGCCGGCACCATTATTTCTGCTAGCACCACTGTTGCTGCTGGCATCGTTATTTGCGCTGACATTGTTATTGCCGGCACCGTTGTTTCTATTGTTGTTTTTCAATTTTATATCCAACACCCCACACCACCTTTAAGTATTTTGGATCTTTCGGGTTGATCTCAATCTTGTCCCGGATATTTCTCACATGCACCATAATCGTATCGGTATTGATCGCCTTTTCATTCCACACGCGCTCATAGATCTCGTCCGCCGAATATACACGCCCCGGTGTCCGGATTAAGAGCGCAAGTATCTTGAACTCAATCGGCGTCATCTTCACCGGTTTTCCATCCACAAACACCTCCACGGTGTCCTCATTCAGTTCCAGTCCTCCGATCACATGAATCCGGTCGTTCTTTTCCTCCTTCGGACTCCTGTTTGCAAACTGCGTATACCGGCGGAGCTGGGAATTGACACGCGCCATCAGTTCCAACGGTGTAAACGGCTTGGTCACATAATCATCCGCCCCGATATTTAACCCGATCACCTTGTCGGTCTCCTCTGACTTCGCCGAGAGCATAATGACCGGAAAGTCATATTTTTCCCGCAGCTTCATGGTCATTGTAACGCCGTCCATGCGCGGCATCATGATGTCGACGATCGCCAGCGAGATCTTCTCCCGCTCCATCACCTCAAGTCCTTCCACGCCGTCTGCCGCCTTGAATACGTTGTAATTCTGACTCTTTAAAAAGATTTCAATTCCGTCCCTGATTTCTTTATCATCCTCAACAATTAAAATGTTATATTGTTCCATTTTTCCGCTCCTGCTCTTGTTCTCTTTTCTGCTATCATAACACATCCGCCGCAGAATCACACGCCTCCCCGTGCATTGATTACATTTTACCTGATCTGCCGCAAAATTCCCCGCAGAAATACCCGAAGAATTTCTAAAGAATTATTTAGAATTATTATCTTGACAACTGCCACTTCGTAGTGTATAGTAGTACAAGTGCTGAGGCAACTCACACAGATGCTGCTGTGGCTCAGTCGGTAGAGCGTCGCATTGGTAGTGCGGAGGTCACGGGTCCGATTCCCGTCAGCAGCTTCATTGAGAAGAAGCGCAAATCCTTGAATGAAAGGGTTTGCGCTTTTTTGTGTTATGATATTACAGTGTTATGGTATTATGACGAATGTATTGTGATGGAAGTCTGGATGAGGGGGAATATACGGTTGAGGCGTTAATGCTATCTCGTGGCCAAGGGGGAAGTAGAAAAACTTTTCTCGTCCTGCGGGTCTCAGCGATACTTTTTCTACTCTTGGACCCGATTTTTGCTTCTATGCGGGTCTGGTTCGCACTTTTTCTCGTCTCAGACCCGGGGTGCTCTTCCCTTCTGGCATTATGTCAACCTTTTTCCATTCTTTCCGGGTCTGGCACGCACTTTTTCTGCTCTGGAACTTCGCCTTTCCCTTCTATCAGCCCCGGATTCCAGTTTGTTTGACGATTCTTCACACATTTTTCAACACTGCTTCATACCTTTTTCACATTTATCCGGTATCTTAATCATTGTCAAGAGGAAATCCCCATTGACACAATTTCTTTTTCATAATATGGCCGGTAAGTACCCCACATCTTACCGATTTCTCCTTCTTTTTATAAAATGATAAACGTACAAAACGCCTCACCATCCGGTGAGGCGTTTTGCGTATTCCTGTTGAATACCCAGATTCTGTCAACTTCTCCTTTACTACATGCGATTCATCATCTTAATGTGTGACTTGAACAGGGAATAATATTTCATTCCCTTGTCTTTGCCATAGTGCCCCTGCAATGCTGCGCGGAGAGAATTGAGATTCTTTCGCTTTCCGTTTGCCTGATAGAGGAATCCCGAAAAATCTTCCGGCGGTTCCTTTGCATATTCACTGTGGTCAAAAACCATTTTGCAGTACATGTCAAACTTTTCTTTTAAGCCATAAGCCGGAAGTTCTGACCAGTAAGACGCATACTCTGCATTCGTCTTCAGTTCCTGATACAGCCGCTTGCCTTCTTCCTCGCCGAGAAGCGCAACCAGCGCATTGTGAAAATCCACCAGATTTTCCTTGCTGATGCAGGCACACAATGTCTTTAAAATTGCTCTCTCTGCATTCAGATCCAGTCCAAACTTCACTGGCGCTTCGCTCTGGTCCGTGGCATTTGACACACTCTGTGGATTCTCTGACATTTCTTCTTTCAAATCCATCATTTCTGTCATCTGTCCGGATTGTTCCTCCGTCAGATCCGGCTTCTCATTCCCTGCGTTCTGCGTCTTTGCTTTGTCACTCTTCTGTGACTTTTCCGAACGATCCGGTTCTGACATACGCTCAGACTTTTCTGCTTTGACTGCTTTCGCTGACTTTCTTGACCGTTTTGCCGTGCCAGTCTTCTCTGCCGGCTCAGCCTTCCCGGATTCCTCTGCCAACCCAGCTTTTTCTGCCGATTCCGACTTCCCGGATGTCTCTGCATCCTCAGCCTTCCCGGATTTCTCTGCCAGCCCAGCTTTTTCTGCCGGCTCAGCCTTCCCGGATTCCTCTGCATTTCCAGCCTTTCCGGACGCTTCCGGATTCCCGGATTCTCCTGCCTTACCGCCGGCTTTCGACGGTTCTGACTTCTTGGATGACCGTGGCTTTTTTGACTGCTCTCTGCCACGCTCTGCTTCCGCTTCCGGGCCAATCTCCCGAACCTGCTCTGCTTCCGCTTCCTGTCCGTTCTCCCGAACCTGCTCTGCTTCCGCTTCCGAGCCGGTCTTTCGAACCTGCTCTGCTTCCGGGCCAGCCGCTCTGGTCTGCTCCTGTTCCGGCTCTACTGCTGCCCCGGATTCCTTTGCCACGCGCTGCTTTTTCTCTGTCAGCATTCTGTGGCATTCCTTTCCGCTCAAACGGCTCACCGGCATTTTCCGCGTTGACCAGTAGCGCACCGCAGCGTCAAATCCCGTATCATTTGATACAATAACATACTCCCTGTCCGCGTTCTGGCTCAGGCGATAGCCAAGTTCCGATACCAGCTGGAAATCCAGCGCATTGCTTCCCTCAAAACACTTAATAAAGTCTGCTTCCTTTTCCGTCTCCTTAAGCATCCTCACATTTTCGTAATTCATATGCGGGCTCTTTGTCGTATAAAATACAAGAACCTCGTCATCTTCCTGCGAGGATACCAGAAGCGGCACCCATATATCTCCTACATTCTCACTGTCAACCAAATAAATTTTTCCCATTCATTCTCCTGCTGACAGAATCCTTTTTTATTGTACCACATTCCGCTTTTATACTGCAATGTTGTTTTTCCGCTGACGCTTCTTCACTTTCCCGTGTTCTGTTTTATAAAATATCGATGTACTCCCCCGCAAGCGCCTTGTTCATGCTGCGCACCGCACAGAATTTTCCGCACATGGAACAGGTGTCCTCGTGCTCCGGTTTGCGGTCCTCGCGGATTTGTTTTGCGGTCTCGGGATCAATCGCACATTCCCACTGTGCATCCCAGTCCAGCACACGGCGTGCGTCTGCCATCTTGTCGTCAATCTCTCTTGCGCCCCGCACGCCCTTGGCAATGTCTGCCGCATGCGCCGCAATTTTCGATGCAATGATACCCTGCTTGACATCCTCCACATTTGGAAGTGCCAGATGCTCCGCCGGTGTCACATAGCACAAAAATGCAGCTCCATTCTGCGCGGCGATCGCTCCTCCGATCGCGGAAGTGATATGGTCGTACCCCGGGGCAATGTCCGTTACCAACGGTCCCAGTACATAAAACGGTGCTCCCATGCAGATCGTCTGCTGAATCTTCATATTCGCTGCAATCTGATCCATCGGCATGTGCCCCGGTCCCTCTACCATGACCTGCACATCTCTTGCCCAGGCACGCTTTGTAAGTTCTCCCAGCCGCACCAGTTCCTCAATCTGACACACATCGGATGCATCCGCCAGACAGCCGGGTCTGCAGGCATCGCCCAGAGAGATCGTCACATCATGCTCCCGGCAGATCTCAAGAATCTCATCGTAATACTCGTAAAACGGATTCTCCTCTCCGGTCATACACATCCACGCAAACACCAGCGAACCGCCTCTGGATACAATATTCATTTTTCTCTTGTGCTTCCTGATCTGCTCGATCGTCTTGCGCGTGATTCCGCAGTGCAGCGTCACAAAATCCACGCCATCCTCGGCATGCAGGCGTACCACATCAATAAAATCCTTTGCGGTCAGTGTCGCAAGATCCCTCTGATAGTGAATTACAGAATCATATACCGGCACGGTTCCGATCATAGCCGGACATTCCGCCGTCAGTTTTCTCCGGAACGGAATGGTGTTCCCGTGCGAGGAGAGATCCATGATCGCATGCGCTCCCATGTCAACTGCCGCCATCACTTTTTCCATCTCCACGTCATAATCCTTACAGTCTCTGGAGATTCCGAGATTTACATTGATCTTCGTCCGCAGCATCGAGCCGACACCCTCCGGGTCAATGCATTTGTGATGCCTGTTCGCGCAGATGACCACCTTTCCCTCCGCAACGAGCGGCATCAGCTCCTCTGTGGTCATACGTTCCTTCGCCGCAACCTTCTTTAACTCCTCTGTCACAATTCCCTTGCGTGCTGCTTCCATCTGTGTTGCATACTGTTCCATATTTTTCTGCTCCATTTCTGCAGAGGATGTGCGAAAAAATCCGGCGTCGCAGTGACGCCGGATTCCACAAACTATCTGATCCATCATTCGCTCCCTACGACAGTATTAACTGACAGGTTCCAAGAGTCAGGTTTTAACCTTCTCAACCGTTTACGCATGCGCACAGTCCCTCTGCGATATATTCTTTTTCCTCTAACACCTTATCTCAATTCTATGCTTCTGTCAATCTCCCTTTCCTCAGAACTGCTCTTTTCCATAACAAAAAAAGAACAGCCATCACTGGCTGCCCTTTTAGGAGAAGGTATTTTTACTATGGGGTATAGCAAAAACTATATAT
>ERZ772867.3728-NODE-3728-length-12296-cov-3.935871_pt1 | contig 12296 bp, 9 predicted proteins | sample MGYA00511341_ERZ772867 | MGnify/ENA primary metagenome ERZ772867 (study PRJEB29015, sample SAMEA2737707) | human gut metagenome | biome: human gut; feature: human-associated habitat; material: faeces | place: China | collected 2012 ... | reverse complement strand
TCCGTACCGGCGACAAGCTGATCCGACAGTTTGGCGGTCTGCACAAATTTATGAACTGGGATCGCCCGATCCTCACGGATTCCGGCGGATTTCAGGTGTTTTCCCTGGCGGGACTGCGGAAGATTAAAGAAGAGGGCGTTTATTTTAACTCCCACATCGATGGTCACAAGATTTTCATGGGACCGGAGGAAAGTATGCAGATTCAGTCCAACTTAGGTTCGACGATCGCGATGGCATTTGATGAGTGCCCGCCGAGTCTTGCCGATCGGGACTATGTACAGAAATCAGTGGAGCGCACGACGCGCTGGCTGGCGCGCTGCAAGGATGAGATGGCACGCCTCAATGCACTGCCGGATACGGTCAACCGGGAACAGCTCCTGTTTGGTATCAATCAGGGTGCGATTTACGAGGATATCCGTATCGAACACGCGAAGGAAATCAGCAAAATGAACCTCGATGGCTATGCGGTCGGAGGTCTGGCAGTTGGCGAGAGCCATGAGGAAATGTATCGGATTCTGGATGCAGTCGTTCCGCACCTGCCGGAGGACAAGCCGACTTATCTTATGGGCGTTGGCACACCGGCAAACATCCTGGAAGCGGTAGACCGGGGCGTCGATTTCTTTGACTGTGTGTACCCGTCCCGGAATGGACGCCACAGCCATGTATACACGAACCATGGCAAATTAAATCTCCTGAACAGCAAATATGAGCTGGATCCGCGCCCAATCGAGGAAGGCTGCGGCTGCCCGGCATGCCGTTCTTACTCCCGCGCATATATCCGCCACCTGTTTAAGGCGAAGGAAATGCTGGGGATGAGATTATGCGTCTTGCATAATTTGTATTTTTATAATAAAATGATGGAAGAGATTCGCGACGCGATCGAACATCACTGTTATGCTGAGTATAAAGCAAAGAAACTTGCAGGCATGATGGGTGAATCGAACTAAAGGAGGAAATATACCACATGAGCAGCACAAGCGGAATGATCGTTTACCTTGTATTTATCATTGCCATCTTCTATTTTATGGCAATCCGTCCACAGTCCAAGGAAAAGAAAAAACAGGCAGAACTGATGGCAACCGTAGCAGTAGGCGACAGCGTTCTGACATCCAGCGGCTTCTACGGCGTGATTATCGATATGACCGATGATACTGTAATCGTAGAGTTCGGAAGCAACAAGAACTGCCGCATCCCGATGCGTAAGGATGCAATCGTTCAGGTTGAGAAACCGGAAGTCTAAGAAGAACGGTAAGAAAGTGAGAGGATCGCAGCTCCCGATGGGGGCGGCGGTCCTTTTTTTGTGTAACAGGAAATTCCTTGGAATTCCCTATTACACAAAAAGGCACTAACGTGCCAATGATGCGCACTCGCGCGAAGCAGAAACATGTCGCAAGCGACCGCGCTCGGCGCGAGAATGTGCCAAGGCACATTCTTTTTTATTTTACAGATAACCCCAGGTTATAGAATAAATTCCAAATTACTATATGGGGAATACCGGTTTTCCTTCGTCAGAAGATTGCAAAATAGGACGGAATCCGATATGATAAAAAGTAACCGTTTGAAACAAGGGAGGTATTTTATTATGAATTGCAATATTACTGTGATTCCGGGCGACGGAATCGGACCGGAGATTGTGAGAGAGGCATGCGGCGTGCTGGACAAGGTGGGCGCCGTCTACGGTCATACATTTAATTATACAAAAATCCTGATGGGCGGCTGTTCCATCGACGAGTACGGCGTACCGCTGACCGATGAGGCACTGGAGACCGCGAAAAAGAGTGATTCCGTCCTGCTCGGTGCAGTCGGCGGCAACGTGGGAAATTCCCGCTGGTACGATGTAGCTCCGAACCTGCGTCCGGAGGCCGGTCTTCTTGCCATCCGTAAAGGTCTGGGACTGTTCGCGAATATCCGCCCGGCATACCTCTACAAAGAGCTGGCAGATGCCTGCCCGTTAAAGAAAGAGATCATCGGCGACGGCTTCGATATGGTTATCATGCGTGAGCTGACCGGCGGTCTGTACTTCGGTGACCGTTACACGAAGGAGATTGATGGCGTGACGACCGCGGTAGATACCCTGACCTACAATGAAAATGAGATCCGCCGGATCGCAATCAAGGCATTCGATATCGCGATGAAGCGCCGCAAGAGCGTTATTAGCGTCGATAAGGCAAACGTACTGGATTCCTCCCGCCTGTGGAGAAAGGTAGTCGAGGAAGTTGCTAAAGATTATCCGGAAGTTACCCTGACCCATATGCTGGTTGATAACTGCGCGATGCAGCTTGTCATGAATCCGGGACAGTTCGACGTGATCCTGACTGAGAACATGTTTGGCGATATCCTTTCTGACGAGGCAAGCATGATTACCGGCTCCATCGGTATGCTGTCTTCGGCCAGCTTAAACGAGGGCAAATTTGGTCTCTACGAGCCGAGCCACGGTTCCGCACCGGACATCGCGGGCAAGGACATCGCAAACCCGATCGCAACTATTCTTTCCGCAGCGATGATGCTCCGCTATTCCTTCGATCTGGATAAGGAAGCAAAAGCCATCGAGGATGCCGTACAGCAGGTACTGACCGAGGGCTACCGTACCGTGGATATCATGGCGGATGGCTGCAAGCAGGTTGGAACCGTTGAGATGGGCAGGCTGATCTGTGAGAGAATTAAATAGAAAGATTGCAAAAATTTCATAAATGCGATAAAATCAAAGATAAACGTAAAAACCGCCCCTGTCACCAGGGGCGGAGGTCGTCGAAAGAGATAGAAGGAGACGAAAAGATGAAAAGTGATGCAGTAAGAAAAGGGATGCAGCAGGCACCTCACCGTTCTTTGTTTAATGCACTCGGTATGACGGAAGAGGAGATGAACAAACCTCTCGTCGGTATCGTAAGTTCTTATAATGAGATTGTTCCGGGACACATGAACCTGGATAAGATTGTAAATGCCGTGAAGCTGGGTGTAGCCATGGCTGGCGGCACACCGGTTGTATTTCCGGCGATCGCAGTCTGTGATGGTATCGCTATGGGACATGTCGGCATGAAATATTCTCTGGTTACCCGTGATCTGATCGCAGATTCCACCGAATGTATGGCGCTGGCACATCAGTTCGATGCGCTGGTTATGGTTCCAAACTGTGATAAAAACGTACCGGGACTTCTGATGGCAGCAGCCCGCGTCAATGTACCGACTGTATTTGTCAGCGGCGGTCCGATGTTAGCCGGTCATGTAAAGGGACAGAAGAGAAGTCTTTCCAGCATGTTCGAGGCAGTTGGTTCCTACGCAGCAGGCACCATGACGGAAGAAGATGTGAAAGAATTCGAATGTAAGGTCTGCCCGACCTGCGGTTCCTGTTCCGGTATGTACACCGCCAACAGCATGAACTGCTTAACAGAGGTACTCGGCATGGGCCTTCAGGGCAACGGTACGATCCCGGCAGTTTACTCCGAGCGAATCAAACTGGCAAAACACGCTGGTATGAAGGTTATGGAGATGTATGAGAAAAACATCCGTCCGAGAGATATTATGACAGAAAAGGCATTTTTAAATGCACTGACCGTGGATATGGCACTCGGATGTTCTACCAACAGTATGCTGCATCTTCCGGCGATTGCACATGAGGCAGGCGTAGACCTGAACATGGAGCTGGTCAATGAGATGAGCAAGCGCACCCCGAACCTGTGCCATCTGGCACCGGCAGGTCCGACCTATATGGAGGATCTGAACGAGGCAGGCGGCGTGTATGCGGTTATGAATGAGCTGTCCAAGAAGAACCTTCTGAATCTGGACTGCATGACCGTAACCGGCAAGACCGTTGGCGAGAATATCAAGGGCTGTGTCAACAAGAATCCGGAGGTTATCCGACCGATCGACAATCCGTACAGCCAGACTGGCGGTATTGCGATCTTGAAAGGAAACCTGGCACCGGATACAGGCGTTGTAAAACGTTCTGCCGTTGCACCGGAGATGCTGGTACATCAGGGACCAGCGCGTGTATTTGACTGTGAGGAAGACGCGATTGCAGCGATCAAGGGCGGCAAGATCGTGGCTGGCGATGTTGTTGTCATCCGTTACGAGGGACCGAAGGGCGGTCCGGGCATGCGTGAGATGCTGAACCCGACTTCTGCCATCGCAGGTATGGGACTTGGTTCCAGCGTAGCTCTGATCACAGACGGACGTTTCTCCGGCGCATCCAGAGGTGCATCCATCGGACACGTTTCTCCGGAGGCGGCAGTCGGCGGACCGATCGCGCTGGTTGAGGAAGGCGATATTATTTCCATCGATATCAACAATAACTCCCTGAACGTACTCGTATCCGACGAGGAGCTGGCAGAGAGAAGAAAGAAATGGCAGCCGAGAGAACCGAAGGTTACGACCGGATACCTGGCACGTTACGCAGCGCTTGTAACAAGCGGAAACCGGGGCGCAATCCTGGAGGTTCCGAAGACACAGAAGTAATCATTGCGGGCTTCAGACAGGTGCTTTTGAGACGAAAAGTACTGCTTGATATGCATTTAAAATGGTTTAAGGAAGGAAAGCAGGTTAGACAGATGAAGACATTGACAGGAGCAGAGATTGTCATTGAATGCTTGAAAGAGCAGGGGGTAGACACGGTGTTCGGTTATCCGGGCGGCGCGATCCTCAACATTTATGATGCACTTTATAAACACAAGGATGAAATCACCCATATTTTGACCTCTCATGAACAGGGAGCGTCCCACGCGGCAGACGGCTACGCGAGAGCAACCGGCAAGGTCGGTGTGTGTATGGCGACATCTGGTCCGGGAGCTACAAACCTGGTTACGGGTATTGCAACGGCTAACCTGGATTCCATTCCGATGGTAGCTATCACCTGTAATGTAACGACAGGGCTTCTTGGAAAAGACAGCTTCCAGGAGATCGACATTCTGGGTGTTACCATGCCGATCACGAAATATAATTTTATCGTAAAGGATGTCACGAAGCTGGCAGATGTGATCCGTCGTGCGTTCGTGATTGCTAAAAGTGGCCGTCCGGGTCCGGTTCTGGTGGATATCACCAAGGATGTGACGGCAGCGGCCTGCGAGTACGAGCCGAAGGAACCGCAGCCGATCGAGCGCGAGACAGAGCTGATCCGTGAGGAAGACATGGAAAAGGCGATCGAGATGATCAAGGCGGCGAGAAAACCGTTTATTTTTGTCGGCGGCGGTGCAGTGGCGTCAGATGCTGCCAATGAATTAAGTGCATTTGCACATAAAATTCAGGCACCGGTGGGTGACAGCCTGATGGGTAAAGGTGCATTTGACGGAACCGATGTCCTTTATACCGGTATGATCGGTATGCACGGAACCAAGACATCCAACCTCGGTGTGGCAGAGTGCGATCTGCTGATCGTTGTAGGCGCGCGTTTCAGTGACCGTGTTGTGGGCGATCCGAACCATTTTGCAACCAATGCAAAGATTTTACACATAGATATCGATCCGGCGGAGATCAACAAAAATATCCAGACCGATGCGAGCATTATTGGCGATGTCAAGATTATTCTGCGTAAGTTAAACGCGCGTCTGGATCCGATGAACCATGACGAGTGGCTGAGTCACATTGAGCGTCTGAAAGATATGTACCCGCTCCGCTACAATAAGGAAGTTCTGACCGGTCCGTATATCATGGAAGAGATCTACAAGGTAACCGGCGGCGATGCGATCATCTGTACCGATGTCGGACAGCATCAGATGTGGGCGGCACAGTATTATAAATACAAACGTCCGAGACAGCTTCTGACCTCCGGCGGTCTGGGCACCATGGGCTACGGTCTGGGTGCAGCGATTGGTGCGAAGATGGGCTGTAAGGATAAGACGGTTATCAATATTGCCGGAGACGGCTGTTTCCGTATGAACATGAACGAGATTGCGACGGCAACTCGCTACAATATTCCGGTTATCGAGGTTGTATTTAACAACCATGTTCTGGGTATGGTGCGCCAGTGGCAGACCCTGTTCTATGGAAAACGCTATTCCCAGACGGAGCTTTACGATCAGATGGATTTCGTCAAGGTGGCAGAGGGCATGGGCGCGAAAGCATACCGTATCACGAAGAAAGAGGATGTGGAGCCGGTGCTGCGCGAGGCGATCAGCTTAAATATCCCGGTTATGATCGAGTGCCAGATCGGCAGCGATGACAAGGTATTCCCGATGGTTCCGGCTGGAAAACCGATCGAGGAAGCGTTTGATGAGATTGACTTACGCATCGAATAGTTGTAAAATGGGGGCAATTATCACATTTTTGTGTAAGACAGGAGGAGATTTATTATGAGCAGAGTCTATAACTTTTCGGCAGGTCCGGCAGTACTTCCGGAGGAGGTACTGAGAGAGGCAGCGGCAGAGATGCTGGACTACCAGGGCAGCGGCATGTCCGTCATGGAGATGAGCCACCGCTCCAAGGATTTCCAGACCATCATTGATGATGCAGAGAAGGATCTGCGCGAATTGATGCAGATTCCGGACAATTACAAAGTATTATTCGTACAGGGCGGCGGCAATATGCAGTTCGCCATGGTTCCGATGAACCTGTTCAAAAATAAGGTGGGGGATTACATCATCACCGGACAGTGGGCAAAGAAAGCATATCAGGAGGCAAAGATGTTTGGTACCGCCAACGCGATTGCATCCAGCGCTGACAAGACCTTTTCCTACATCCCGGATTGTTCGGACCTTCCAGTGGATGAGGACGCAGATTACGTGTATATCTGCTTAAATAACACTATTTACGGAACCGTATACCACGAGCTTCCGAACACCAAGGGCAAGACACTGGTAGCAGACATCTCCTCCTGTTTCCTGTCAGAGCCGCTGGATGTGAGTAAGTTTGGTATTCTCTGGGGCGGTGTCCAGAAGAACGTAGGTCCGGCTGGTATGGCGATCGTCATCATCCGCGAGGATCTGATCACTGAGGATGTTCTTCCGGGAACACCAACCATGCTGCGCTACAAAACATACGCAGACAATGACTCTCTGTACAACACACCGCCTACATACACCATCTATATGTGCGGCAAGGTATTTAAATGGCTCAAGAAAATGGGTGGTTTAAGTGCCATGAAGGAGCGCAACGAGAAGAAGGCGAAGATCCTTTACGATTTCCTCGATGAGAGCAAGCTCTTCAAGGGTACCGTTGAGAAAAAGGACCGTTCCCTGATGAACGTACCGTTCGTCACCGGCGATGCAGATCTGGATGCCCTGTTTGTCAAGGAAGCCAAAGAGGCAGGCTTTGTGAACTTAAAAGGTCACCGTACCGTCGGCGGTATGCGTGCTAGCATCTATAATGCAATGCCGATCGAGGGCGTTGAGAAATTAGTTGCTTTCATGCGCGAATTTGAGAAAAAACATACAAATTAATCAATTTTAAAATTTATGCCATTGCTGCGGCGAAAGGGAGGGGGAATCCGTTCCTTTCTGCTGCAGCAGTGGACTTTTTAAAACAAAAACAGCCCGCGTATGGGAAGATTTGAAATTTTGAAAGAAAAGAGAGTTAAAAAATGAGAAAAATCCATTGCCTGAATCCGATTTCCAAGCTGGGAACCGGTTTACTGACCGAAAATTATGAGATGACTGACAACCTGGCGGAGGCAGAGGGCATTCTGGTCCGCAGCGCTGCCATGCATGATCTGGAACTTCCGAAGGGACTGCGTGCCGTTGCACGTGCCGGAGCGGGCGTCAACAACATTCCGCTTGACAAGTGTGCGGAGGCTGGTGTTGTCGTATTCAATACACCGGGCGCCAATGCAAACGGTGTCAAAGAGCTGGTGCTGGCTGGCATGTTGCTGGGAGCCAGAGACGTAGTCGGCGGCATCGACTGGTGCAAGGAGCAGAAGGACAATGAAAATATCTCCAAAGATATGGAGAAGGCGAAAAAGAAATTTGCCGGTCATGAGATCCGCGGCAAAAAGCTTGGTGTTATCGGACTGGGCGCCATCGGCGCAGAGGTTGCAAACGCAGCTGCAGCGCTTGGCATGGAAGTATACGGCTATGACCCGTTTATTTCTGTCAAAGCAGCGTGGATGCTTTCCAGAGACGTAAAGCACATCACATCTGTTGATACGATCTATCAGGAATGCGATTACATCACCGTTCATGTACCGCTGCTTGACAGCACCCGCCAGATGATCAACAAAGACAGCCTGGGACAGATGAAGGACGGCGTGGTTATCTTAAACTTTGCGCGTGACCTTCTGGTAAATGACGACGATATGGCAGAGGCGTTGGCTTCCGGTCGTGTAAAACGCTATATCACCGATTTCCCGAATGCAAAAGTAATGCAGATGCCGAACGTCATCGCAACCCCACATCTGGGCGCATCCACAGAAGAATCCGAGGATAATTGTGCCGTGATGGCAGTCAAAGAGCTGATGGATTACCTGGACAATGGTAATATCAAGAATTCCGTCAACTTCCCGAATTGCGATATGGGCGTGTGCACAACCGTAGGTCGTCTTGCACTTCTTCATAAGAACGTGCCGAACATGATCGGACAGATTTCCTCGATCCTGGCATCGACTGACATGAACATCGCAAACATGACGAACAAGAGCCGTGATAAATACGCTTATACGCTGGTTGATCTGGAGACCAAGGCAGACGCGGCGACGATTGAGAAGCTGAAAGCTATTCAGGGTATGATGCGCGTGCGCGTGATCAAATAATAAGTTTTATTGAAAACAGCCGGAGAAAGTGCGGTTTTGGGTGCACCTTTTCCGGCTGTATTTTTATGGATTGCAGAATGTTTTTATTGAAGAATCTCTGCATGGCTTTTTAACGTGATAATTATATGTATATATTGGTGAGAAACTGTCAGTGGCGGGTTATATTAAGCGACAGGATTGACTTGGTAAGAAAACTTTGTCATGGGGTGGAAAATTGATCGATACTAGGATCTTTCATTTCATAAACACGCGTCCATTCTTTGGTGCCTTCTTTCTTGACGGTCTCGGAGCGGTTTATCGCCAGAAAACGGATCAGTTCATAGCAGTCAATCCAGATTTCGTTGTTTCCTTCTTTCTGGGATTCGTCAAAAATGAGCTGCAATCCGAAATGCAGGTGCGGTTCAGCGATGTTGTTGGTGTTTTCAGTGCTGCTGTAGCCGGTGTGCCCGAGATAACCGATCACGTCCCCGGCGGTGACGAGACTGCCCTCTTTCAGGTTTGACTGGTAGGGGTAGTCTTTGCGTAAATGTGCATAATAGTAGTATCGTTTCCCGTCAAAGCTGCGGATGCCGATGCGCCAGCCGCCGTACTGGTTCCAGCCGAGCGCCTCGACGCGCCCGGATTCCACAGCAATCACAGGTGTTCCCGTCTGCCCCATCATATCATGCCCGAGATGCCGTCTCCGGTAACCGTAGCTGCGGGAGACACCGAAATCGTCATAGTGGCTGTAGGGAAAGTTTTTCGCCAGTGGGAGAAACGCTTTCAGACCATATTTGGTAACCCAGACTTTTTCCTCACCGGAGGGAGTCAGTGGGACAGCGTCGGGATCGGAGAGAGTGGGGGCTGGGGGTTCGAGAGAAGTTTGTGTGTTGGATGAGGCTGAAGTTTCTGGTGAAGCTTGACTGGCTGAGTCGATTGTGTCTGTACCAGTTGTGGTTGCTGTTGTGGTTGCTGTTGTGGTTGCTGTTGTTGTTGGTGGTGTCGTTGCGTAGGAAGTATTGGCAGCCGGATCCCCCTCCTGTATCTGCGCGTCCACCAGTGCAAAAGCCGGTGCTTCCGATTTCGGAATCTCAATTTCATACAGTCCGACCATTCCATCCAGAACCGCGCCGTAAGCCTCACGATAATAGGCAAAAGAGGTCATATTTTTCGTCAATTCTTCCACTGTAACGCCATTTTGGAGCTGTTCGGCAGCTTCCGTCATATCGGACGCCTGATAATGTGAAAAATCGCCCCCGTAGCGCGCCCCCAGGTAAGCGAGCAGATCGACCCAGTTCAGGTGGAGATCCTGCTGGCAGGTATCAACATCATAGCGGAACGCCTGTGTCATGGCGTCGGCGGTCACATCGAAATCCACCCAGCGGATAAAATGTTCCGACGCATTCCCGACCGTGACCTGACGGCTGTTCGGACGCTGGAAGGACCAGCTGACAAAGAGCGCCGCAATGGCGCAGATTTCCAGTGCAATGATAACAGAACTTCGTTTCAAGACAGATCCCTCCTGTGCGATAGTATTTAAATGCGAAGCCACGGCAAATTCCGTTACTGGGCACGTATGCGTGAACAATAACATTTTTGCAATCTGATAAGATTGTATGAGAGGATGGGAGAAAGTATGAGTCCATCTTTGGAAAAATTATGAGAAAAAGCGTTTGAGGCGAGGAAAAAGGATGGGCTGATTCAGGCAAACAGATTATACAAACAGATTATATCAGAGAGAAAAGTGATAGAAAAAATAGAAGAAAATAATAGATGACCTGCAGAGAAATAAAAAAGAGAGTAAATCATATATACAAGGAGGTACATGAAATGGAAAAGAAGGAAGAAAAGAAAAAGCCGTCCGGCTCATTCTCAGAAGTCTGGGACAAGCGCGGACAGGAGACGGATGCAGCCAATGATTTCCGGAAGAAAATCGAGATGGAGATCACCGAGGCACGCCCGGGCTATGCAGTTGGAGAGATTGTATTGAAACCGTGGCATATGAATATCTTAGGTATCGTGCACGGCGGCGTCCTGTATTCACTGGCGGATACCGTGGGCGGCACCGCAGCGATGACTGGTCGCGACTACGCAGTCCCGACCGTGGATGGCACGATCCATTATCTGAAAGCTGGAAAAAACACATCCAAAATCATCGCCCGGGCGCAGGAAATACAGAATGGTTATGCATTTTCGGTGTGCGAATGCAAGATTTATGATGATAAGGAGACGCTGCTGGCATCGGCGACGATGACGTATTATCATTTGAGGAAGAGGTAGAGCTGCAAGATACAATCACAGCTCTATCACACTCCCATCCTCCGGTACCAGCAAATCCCCGTGATAATAGGCTTCCCCCTCAGCGCGGTACAAAGCAGCGCGTTCCGGATAAGTCTTATCCTCAGTGTGCCACAGAATCAAATGCCGCGCACCGAGGCGTTCGGCGAGTTCGCAGGCATCTTTGACGGTGCTGTGGTGTTTTTCATAAGGGGAGAAGATTTCCCGGTCGCGGTAGAGGCAGAAGGCTTCGTGGAAAAGCCAGTCGGCGCCTTTGGCAAATTCTTCGCAGAGCGGGTTCAGCGGCTCGTCGCCCGGGCAGCAGACGATCTTGCCGTCCGGCAGCACGGCGCGGAAGCCGAACTGGCGCGCCTTGGTCGAATGAATGTCAAAGAAGGTAACCTCCATATCGAGAATCTGCCGGGTTTCGCGGTCAGAAACCGGGATGAGCTGGATCGGATCGCCGATCAGGTCGCAGAATTTCTTCTGGAGTGTCAGGCGGCAGAAGGTCTGAATCGTGTCGATCAGCCCGTCGTGGCAGTAAATATGAAAAATTCCCTTATAATTTCCCTTTTTGATGGCAGTGCCAATCATCCGGATCATCCAGATCACGCCGAGAATGTGGTCGGTGTGTTCATGTGTCACGAAGAGATGGTGGATGCGGTTTAATGGAACCTGCATTTCTTCCAGAATCCGCAGGATGCCATTGCCGCCGCCGGCGTCTGTCATGAAATATTCTTCGCCGGATCGGATGGCGAAGCAGGTATTATAATAACGTGTCATCGTGGCGTTGCCGGTGCCAAACACGTAGAGAGTGTGTGGTTGCGTCATGAATGTCCCTCCTGTATTTATGTATGGAAAAGTATGTTTCTGTTCACGAGTAGGCACTTTTGGAACCGAAAGTGCCGAAAATATATTTTGACCCTGATCTGAATCTATGCTACTATAAATCTATCAAAAAGGCAAATGCAATGTAGATAATGTGCTGTTTACCCAAAGCGAGCGCGACGATAACGAGTCACGACAATATCCGGGCAGACAGCGCAGTTTGGGAGCTGATAACATGAGGGATTTAGCATATTTGAAGCTGCTTTCGCGGGAGTATCCGAATATCCGGGCGGCGGCGAGTGATATTATTAATTTACAGGCAATCTGTGGACTTCCGAAGGGCACGGAATATTTTTTCAGTGACCTGCACGGTGAGCATGAGGCGTTTATTTATCTGCTCCGCAGTTCGTCGGGTATCATCCGGGAGAAGATCCGCGAGACATTTGGACATATTATTTCGGAGGAGGACGAGGTACGGCTGGCGAACCTTATCTATTATCCGGAAAAAATGATCAATCAGATCAAACAGGCGAACGAATAC
>ERZ772867.3712-NODE-3712-length-12354-cov-8.715749_pt1 | contig 12354 bp, 12 predicted proteins | sample MGYA00511341_ERZ772867 | MGnify/ENA primary metagenome ERZ772867 (study PRJEB29015, sample SAMEA2737707) | human gut metagenome | biome: human gut; feature: human-associated habitat; material: faeces | place: China | collected 2012 ... | reverse complement strand
TCATGTACCTCACGGGCATCCAGAACATCCGTGACGTGCTGCCCTTCCCCCGCACCGCATACGGCTTCTGAGAAGCGCGCATACTGTAATCAAAGAAAGCCGCCGCCTCTGCGGCGGCTTTCTTGTTCTTCATTTTTCAACAAGGAGCACAAAACAAGTGGAAAACATTTCGCCTGCCCTCTTGGAGTGGTTTTACAAGAACCGCCGCAGCCTGCCCTTCCGGGAGGACCCCACCCCTTACCATGTGTGGCTCAGCGAGGTGATGCTGCAGCAGACCCGGGTGTCGGCGGTGCTGCCGTATTACTACCGCTTTCTGGAGGAGCTGCCGGATATCCCCGCGCTTGCCGCCTGCGGGGAGGAAAAGCTGCATAAGCTGTGGGAGGGGCTGGGCTATTACAGCCGGGTGCGCAACCTGCAAAAGGCCGCAAAGCTCGTCTGTGCGCAGTACGGCGGGCAGCTGCCCGCCGACTATGCCGCCCTGCGTGCGCTGCCCGGCATCGGGGAGTACACCGCCGGAGCCATCGCGTCCATCAGCTTCGGCCTTCCTGTGCCCGCCGTGGACGGCAATGTGCTGCGGGTGTTTTCCCGCCTGTATAATGACCCCGGAGTTATTACAGAACCGGCGGTGAAAAAGGCCTTTACCGCCCGGGTCATGGAGCATCAGCCGCCGGAAAAGGCCGGGGATTACAATCAGGCGCTGATGGAGCTGGGCGCGCTGGTCTGCGTGCCCAATGGCGCACCTTTGTGCGGGCAGTGCCCGCTGGCAGAAGTCTGCCTTGCCCGGGCGGCGGGCACCACCGCCCAGCTGCCCCAAAAGGCAAAGCCAAAGCCCCGCAAGATTGTGCCGGTAACGCTGGCGCTTGTGGAAAGCCCGGCGGGCTTTCTGGTGCAGCAGCGGCCGGAAAAAGGCCTGCTGGCCGGGCTGTGGCAGCCGGTCTTGTGGGAGGGCGAGCATCTTTTGCAGGCCGAGGTGCTGGCGCGGCTTGCGGCACTGGGGCTGGACACCGGCACGGCAGCTCCCGCCGCCCTGCCCGCCGCAAAGCACATCTTTACCCACATCGAGTGGCTCATGTCCGGGGTACAGCTGCACGTTCCGGTGCAGAGTGCCCCGGCGGGCTATGTCTGGGCAAGCCGGGAGCAGCTGCGCACCACCTACGCCCTGCCCGGGGCGTTCCGGGCGTATAAGCCGCTGTTGCTGTGATATTGGCAATTTGCTGTAATGAACCGCGCCAAAACCGGCACACTGCCCAAACTGTGCCCCGCAGCACCTTCGGGGCGTGAAAATTGGGGTGCAACGGTTGTAATTTTGGGCGGGAGCGGGTATAATAAAAGCTACAAAGCGGCGCTGATCGCCGTTTGCATCAAGATCCTTTTGCGGGACGCCCGCTGGAAAAATCAAGCTGAAACAACGTTTCAACTGCAAAAAGGAGTGTACTGAATCTATGAAAAAATCTTGCTTGGTCGCTGTGATCGCTGTTCTGGCTGCTGTGGCTGGTGCGCTGGCTGCTGTGGCACTTTACCTGAACCGCCGCGAGAAGGAACTGGACGAATACGAGCGCCTGCTGTTCGGCGAGGATGACGCAGAAACCGTAGAGCCGGAGGAAGCTGCTGCCGAGGACGAGACCGAGGCAGAATGATCCTGAAATACCGGAAACTACCGGGAAGATGAGCACATCGGGGCGCACGGAGCAGTCTGTCTGAACGGACTTGCCCCGGTGCGCCCTTTTTGTACATAAGGAGAAGGAACATGAAGCGTTTTTTGCTTTGGCTCATCAGTGTGGCGCTGGGTGTGGTGGTGCTGCTGGCGGCTGTGATGGGGGTAAGCTATGCCTTTACCACCGAGGGCGGCTGCCCGGACGATGCGGCACAGTTCGGCGGGCAGGCGCTGGAAGCCAACGGCTCCTGCTGGCAGGTGCCGTTGCTGGGTGGTCAGCTGGATAAGGTGTTCGCCAGCCCCGCCACCCTGAGTGTGCAGAAGCTGGGTGTGCTGTACACCGCTCACCCGGAACTTTCTTTGCCGGAGTGGACCTGCTACACCGCCCTGACCATCCAGAATGCGGCGGGGGATGTGCTGTTTGCGGGCAGCGCGGGGGAGTACCAGAACTTTCTCTTCCCTGCGAACGGCGAGTATAAGGCGGAACTGACCGCGTGGCGCGTGCCCAAGGGCGGGGTCATCACCCAGTTCGAGGGCGGCAGCACCGGCCAGCTGCGCAAAAATCTGGGGCTGGAGCGCCCCGCAAAGCCCACCGGCTGGTACCGGTACAGCTTCCGGTTCACCCTGCAGGCCAGCGCGGAGGTGGAGCTTTCTGCCGAGCGGGTGGAGCAGGGCGGCACGGTAGGCGTGCGCATCTCCGGTATGACCGGGGACGCCGTGCCTGCCATCGAGACCGACCTTGGCAGCGTGCAGTGCGTGCGCGCCGCAGAGGGCTGGCGTGCCTATATCCCGGCAGCCTATAACGCCTCCTCCGGCGGGCACGAGGTACACATCACGGTGAACGGCGAGACCATCACCCGCACCCTGACCGTGCTGCCGAAGGACTTTGGCACGGTGGAGGTGGAGGCCGAAGCACCCGCTGCGGACAGCGCCAACGCGCAGTTCCGCAGTGCCATCTGGCCGCTGTACGAGGCTGCCGCCACCGCCAAGCAGTGGCAGGGCGGCTTTGTGCCCCCCGCCGAGGACTCCATGACCTTGGTGGACTACGGACAAATTAAAGTAACGAACGGCCAGCAGGGCAGCCGCTCCAACTCCACAAAGCTGTACACCATCCCGGGCGCGCCCTGCCGCGCAGCGGCCAACGGCACGGTGGTGTTTGCAGGCAATTTGGAACTTACCGGAAACACGGTGGTCATCGACCACGGCTGCGGGCTGCGCAGCTACCTGTACGGCTTGCAGGAGATTTCGGTCAGCAAGGGCCAGACCGTGGAAAAGGGGCAGGCTGTGGGCGCGCTGGGCGAAGAGCTGACCATGGACTTCAAGCTGGGCAGCAAAAGCGTGAACCCCCGGCTGCTGTTCCAGACTTCCGGCGGCTTGTTCTGGAAGGAAAACGGCTGAGCCGTAACATATAGGAGGAATTGCATTGAAAAAGAGGATCATTGCATGGGCGGTGCTGCTTTCGGTATGTGCAGCAGCCCTTGGGCTGTGGTGCAGCGCCGCCGTCGGCAAAACTGCCCGCACCCTGCCCTGTGAAGAGGAGGGGCTTATCCTCTCCATCACCACCTTTGACGGCAAGAGCGAATCCAAGCCCTTCCTCAAGTGTTTCGGGCATACATGGATCGGGCTGGACAACCGCACCGGGCACACGGTCTACCTGAAAGACCGTGCCATCCCGGACGGGGAGATGGTCACCTTCTCGGTCTGGGCGGTGTCGGGACTTTCGGGGCTGCTGTTCGATCTGGAACCGTGCTATATCGCCAATTACGGCCGCTACACCGGCAGATTGTCCCTGAGCACCAATATCGGGGAGGAGCAGCTGAAGGTCATTGAGGACTACATGGAACAGCACGATAAATGGACGGTGGACAAAAATTGCAGCTACTGGTCGATCCATCTGTGGAACGCGGTGGTGGGCGAGGATGCTGCGTTGAAGATCCGGGGCTTTGTCTGCACGCCCGAAAAAATTGAACAGGCCTTCAGCGCCTTCGACTGCGTGGAGGTGGACAAGGACTTCTCCCGCGCAGGGGACATCTACTGCTACAAGGACGGAGAGAGGACGGAGCTGCAATTATGTTCGTAAAATTCATCACAAGCAGGCTGCTGCGGGTCATTGTGTGCGCAGCGGCAGGGCTGTACGGCCTGTACAACGCGATGTCCTGCTTTGTCACCCTGTACAATGTACAAAGCGGGGCATCAGCCCTACCTGATGGCCGGGACGGTGCGGTTTGATTTTCAGGGCTACTATATGATGGCAGCCATGCACGTTGGCATCTGCCTGCTTTTGGGAGTACTGGTGTGGCTCTTCCTCAAAGGAACGAAAAAACTGCGGGAAAAGACCGCGGTCCGGTGAATTTGCGTTTTTTCTGTAACGTTTTTCCTATTTGTGCGTTATTGGGGTGAAAGGGCACACGAAAGCCCGCAAAGGAGGAAATGACCATGAAACTGGAATGTAACGTGATCCGCGACTTACTGCCCCTGTACGCCGAAAAGCTTGCCAGCCCCGCCAGCAGTGCGCTGGTGGAGCAGCACCTTGCAGCGTGCCCCGCCTGCCGTGCAGAACTGGAACAGATGGAAAAGCCGGTGTCGGTGCAGCCGGAACCCCAGCCGGATGCACCGCTGCGGAGCATCCGAAAGACCTTGCAGAAAAAGAGCATCCGCATAGCGGCGGCAGCGGTTCTGGCAGTGCTGTGCGCTTTTGGGCTGGTGTTTTGGATGGGCAGCGCAAAAACGCCGGTGACGGCAGAACAGGCGAAGATCTGGACTTATAACAAAAAGGAAAACGAGGCCAACCTCTGTGTGCTGGAAGTGCAGGGCGAAAACGTCCGGCTGGAACTGGAAGGCTCTTTTAACTGGGGCAAACCATCCGTTACCGTCCGGGCGGTGCGCTATACCTTCCCGCACATCCATGCTGCGCTGGAAGGGCTGCTGGGCACATCGGCTTCCGATACCAGCATTGCTGTCTCCGGTACGCAGGTGCTGACGGTGCAATGCGCCGACGAGACCCGCTATTACAGTGACGGTCAGCAGGTGGAGCGGTTCATCCTGAAAAAAGAGGATGGAACGCAGACCTATGTTTACGAATCTGAGGATGTGGTCACGCAGGAACAAGGCGTGTTTGAGAAGGGCTGACTATGGACATTGAAACCATCTACCGGCTCTACTTCCGGGACGTCTGCCTGTTTTTGCAGGGGCTTACCCGCAGCGAAGCGCTGGCCGAGGAACTGACGCAGGAGACCTTTTTCCGGGCGCTGGACGGCCTCAAGGACTATGACGGCAAGCAGGATGTGCGGGCGTGGCTGTTCACGGTGGCGCGCAACGCCTACTACGACCACTGCCGCCGCGCAAAGCACGCCGCCACGCTGGAAGATGCCGAAACAAAAGCCGCCGACAGCCCGGACATTGCGCAGCTGCTGGTGGACAAGGATGCCGCCTTTACGGTGCACCAGTGTCTGCACGCGCTGGAAGAGCCTTACAAGGAGGTTTTCAGCCTGCGGGTGTTTGGCGAACTGCCCTTTGACCGCATCGGGGCTATTTTTGGCCACAATGCCGCATGGGCGCGGGTGACCTATTACCGCGCCAAGACCCGCCTTCAGACCATGCTGGAACAGCGGAAATAATTTTGAATGCCCGCCGCGCGAACCCTCTCAGTCACGCCTTACGGCGTGCCAGCTCCCCCGAAAGGGGGAGCTTTTTTGTGTGGCGGCAAGGTTTGCCTGTCCGGGAGTTACCCCTTCTGTGAAAAAAAGTGGCTCAGAAACGCCCGCAGGCGTTTCTGAGCCACAAATTATAACAATAATTTTTCCGCTGAACATGGCCAAAGCGCACGCGGCGGCCATTCAAAATCGTTAAAATAGCCCCTCGGGCAGGCAGATATCCTGCTTGGGGACTTTTGTCCACGCAAAGTCCGGCACAAGGCTTTCCGGGGTGCGGGGCGCAGGCTCCGGCTGCAAGCCGTAGGCAAACGCCAGTTTGCCGATGATCTCCGGGGCGGTATATTTTGCCCGCAGATTTTCAAGGCTCTGGTCGCCGTCCCGCTTGGACAGCCGCCGCCCGTCCGCTGCCAGCAGCAGCGGGCAGTGGGCAAAACGGGGCGGCTGCAAACCCAGCAGCCGGTACAGGTACAGCTGCCGCGCCGTGGAGGACAGCAGGTCTGCCCCGCGCACCACCTCGGTGACACCCATGCGGGCATCATCCACCACCACCGCCAGCTGATAGGCAAACACCCCGTCTGCCCGGCGCAGGTAGAAATCGCCGCAATCCCGCAGCAGGTTCTCCGTGTGGGTGCCCATGCAGCCGTCCGTAAAGGTGATGGCCTCGTCCGGCACCATCAGGCGGTAGGCTGGGGCTTTCTTTTTGCGTTTTTCTGCAATTTCCTCCGGCGTCAGCCCCCGGCAGGTGCCCGGGTAGATGACGTTGCCGTCCGAGGTGTGGGGTGCGCTGGCGGCGTGCAGCTGGGAGCGGGAGCAGAAGCAGGGGTACACCAGCCCCTTCTGCTCCAGTTTGCGGTAGCTTTCGGTATAGATGTCCCCGCATTCGCTCTGGTAATAGGGCGCGTGTGCGCCGCCGGTGCTGCCGCCCTCGTCCCATGTAAGCCCCAGCCACGCAAGGTCCTGCTCCAGCAAGTCGGCGTAGACGCGGGGGCAGCGCTCGGCATCCAGGTCCTCAATACGCAGCACGATGCGCCCGCCCTGACTTTTTGCGCTGAGCCATGCCAGCAGGCTGCACGCCAGATTGCCCAGATGCAGCCGTCCGCTGGGGCTGGGCGCAAAGCGCCCGGTGACCGGGCGGTTTTGGGATACAGGGACTTGGTTTTGCATGGGTGTGCTTCCTTTCGCTTTTACTGGTTTTTTCTCATTATAAGCCCTTGCTCTGCAAAGGTCAATGCGCATAAAAAAGCCGCCGCAGGCGGCAATGCCTGCGGCGGCGGGAAAGCCGGCTGCTCAGTGCAGCTCCGGCCAGTAGCCCTTGTTGGCTTCGATCATATCGTCCAGAATGGCCTTTGCAACGCTCATGCTGGGCACAGTTTTGTTCAGGGTAAAGGCCTGCAGCACCTTCTCGTAGCTGCCTTCCACGCAGCCCTCCACCAGCAGCTTTTCGCTGTTGAGCTGCTGCATCATCAAGCCCTGCTGGAACAGCGGGATGTTGTCCCGGGCAATGACCTCCGGGCCGTTTTTGCCGATGTAGGCGGGCAGCTCCACCATTGCGTCATAGGGCATATTGGGGATCGCGCCGCGGTTCTCGGTGATGATGAGGAAGCGTGCCTTGGTGTCGTTCTTCAGCGCAGCGGACAGATCTGCGATCCAGTCGCCGTGGCTGCCGGCATAGAAGGTGTTGGCGTCCACCTTGCCGGTCTTGAGATAGTGGTCGATGCCGTCGAACAGGTTCTTTTCGCGGGTCTCCTCCACCTCGTTGGCACGGGTGTGGTTCGGGTCCGAGTGCTCCACAAACTCCTTGGCCTGCAGATAGTAGTTCAGGTAGGTGTTGGGCAGGTACTCCGGGAAGTTTTCCATGATCTCGTACTCGCCCTTCCACACATAGTACCAGCTGCCCTTGGTGTGGCGGTTCTGGCTGCTGGAGGAAGTCAGGGCGCCCATGCCCTTGAGGTAGCTTTCCGGCAGAAGGATCTGGTTCTCCTTGATGTAGGCGCGCAGCTTGGGCATCAGGTCCTCGCCGTGGTACTGGATGGAGGTGAACCAGCCGAAGTGGTTCAGGCCAAAGTAATCGTAAACGATTTCCTTCTTGTTCTGGATGCCCATGGCAGCTGCCACCACGTCAATGATGGCGATGGGCATATCGCAGATGTTGATGATCCGTGCCTTCGGGCGCAGCTTGCGGCAGGCCTCGGATACGATGGCGGCGGGGTTGGAGTAGTTCAGGATCCAGTAGTCCTTCTTGGCATACTTTTCCACGTCGTCGATCAGCTTGATCATGGGGAAGATGGTGCGCATTCCGTAGGCCATGCCGCCGCAGCCGCAGGTCTCCTGTCCCACGCAGCCGTGGCGCAGGGGGATCTTTTCGTCCTGCTCACGCATGGCGTAGCCGCCCACGCGCATCTGGGCAAACACAAAAGAGGCATCCGTGTAAGCCTGCTGCACATCGGTGGTGACCACCAGCTTGATGTCGGTATTCAGCTCCTTGTGCAGGACCCAGTCCACCACAACGGCAACCTTATCCTGCCGCTCCTTGTTGATGTCGAACAGACGGATCTCGTCCACTTCCAGTTCTTCCCGGCGCAGGGCGATGGATTTGACGATACCGGCGGTAAAAGTGCTACCGCCGCCAGCAATGGTAATGACCATAGTATAAACGCTCCTTTTTTGTATTTTTCAGGTTAGCCCGGCGCAATCCGCCGGGACACGGTAAAGCGGTTTACTGGTTTTCCAGCTGTGCCTCCACGGCACGCTTGATATCGGCCACCTGCAGACCGTAAACGATCTGGATATCGGTACCCTTTTTCACGATGCCGCTGTTCGGCAGTTTGTTGATGGCAGCTTCGTCCAGCTTTGCGGGATCCTTGATGTTTACCCGCAGGCGGGTGAAGCAGTTGTCCACCGACAGAATGTTCTCCTTGCCGCCCAGACCATCGATGACGCACTGCACCTCGGCAGCGTTCTTCACGCTTGCCTTCTTGGCGGGTGCGTCGCTCCCCGCGGTCTCGGTGCTCACCTCTTCCCGGCCGGGGGTGTGCAGGTTGAAGGCCTTGATCAGCAGGGTGAACACCACAAAGTACGCTGCGATCTGGCACAGCGCCAGCAGGTACAGGGTGGGATAGTTGGTCTTATCTGCACCGGCAGAAAGGTTCATCAGAATCGAGCCGAGGAGGTTGGTGGTAAAGCCGGTGACATGGAAGATGTGCAGCAGCACGATGAACAGGCCGGAGATGCAGGCGTGTGCCACCCACAGGATGGGAGCAGAGAAGCAGAACATGAAGTCCAGCGGCTCAGTGATGGAGGCCAGAGAGGCGGTAAAGGCCAGCGGCACCAGAACGGCAGCGGTCTTTTTGCGGTTCTCCTTGCGGGCGCAGAAGATGAAGGCCGCCACGATGCCAAAGTAGCCGAAGGTCTTGGTGAAGCCGGTGTACATCCACACGATGCCGTCCGAGAAGGGCAGACCCATGCTGTACTCCATCATCATGACGATGTAGGAGCCGGTGTAGGTGGCATCGCCAACGGTCAGACTGTTGCCCAGTGCAGAGAACTGGAAGGGGGTGTAGATGAGGTGGTGCAGGCCGGTGGGGATGAGGAAGCGCTCCAGGAAGCCGTACAGGAACAGGCCGAAGTTGCCGGAGGTGGCGATCAGATCGGTCAGTGCGCTGATGACGTTCTGCACCGGCGGCCAGAAGAAGCAGGAGCCAAAGCCGAACAGGATGGAAAAGACCACCATGCAGGTAAAGGACCAGCGGTTGCCAGAGTAGATCTGGGTGATGATGCCCTTGAACTGCTTTTCACAGGTGCGGTTGTACACCCAGCCGCAGACAAGACCCAGCAGGATGCCGCCGAACACGCCCATATCCACCGTCTGGATGCCGAACACGGTGGACTGACCGGTGCCGTACAGACCCACCATCGGGTCAGCCTCTGCCAGCATACCCAGCTGGGTCAGGGTGACGTTGCCGGCGGTCAGGTACATAAAATAGCTCATCAGGCCGATGATGGCAGCCTGCTGCTTGTTCTTTTTGGCCAGCGCCGCTGCGATGCCCACGCAGAACATCAGGCTGAGGTTATTGATGATGACCATGATGCAGTTGTAGATCAGCTGTCCCAGCAGCTTGATGGGGGTCCACTGCAGAACGGGGATCATCGCGCTAAGGCTTGTGCTGGTAAGCAATGCGCCCAGCACAAGGATCAGGCCTGCTGCCGAGATATACGACAGCGGTGAGAGCATGGCTTTGGAGAACTTTTCCAAGCCATTCATGACTTTTTCTTTCATCGTGTAATACTCCTCACTTTTTGACTTGACTGTTTTGGGGGATGATTTCTATTCCGCAGGGCTTCCGGACGCCCTGTTGAAGCGTTTTATCCAACGATCTTGGTCAGGTGGATGAGCAGATAGACCTGCTCCTGATGATCCAGCTCGTAATCAAATTCCTGCCGCAGATAGGCATTGATGCGCTGCAAGCACACCTCGTTGCGGCTGTCGCGCTGCAAAAGCACCGTATACATGGATTCCAGCCCGGCGTCCTGCCAAGGAGTGTGCCGCAGGATGCGCGCCGCCAGAAACTTGAGGTGCACGGTCAGGCGGGTGGTCTCAAGGCTTTCTTCCTCAAAGGTGCAGTGATAGGTGTCGCAGATGATCTCCTTGACCGCCTTGACGAATTTTACGGTATCGTAGGCCAGCGCGCCGTCCGCCGCACCGGCTACCAGATGCAGGGCAATGTAGCCCGCTTCGTCCTCCGGCAGCTGTACGCCGCAGAACTGCCGGACAAGTTCCAGTGCCCTTTGCCCCACCGCGTACTCCTTCGGGTACAGCATCCGGGTCTCCGAGAGCATGAGGTTGGGCAGAAAGGTGCCCTTTTCCACACGTTCCAGCGCAAAGCTGATGTGGTCCACCAGCGAGATGGTGCTTTTGCTGCTGAGCAGGATGCCCTGCTCCTCTGCCGCCAGCGAGATGCGCTCGGCGGCCTGCATCACCTGTGGGGTGACGTTATCCAGCATCTTGAGGAACTTGGTCTGCAGTTCGTTCTGCACATAGTACACCTTGGAAACGCGGCTTTTGTCGATCACGTCCCCCGGGCGGCGGCCAAACCCAAGCCCGTTGCCCACGAGAATGGCTTCCCTGCCGTCCGGCATGACCACCGACACCGCATTGTTATTGAATACCTTTACAGCCTGCATCGCCGCACTCCTCCGCTTCCATGCCGCAGCTTTTGTGAAAAAGAAAAAGGGCACAAGAACCAAAGGGATGCCGTTGCCGCCTTCCCTCTGATGCTCATGCCTGATCGAACAGTTACACGCACTGATAAATTCACTTGTCTGCTTTGATTATACGAGCCAGCGCGGAAAATGTCAATGCGTTGAACTGTCCGAAATTTAAGCCGCATTTTTGTATATCCTGCACAGGTCTGCTTGAAATTCGTCCTGCGCAGAACGATTGACAACGCCGTGCGCAAAACGTATACTTAGGGTGTAGATCCCGCTTTGCTCCGGCGGCTTGCCGGAGTACCAGTTACGGAGGTTTTTCTTATGAGATCGAAATATATCCGCTCCCTTGCGCTGCTGCTGTGCGCCGCTTTGCTGGGCTGTCTGCTGGCAGCCTGCAACGGCTCTGCCGACAGCAACCCCGCATCCAGCGCTGCGCCTGCCTCGGACAGCGCATCCGCTTCCGGCAGCAGTGAGCTGCCCTCCTCCACCACCGAGGCCAACACCGGAGAGCTGAACCCCGGCAACTTTGATGAGAACTCGGTGTTCTCCATCACCGGCACAGAAAACGCCTTTGCGCCCTGTCTGGGCTGGGGGCCCGGGGTATCCGGCTGCTCTTTGAAATCGGTCATCGCGGCGGCATCGCTGCTGCACTGGGCCGAGGACGCACGGATGTCCAGCCGCTCCCCGGAAGCCATTCAGGATGCCTTTTACAGCTGGTACGACGGCCTGACCGATAACGAGCAGGAAGGCTTTGCCGAGGCATGGCCGATGATCAAGGACGCCGCACTGGACCTGCTCAGCGACAAGGACAGCATGACCGAACGCATTGCGGACGCAGGGCTGGACGCTGATACCCTGCCCGGCTGCACCCTGAAAAACTGGCAGGCGCTGCAAAGCGTACTGGACGGCATCGTGCCGGAGACGAACGGCGAGGCCTAAACGCAACCTGAAACTTGAAAGCGCAATGGGGCGCTGACCGTGTGGTCAGCGCCCCATTTTGTTTTTATACCTTTTTCAGCACATACTGGCGGGTGCCCATGCCCACCTTCTCGGCCTGTTCAAGGGTGGCCTTCCACTCGATGTTGGGGTTGGAGTCCTTGAAGTTGTCGTGGTAGCAGTTCCAGCCCGGCTTTGCAAGGTTCGTGCTCAACTGGCTGTTGGGCAGCGGGGCGGCGTTCAGGCAGGCGTCCACGCAGGCCTGATCCAGCGCCACCGGGTCGAAGGACGCAAAGATGCCGATATCCGGCAGGATGGGTGCATCGTTCTCGCAGTGGCAGTCGCAGTTGGGGCTGATGTCCTGCACCAGAGAAACATGGAAGCAGGGACGGCCGGCGCACACGGCAGCCGCATACTCGGCCATCTTGCGGTCCAGCATCTCATTGGCGCTGTCGCACTGGGAATAGATAGCGTCAAAGTTGCAGGCACCGATGCAGCGGCCGCAGCCCTTGCACTTGGTCTGGTCAATGACGGCCTTGTTGTTTGCATCGTAGGTGATGGCATCGGAGCCGCACTCCTTCGCGCAGCGGTGGCAGCCGCGGCACAGGCTCTGCTGCACCTCCGGGTGTCCGGCGGCGTGCTGTATCATCTTGCCCGCGCGGGAGCCGCAGCCCATGCCGATGTTCTTGAGAGTACCGCCGAAACCGGTGGATTCGTGGCCCTTGAAATGGGTCAGGCTGATAAAGATATCTGCATCCATGATGGCGCGGCCGATCTTTGCCGTCTTGCAGTATTCGCCGTTCGGCACCGGAACTTCTGCTTCATCGGTGCCGCGCAGGCCGTCCGCAATGATGACCTGACAGCCGGTGGTCATGGGCCAGAAGCCGTTCAGCTGGGCGCAGG